>Ga0210059_1002784_pt1 | contig 27644 bp, 25 predicted proteins | sample Ectturendosymbi2_FD_188042 | JGI IMG/M metagenome (GOLD analysis project Ga0210059, IMG submission 188042) | Ecteinascidia turbinata endosymbiont from Florida, USA - Sample 2 (SPAdes) (version 2) | ecosystem: Host-associated > Tunicates > Ascidians > Unclassified | place: Key West, Florida... | reverse complement strand
TAAACACGTGCGATTAACGTGTTGTTCCTGCATGTCTTTATTCTCGAAACGCTCATATTTCGTTCCAACCGCTCAGGGTCTTGGCGCTGGTTCTGTCTTCAATGGTTACGGCCAAGGTGCTGGTCATGGTGGAGCTGGTGGGGGGAAGAGCGATGGGTTGTTCAATGCAGGAACCTCCGCTGCTTATGGATCGTTCTCGGAGCCAACTCATCCCGGAAGTGGAGGAGGAGGAGCTCAAGTAAAACTTTCAAAAATTATCTTTGATCGATAGTACCCGCTGTAGCATTTACATAAGCTAATCAAAATCTAAGTGCCAATGATGGAATCCCAATGGCGTCATGTAATTTCCGGCGTTAGTAACGTTCTGTCCAAGTGTTTTGTTTTTTATGAAGCGTAGTCACCGCGCTGATTAAACACTTCTTATTATCACAAGTTATGCTTGCAACCTGTCCGTTGCTGCTTTGTCTGTGCGTATTTTTCCATTGGTAAAACGTCCTGTTTCGTTTAAAAACAAAAAACGAAACCTTGTTTCTCGAGCTAAGAAAAAAATTGAGATGATTCAAATCAGGGAGGACGCGGCGGGAACGTCATGAGAATCGAGGTCACTCACACATTCCATCACGATGGATGGCTGCAAGCAGATGGCGCTAGAGCGTCCGGTTCGAATCACGGAGGTGGTTCGGGCGGTTCCATCTTCATCAACGCAGGTGACGCCTGCTGATGCTTTTTCCCGCTAATTTATAATCGCCATGCTGCTCATTGACATCGCATGCGGTACGTTTTGCAACCTGATGTAGCAACTGTGTTTTATCCATTTGTTAACAGGGTCATTCACCGGCCATGGGTACATAACTGCCGATGGCGGGGACGGCCACGGTAGTGGTGGCGGAGGAGCTGGAGGAAGGATCGGCGTAAAGTCAAGAGTTTCTTCCCGGTACACCGGCATATACAGGCGAGTATACGAATTTGTTTTTTCTCAGTTGGGAAATTTCCAGACGTGAAGTGTTGTATGGTAATCTGAAACTAAATCCTCTGAAGGCTCCGCTGTTGAGTATTTTTGAGCAAGATTTCCAGGTTTTGGTACACGTATGCATTAATTCCATTGAAACTTTGCTAAACGTAGGTATTTCATTAATAAGCGGGTGTGAATTTATGCTGAAACATTGCATTTAAATGAGTCGCAATGTTATATATTTTTGTTCACGCATTGCAATAAACATTCCAGTTCTGTTGGCTGCAATTCTAGTGTCTGGCAAACTGCGATTATTTTTTGTGAAACTCATGTTACATTATGTTTTCTGTGTCCTCTGATATATTATGTGCGCTCCAAGATATGAATAGGCTTATAGATATGATGCAAGTCCAAGTCCAAATTAACGCAACGTCAATATTGAAATCAGAGCCTAGTCTGCTCATTCGCGAATGCTTGCACCAAACCTGGAGCTTTTAATTGCAATGTTGTATAAAAAGCTTTAGATGCAAATTTATCTGATAAATGCACATCACTTAGCAACCGTGATTGTAAAACTAGTTTTTTGCAATAAAATTTGATTTGAAAACATGTTTTTTACAAATCTCTTAGCACTAATGGCGGAAAAGGAAATGACGCTGCGAAGCATGGAGCTGCTGGAACAATTTTCCACATTGGACAAAGTTTGGAACTGTTCGATGGACGACAGGTAAAGCTGGAATAGATTTAAAAGTCATATTTCCTTTGTTTTCCCAAGGTGACCTAGAAGCTGAAGTGTTGGCGTATAGGACGTGTTGTTGATGAAATTACAAGACTTCGATAGATAATAGGCATGGGCGTCTGCTGGGAGAGGCAAACGGGCATTTGCCCCCGTGAAAATTGGAAGTAAGAACCACAAATTTCTAGAAAACCTGAAGTCAGCAGCTCAATTCCGATTAATTGATTTATATCTTACAACCACATTCTATTTGCCGCTACGACACACACTGCACAAGAGCAAGGTTCGCTGTTCTGATGTCATGCAGTGATGTGCCTGCACTTCATTCATGTCCGCTCCTTTGCCTGCAGAGGCAGGCATGCTTGCGAGGGGATTTTTCTACTGTTAGTCTCTATTATGTAACAATAACATAGCAGCAAATCTTCAACAGCTCACTTCAAGTTACAGTGGTACTAGGCGTTTTGCCGCATGCTATTGAACGGCTTTTCAACTCAAGACGTCTTGGTAGGTAATGCAACGAGACAGTGACTGCTGATAGCGGTGCGCCACGTAGTTTTATACTGTTTGAAAGAAGCATGAGTGAATCTGTAGCAATACTTCGACAAATTTGAAGAATCCATTTTAGAGAGAACAACAGGAGCTACATACTGGGAGTGGTGAACTTCGTGGAGAAGCTGAAGCACGCTGATTTGTTTTCAACTGTCCGCCATGTGATTAGTATTGCCCTGACTCTTCCAGTAACGATCTGCACTGCAGGGAGATCGTTTAGTTCTTTGCGAAGAGTGAAAACGTGGCTTCGATCGACAACATCAGATGAACGCTTGTCCGTTTTATGTGTGATGAGCGTTCACTGTGAAAAAATTAGAAAAGACGAGCAAGGTTTTATTCAAAGGGTGGTTGATCACTTTGGACGAGATCCCAAACGTTTGCAGCTCTTGCTTCTACTGTAAGCTACGCTGACAAGTCTTGCTAGGTAAAATAAAGTCATAGTTTGTGGATTCGTTAAAGAACATGGCAATGCTTCTTTAAAAAAAAGTAGCCTGCTTTGAAAATCTGGAGATAGCCTATGTCTAAATCAGGGGTCTCCAAACTACGGCCCGCGGGCCAAATCCAGCCCGCGAAGCCATTTCATCCGGCCCGCGTAGACATTTTGCCAATAAGGAAAAACAATCTAACAAAGGAAAATTTGTTGATTTGGCAGAAAAATTTCCTGAAACAATCACATTACATAAGATGTCCGGCCCTCGGACTGTTGAGTAACAGTTTATGTGGCCCTCGGACAAAAAAGTTTGGTGACCCCTGGTCTAAATGATCGTGATATACCTATCTGGCTATTGCTGCCAACGAAGCGCGTTTGTGTGACTCTTACCGTAGCATTGGGGATTTTACTTGTGGTGCAGAAAGGATAAAGCGTTATTATGTAAGTCCATTTGCATTGCATCGTCAGCAATCTGAAAAAGATAAGCAAAATGTTGAAGTTGGCTCCCCTGGAAAAGTTTTTGCAGACGCCCATGATGATAGCCTGTTTTATCCGTTGTCTGACTAAAGTTGCAGTACTGCATGTGATGTGCCTACAGTTACAGTAGTATACTAAAACATTCATGTTGATATTAAACCAATAATTCTACGAATGTAAAAAGTGAGTTGTTCGCGTCCTGACAAAATGTAGAAAATGCGTGATGTGATATTTAAATAGCGTATGTCTTGATCAACTTACAGGCAGAACCGGGCAGGTAAATTTTAGATGATGAAATTTGTTTGTGCAGTCAGATGAATTGTGTTATGTTTTAATTCAATTGAATTTCGTAGACTGAGGCTGGCGATGATGGTGGTTTCTATGGAAACCTGGTCGTTGACAACCACGACAGATTATCCCAAGCACCCACTGTTATAATGCTGGAGAACAAGCAGAACGCTTCGATTCGTCTCAGTTTCCTTCAAGTCTACAACAACACCAGAGTGGTGTTTGAAGGCCAAACAACTGTGGTCAACATCGACAAGTGAGCTCGTAACATTATCGTACATCATGCAAATCATTCAGAATTACTGTATGTTACGAAATACTGAATATGAGATAGAAATATTGTGCTAGCGTTTTTGGAAAGAGTAGAGCCTTCCTTGCTTTTACGTTTAGTTAGCATTGAACGGCATCAATTATATCCGCCCGAAAAAACTTCTATGATTGCCTCGCAAACACCTTGGCTTGTGTCTTAAAGTTCACGGGAGGCCGATCATGCCTTGGTCGTTTTCTTGCTTGAGCTATTGCTGCTGGTCACATTCATTTTTACATGTTTTGTAACAACACATTCAGATTCTCCGGAGATCGAACAGGCGTCGTTCACCTTCGCTACAATCAAACCCTCCACGCTGAAAACACTGCCTCTGATTATGGATACACAGTAGCTCCTGTTGCTTACAAGGTTTGTACTCATTGGTCAAAGTCCGAAGATACGAATGTGGCTGCAACGTTTAAATTGGCATGCAACCAAACTTGCTTTTCTGGCAGTTGGTAAACAAGAGTACTTCTATCCACCTTTTATGTTGAATGCATTCACGACCAGTGCTCAATTTTGACAAAAACGTGCAACCTATCTTCACTGGTGCATACACCAATCAATATGTACGTTTTTTGCTAACGATATTCATCTTAAACTATAGGTCGACGTAGACTCGGAACTTGTGCTCCCAGCACGTACAGTGTTTCTGGGAACAGCCACTGAAATTGAAGGTCTGCTTTCTGGAGCCATTGACATCCAGCTTGCCAATGGCGCCTCATCCCACTTCTATTCCACTTCAAGGTATGCAACTCTTGCACGTGAAATGCTTGGTTTTGTCTATGTAATGCACAGACACTTCACTCATCCACATAGAAAAGTGTTCAAATACTTTACCTCCCCACGTGGGGAACGAGGAAAGTTCGTTGCCAACACTTTTGCCTGAAATGTAACGTCGCAAAAGTATCAGAAGATTTTCATTAAATCAAACGGATTCCATTTTCCTTTTCTTAGAACCGGAACTGTGGTCGAGGGGAAGACTGTGGAGATGACGGACCGAGGCAACTTGACGTTTGCTTCTGTTGAGATTCACAGGTCTGTTGCTAAACAACACATCATATCCGGTGTCCGTTTATATGTGGGGGTGCTTGATAAAACCGCGGGGTAATCATCGCACTTTACTTTGTGATACAATGCCAGTCAAATCTTAAATGATTCGCATATTTTCTGGAGATTACCTGTTTTTCATTACTTCTGATCTGACAGGTGCCTCGCGCTATTTAGTTTCGTTCATAACGTAGATACAGCTCAAGCAAGAGCTAGGGACACATGCTTAGTACACGACACACATCATTTTAAAACACCGTAGCAACTTATCTTTGCTGAGAACGGGCCCATTTCATCAGATGCTGTTCCTAGGAATAATAAATAATTTTCTTTTCAGAAAATCAAACGTGTTGATAAAGGAAACCAGCGCAGACTTGACGCTGACTATTGGTATCTTGAAACTAAACTACCAGTCTCTGCTGAAAATGAACAAAGGCACTATTGTCAGTGAACACGTCGATTTAGAAAGTCAAGGCTTGCTCCAAATGAACGGAACAGGATTTGGAGCTGAGGAAGGTTACGGCAAAGGAAGGGCCGCAAACGGCATCGGGTGAGATTGAACAGCACTCTTTTCAACAAATCACGCAAGCGTTGCTGATGAAGCTGTGTTCTGTGCCAACCATTTCTGTTGCATCTGACCCATGTCAAGTTTAGTGCTTTGCTCAAAAGCTCGCTAGTAATTCTTGGATCGCAAATAGTTTGTTCAAATACAAATGGCAGTTCAATACATTTAGTGGTAATACTTTTACTCGGCGAATGTTATAGCATTTATAATACGAAATGAATCAGGAATCGCACTTATCTGTGAATCGCAGACTTGGAGCCGGCCACGGAGGATATGGGGGAGCTTCTGAGCCTGATTCCAGGGGCGGAGACGCCTATGGATCGTTGTACACCCCCAGACACGCTGGCAGCGGTGGCGGGAACGGAAATGTAAGTTAGTAGAACCCATTGGAGCGAAACCGAGTTTTATCACGTGGAATGAGTTCATTATGACGCAGTCAGACCACGTGATCGCAAGATCTTTCACTGCGCCATTGCTAAGAAAATTGCCATTTATCAACCGTTTGAATGTTTTGAATGTTTTTGCTTGACCCTGAAATCGCCATGTAGTTACGCACTATTCCAGGGCGTTGGTGGAAGCGGTGGAGGAGTACTGCACTGGATCAATGGAGAAGATTTTTTCATTGATGGCTTGATTGACGTTTCTGCAACATCTGGAACTGGTGGGAACGCAGGAGGAGGAAGTGGAGGCTCCGTTTGGATCAAAACGCTTAACTTCACTGGTTAGTAATGCATGAGAACACGGAAGTTTGTTCAACAGTTTTTGTTGTATTTTCTAATCAAATTACGGAACGAGTTTTCCAAAACTACGTTATTCTTGCACAGACAGAGTATTTATTGCACAAAGATACGAATCTTTTGTTGGAGGCTTCTTTGTCCATTTGTTGAGGTTTATAGAAAACCCATGACTGAGTTTCTTTTTCTGACACATCACCCTGTGAATAATGTGGCAAAAATAAAAAATAAAACGTTTTTTTCAGGTCATGGTGAGGTGAGAGTCAACGGCGGTAATGGCGCCAATCAAGGCTTTGGAGGCGCTGGAGGAAGAATCGCTGTGAGAGCAGGATGGAAATATGACTTCCCTGGTGAGGACCGGCGATGTGATGTAAAGTCAGTTGTATATTTTCCATCATGCAATTATTTTTGTTATTTATTATCCAATACATGAAGCAGTGCACCAGGAAGCAAAATATATGGAAATCGCGACATTTATGCAGTAAATGTTTCAATAAACAGACATTCATTTGGTGAACAAGGTTGAAAAGCGTGAAACAAATTTTTACGACTTTAGCCACTCGTGTTTCACGCAACTACTTCTATGAACAGTAAATTCTGTAGCAATCCGCAAGATTTCAACTAAAGCTCTAAGTTTGGAATAGGAGAAGACTCTGTACTATGTTGTTCACTTGAACCTGTTCAACGTATTTTAAAAGAGCACTTTCACTTTTGTCAGGAAATACGAGGATAAGCAAGTCTTTCTACTGCAAGTAAAATCTCGCGACATTGCTTTTTACGCACGTCTTTCGATTTAGTGATGCAAAGTGTCCTGCGTCAAATACTTGAACTTGTAGTTATCTTTTCTATAAAGCCGAGCAGTGCAGGAACGTGCTAAAAGCCGAAAACTGAGCTGTTCTGAATTGCTGTGGGAAAATCATGAAACTTATTTTAGTATGTTAGGACTCGATTCTCTTCAAATATGAATAAGGATATTTACTCAGTAGGCGAAGTGTACTTTGTAAACACCATATCGTGTTTAACTTCTTTGCTGTAAAAAGGTTCCTTTCGAAAGATCCTTTAGGATGTTATGATGATTTTTTGTTTTTTGCCAGGTATCAGGCATGGCCTACAGCTAAAGACTAAACCAGTACATACCTTAAATTGAAGCACATTCTGATCCCAGTCACAGTATCACTTAATTCACTTAATTTGGTGTGGAATCTAGTTACTGAACTAATCCAAACCAATATGCAAGAAAAATTTTTTTTTCAACTTGATCAGATCAGCATGTTTATTGCGTAGCTCTTGTGTGTTCACGTTCACGACAATCACAAGATTTTCATGAAGTTCGTTGGTTTGTTCTGCTCACATGCCAGTTACACAAACGTTTGTTTTATTTGAAAGGCAAATATTGTAAAAAGGAAAAGAAAACTGAAATTTCAGCTTTGTTTGTTTGTGACATTGGAAAATGTCAGCGATGACCAAGGCCTGAAATGTTCATTGGCCGATTTCAAACACTGGTAAGAAAAGCACACATTTTTTTGTTTTCGGTGAAAAAGCCCTGTTTCGATTTCAGGCAAACTACGCTCGGTTGGCGGTTTCGGTGCGGTTCCTGGAGCTGCAGGAACCGCGTACGTTGAAGAGACCGCGCGTGGACCTCAGTATTCGCAGCTGAAATACGTTAAGGCTGGAGACAGCGTGCCCCATGTCTACGCTGATCACAGGCTGATCGTTGTTGATGCTGAAGATACTCACGAGTTCCTCCATCGCGACAAGTGTGTACTTGGCATGCATCGAACATTACAGTGGAATTATTGTTTTACGTAGATCTTTTTACTCTGTTCAATTTTTAATCCGTTCATGTAATCCCACCAAACACAAAGTCAATTTTGCCATTTAGGGGCGCGTTTCTTCTTATCTGTACTTAATTCCATAAGATTGTATAGAAAGGTTTGTAAAGCAAGTTCACTTATAGTTTTTTGATTTGACCAAGTACCTTCCTTCTGTTTTATCAGGTACATGGTTCCTTGGATCTACACAATGGTACAAGGAGGTTTGGCTGAGGAGGATGAGAGGATCTCGGATGAATATGAGTTTGAAGAAGCTCGTTTCACTCGTCATGCGAATGTCCGCTTCTTCCATCCAGTTCACGATGGCTTGGTCCAGTTTGAGAACCAAACAACCGGGTGAGCAATTGTGTCGCAAACTAACGTTTCGGAAAAAAACGAGCAAACGGTCTCCACTTAAGAAGCGTTAAACTTTATTAATGGATTTACATCCATGCTAGGATTCTCGTGCAACCCTTGCTGGTATGTATTGTTGGACACGGACAGTTTCTGCTGTTTCATCCGCATACACGTGTGTACGTTGTGTTTATGTTTGCTCTAATTAGGTTTAATTCAAAATATTAATATTCGAATCGCGTCGCAAGAGTAATCGATCTTCAAAAATAATCCTTTCAGAACTTTTTTTCCTGTACCCTTTGCAACTTTACTATTGCATTGAAGAGGTGGAGTTACAATTTATTACAAGCATTTTGTTCCCCGGACAGGTGTGTCGTAAAGCCAGTGTCAGGTTTGTAGATTGGAGCTTAAAATGTTGCTGGCGTTTGTGCTTCATTGGGCAAATGTTTCCTTGGGTGGGGTTAGTGACTGCATCCCCTAAGAAAGCGTTCGCGGTGCTTGCAGTCATGCTTGCAGCCATCAGGGCCGGCCCTTCTACCAGGCCAATTAGGGGCCGGCCCTTCTACCAGGCCAATTAGGCAGCGCCGAGAGCGCACCCTTCGTGCGGAGCGGGCCACGAGAATTATTTCCTCAACTTCTAGTGCAAGTTTTAGTGTGACCGTGTAACGATGGCGTAAAAATTGAAGCTTGCCTGGGACGCAGAACTGTTTTGGGCTGGCCCTGGCGGCCACCGGAAGCACAGTGGGTTGAAAAAGCACTATCAGCAGTTCTGTGATTTGTGATAGACTTTGCAAATATTATTTCGTTTTTATGCTTTTCAAATCATGTATCCGCAATGCTCTCAGCAACAACACCGTCATCATCGTGCACAAGTTCTTGGGAGATCGAACCGGAAAAGTCCACCTCAGATGCAACCAACAGCTCTACGTTGAATTCCTGAAGAACATCGCTAACGAAACTGCAGCTCCATGCAGCTACAGGTGATAATACTGTCTCTCGAAATTTGAGTTGCGCAACTATTTTTTTTCTGATATTGCGCCCATGAAACTCATCATTAACACCTTTTATTACTGCACAACAGGGATAGTTTATCATATCTGAGTTCCCAAAGCTTTCTACAGCTTTTGCAGATTTCTGCCCCCTTAAGACCCGTACTAACTGTTTATCTATTGCCACACAATCTGCTGGATGCCTGTGCTTTACAACACGCATCCTCGTAAAGCTTTCCAAGAGCTGCCATTTGAAAAGGTTTCATAATGGAGTTGTTGCAGTTCAGTTGTGAAAACGACAAGAAATTTTTCTCATAAGTAGCAACTTTTACCAAAATCAAAATAATCCGAAACTCTCCCATTCGATCCCCATATTCTCATTTAAGTAAACAATTCCTAAGTAATCTTAAAATCGTTTGTGCTTGCTACAAGCACCATAAAAGGTTTTAAGTGCTGGGTGTATCGCCTATACAAATCTTAAAATGCTTAAAACGAAATATTGTTATAAGCCAAACTAATCTTTCCAATACAAACTAATCTTTCCAAAACACTTGTTAAAACTAAAGCCGCAGTGTGAGTTCTTGCAAACGACATGTGTTGATAAACAAACGGTATAAAAGTGAATAGGAAGAGGGTTTTGGTCTAAACAGCCAGATAAGGTACACATTGCAAAAGTGTATTTCTTTCGCAAAAACATTCACTTGGGCTGAATGAGAAAAACTTCTTATTGATTAGAGTTGACGTTGGAGCTGAGCTGATCATGCCCACCAAGTCAACTCTCCTCGGAACGAGATCTTGGATCGAAGGGATGTTGGTCGGAGTCGAAGATCTGAAGATCGGGAACGGAGGAGATGCCGTTTTCCTCACCACTGCGCAGACAGCACTGATTGAACGTGGTGAAAAGGTGAAGGGTCACTATAACCTGATGTCCCCGAAACTGATTATAGTCTGAGACATTTCATTTGATGAATGCGAGTGGAACGTGGTTTTGAGTAAATGACGCGAGTTTTCTAAACCATTTTGTGAAACGACGTGAATGAGATGCTGTCTTTCTCAACAACGTGCCACCAGCACTTATCGACGGCAAGGAGCTTTGCAATGCCTTTTTCAAAATGCGAAAATAACGTGCGTGCGGTTAGGTGAATTTCAAAAACATTGGAAATTGTTGTATTACCTCCGAAAATCTGACGCGTATGTATAAAAAAACTTCTGGAACAACCTTGACTTCAGGAAACGATACTGATTCGATTCAGATTGTCCAGCCTTGGCTTTCCATTCACAGTATTCAGCCGAATGTGATGGAGGGCATTTTTAATTTGCATAAATCTTGTGCAAATTTATTAGGCTACGTCCAAAGCATGCGTCTAAGTAGAGAAATTCCGCAGTGTATCGATAGTGTGAATGTCAGAAATTTATAGATAAGTACTGTCAGAAAATATGAGCAATATTAAGAGTTTCACAATCAATGTTTCCACGCGGAAATTGAACATGGGAACCCTAAGATTCCCTCCCTATCTCATTTTAGTTTTCATTTCTTGCGAAATTTTGCCATAACATACAGTTATGCTTATCTTGTTCAATTAATGGCATGAATTAATTGTTAATACAAAGATTGTCAAAGTTATATCCTTCATTTTCGTCAAGCACAGGCAATCTGAAAACTAACTAATGTTTTTTTGCTGTCCAGCATCACATCACCGAACCGGGAGAGTTCAACTTCGCCAGTCTTACTGTCATGCGAGGTGGCATCGTTGAATTCCAGAAAATTCATAAACCGGTTGTTATTGAGAGCGGCCTGGTAAAAGTCCAATATCAGGGTGAAATGTTCGTCTATCACTCGTTTATTGAATCTGGTTATGGCTTTGTGGAAAGCGAAGGTGAGTGGTGATGGTGAAGTTCGAATTCACAACTATTTGATTAATATCAAACACTTCGTCTGCTGTTTAAAACGGCTGCTTGATATACATCTTATTTTTAAATAAAATCTACTCTAAATCTAAACATTTGCACAGAATTTTTGTGATTTTTTTAAATTTCCACTTTTCCAAAATACTATTTTTGCCAATCCGTTTTAAGCAGTAGTTTGTTTAGTTTTGTGGGAACAAGATAGACTTCCACTGAGGACTGGTTTGTATGTAGAACCGTAAATGCCTTTCAGCTCACTGTGAGGTGGAGGCACCGAGACGCAGAAAAAAGTGTTGACTAGGTTGTCTGATAAAACAGGGCTTCTCAAACTATGGGTCGCGATCCCATTTGGGGTTTCGAAACAAATTTGGTTGACAAATCAGATACAAACGTTTCTGCAAACTTTACAAGAAAATTGGAAGTAGACATGCAGTTAATCTATTTCTACTAAATTTTTATGGGTAATACCGTGTTTCATGTTCTCAGTCGTTTGGTCTACTAGGTTGTATGCCTGAGCTATCAAATAATAATAATTCAACCATGCACAACAAGTTATGCGTTGTTACGTCATGATTGTTTTAACGTACTGACCAATATTGACCTTGTTTCAGTCATTCCGACACGAGGGCACACTTGTGTCTAGAACTCTAGCTCTAGTCTAGGCCAACGGTTTTGGAACACACTGAGTAGTTTTGACTGAAGTTAAGAGCTTCATACACAGTTTCAGAAGTGCTTTGGAATATGATTCAGAAAATGTTGGATCTGCAAACAACTAAAATTTCAGGAGGCCACGCACTTCCCATGCCCAGCATGAGTTTGCGGACAAACGTTTGCAACTGCAATTTTCAAAACAGAGTTGTGATTTTTGGACAAGAACAAGAAATGAATACCCAGTCATTTCTGATCTGGCCATTCATAAACTATTAGCCTCTTGCGCAATATATTTGCGTGAAGAGGCATTCTCAAAATTGGTGATCTTCAAGTCCAAAAACCGGGCGATCGCTCGCCCCCCCCTAAAACGTACAAAAGTAATTTAATTCACCATTATCTTGTGCAGTTCGGAAAACAGCATTCGCGATATAAAGCCTTTTGCCGTCCTTTGGCAACGTTGTGAAGCATACTCCATCTCTCTTGCACTTAACAGTAGTGAGCTCGTAATGAGATTTTACGGAAATCCCCCCCCGCAACGTTACTGGTTTGATCCGCCCCTGAGTGAACCCATCCCATTAGCTGCGCTCGATAACTTCGGTAAACTGAATTGTTTTTGTTAATTTTTTCGCCTTACTGCTTCCATTACGTGTTTGTTTCATTGCTGTACAGTAACTTTCGTGGATTATGTGCATTTGCATGATTTCGCCATAGACAAAAATCTCTCTTGAGATTTGTAATGGGACGTTACACGTATCAGTAACATCTACTAGGCTATCCGCGAAGGTGTCACATAGAAAAAATTTTTTGAGACTGTGGCAGCAGAACAAAAAAGTTTGAGAAGTCCTGTGATAGAACACCCTCGACGATTACTTATTTTTCTTCAAAGGAAGTAAGTCCCGCTAAAGTGAAGTCTTCGCGGTGTTGCCGTTACAGTCTTCAAATCGATCAGCGCCGGTAGTGTACTCGAGTCCTTAACTTTCGAAAACGAGACTAAGTAAATATTTCGAGACTAATACTTCGCATAAAAAGCAACACAGAGACGAGACCTGAAATGTGTCAGTCCGTTGGTGCTTCTGTTTTTCTCCGTATGCAATGCTTTATAAACAGTTACAGTAATTTTTGTGTGTTCGTTCGAGCGGAATGAGGCGTGAAACTGAACACAATCATCACGAAGCGAGCAGAATAAGCGGCTTCCGCTTTTCAGTTGGTTGTTTTTCGAAGCTTTTCCATCAAAACGTTGTGTTTAAATAAAGTATTTTTCATTACCGAGCGGTTTGCCCAGACGACGAAAATCAACTGGACACCGGTCATTGGGCCGCAGTCGCGACAAACACGTCGCGGACACATCGAACGAGACCTCCGTCGGTCGACGAGCAGTCGCGAAAGCAAGGAATGGCACTGACGGTTTTTACGATTTTTCCCATTGCTGGTGGGCGCTCAGGCAGATTGCGTGCTATCTCCTCCAGGCCACACCCAGCAATATGAAAAGATCGGAAAGGAGTGAATCGTTCCATGCTTTCGCGAGTGCCATGCACATTAGTTCGGAAAAACATGTAATGAAAGTGGGGAAATGAAACAGTTTCTGGGATTTTTTTGTTCGTGATTGTTTGCGCTGCAAATGCAACTCCTTTTAAATCAATGCCTGGACATAACAGCTGGGAAGCGCGGTGTTGTTTGTCGTTCGTCCCGAGTTCAGTACGATGAAAACCTGTCGCTTTTTGCGCAAAACCCATCATCATGCAAAGGAGTTAAGACTTCCTGGTGCGAACTCACGCAAATATTCCAAAGTGCACAAAATGAAAATCGGATCAAAAAGAAAAGGGCGCATAAGAAAAGAGCCTAGACATTTTTCATCATTAGGTCGTATTTGCAGGCTTGTCCATTAGACACTTCTTTCTCCCATCCCATGGCTGTTTGAGACTGTCCCATCCATCCCATGGGATTCCCACAAGCTAGTATTACGAAGTACATTATATCATGTGTCTGTCTGATGTCTAGCCTCTACAGAGCTGTGGCTGAAATACCCGAAGATTCCAAATAGGGGTCTAACGAAAATTGAGTGACCTTATTTTAGTTGCCAGCGGGGCCTCGTATCACTACGCTATGGCATTGAGTCTTTCTGTCCAATACTTCCTGTGCTGTAAACACATAGTAATTGGTATTGAGCTTCAAAAAATTCTTGCTATGTCGTGAAATTATTAATGATGAGACATGAGACGACTTTCAAGTGCACTGCCCCATCCCATGGGACAAACCACATTCGCTGAGACGTCTGCATGAGAGGACGCGTAACCTGTAGGGAGTTAACATATTTTCTTTAAGCTTTATGAAGTTTCCATGTCATGTTTTTGTAATCTGTAGCTTGTGCCTCACACAGCAGTGTGGTGCTTTTCTTGTTTAACAATCAATCATAGATAAACCATTCAGGTTTTGCATCAAACTATAAAGTTGCTTGCCGTGACTATCTGCTTCGTTTCTTGCGCAGTCAACGTTTGATTTAAGAGATGAAACAAGCGGCGCTCCGACCTTCAATGCAAATTATTGACCAACTTTATAATTGGATACGAAAAATAAATGGTTTGTCTATGATTGATTGCAAAACTAGAATTTTAGTAAAAATTATGGACAAACTCACTGATATGTTGGGAACGTTCCAAAACAACCTGATGTTAGTTGTATTAGTGAAACTGAAAGAGGACAAGCATGAGTTAACTATTATTAGCCGATATTACTTTTCCTGCCAATTGTTTTTTAACTCATTCAGAGCAGAATCAGCTTTAATTACAATTGGGGTGCAATCAATAGGGATATTAAGATCAACCTGTATTTTGAAACTTTATTGATTTTCGTAAACTAAATTGCGAATTACCAGTAAACAGGGCAAGCTTGCGCTCAAAACAATGCAGCTTTGTTTGATGGTATATTCGAATTGAATAACCATGCCACACGCAATCTTGTATAATTCACATCAACTAAGGAATATCCATAAAGAAAATCACTGCAGAGTAAAAAATATTTATGACATCATCGGAGTTTTAAAACAAACACGATAATTAGACAAAGAAGTCCATTGTTTGATGCCTTCATATCCACATACTAAGGATGAGATCTTACGCACATATGACGCTAATAACGAACGCAGATAGATCAAAGAACACGAGCATAGATAAGCGGCAGTAGCAAAGAACACACGCACGGGTGGTGTCAACACGGTTCCGATGATGTTTGGCACTTTTGCATAGTGTTGTGATAAGTTCCAAGTTGTCCGATTCATAAAACGTGTGAGGAGTGGGAGGCCGCGAAAGACCAGAGGTCATCTGGGCTGCAGTTGAAAATGTAATAAATATTCTGTTGTTCTAATCTGCAAAGTTGCCTTTTGTAAGTTGGCAAAGCCAACACAAGACATGGACAAAAAGTGTCATGAGAAAAAAGCGTAAAGGTAGAGTTTGACACTTTAGGTAAATCATTCACATTCAAGCCCTTAATGATGAACCCTGAGCACCGCTTGTGCTACAACCCGGTTAGTTGGCATACACCTCGGAGAAGCACATTTTGATGAAGGGCTTCAAAAAATTTGTATAAATTATATAGAACACAGCGCAAGTGACTTTTCATTCTGAATTTGCCGACACGTTTCTTGATCATGTCGTAAACAGCGAGAGATGTTGACAATTCTCTTCTGCAGCCGTACTGGTCGAAACAAGACATATTGCCTTATTTCATATAGAAGCACAAACACGTATAGTAGTTTTTCAAAACTTTTCGGTATCTACGTTTAAACTTATATTCACACGCAAACAGGTTAGTTGTTAGTTAACTTCACATCATCCACTTCAAGTGCAACATTCTCCATATTAGTGTATCGTGCGTGTGAGGAAATTTCATAAAGGCCTAGCTTCAGTTGACTTTTTTCGTTACGCGTTTACCGCTGTTACCAATTACAGCCCGTCTTTCATGGAATTGCTGCAAAGAAGGACTTAAAAGTATCTCACAATCATGGAGTGGACCAAAAACTAAACTTCAGAACGATTCCTCGCTTACACAAGTGCTGCGTTGCTGTTTGTGTTGCCGTTGTTGCATTGTTTTTTTCATTTTGGAAAGCGAAACTCCGCTGACTAACACAAAGATTTTTAATTCAGTTTTTCTGTTCCACATTTCATGAAACTTCTTTTCGCATCACATCAAACAACTGATATAGTGTGATTTGAAATCATTAAACGCCATTTATCTGTAGATGTACCAGGAAACCATTTGTAAGCAACAAGAGCTTCGAGCTGAGTTTCTCTGCTCGAAAGTACTTTGGAGAAAATATCTTTTCCCAGACATTTACAGCAAGAGCACACTTGTTTCCGCTTTTAAGCAAACCTTTGACTTGTGCTAATCACAGTCATCAGTACGTTTTTTAGGTGAAATAGACGTGATTCGGCTTCAAGCTGCTGTGCTGAATCGAAGGGTTCTTTTGAATTTTTGTAAGCTGCATTAAAGTTGAAGCGAACAACAAAGCGCGTGTACATTTCAGGCGTCCTGCACTTGGACGGGTCCGGCCATCCTGCTGGCGAAGGCCCTGGTGCTGGAAGGACCGTGTCAGGAAACATTGGAGCCGGAGCGGGCCATGGTGGCCAGGGAGGTGGCCCAGCAAGTGAGTTCGGTGGATCAGCCTACGACTCTGTTTACAAACCTGGACAACCTGGCAGTGGTGGAGGAAATGCGGGTGAGTAATGAAAAATTTTCAGCGGTGAGGTGCAACGCTGTGCAAGTGCTTGTCGGGTACGATCCAGCCAAGGTCGTTACCGCTAACATACTGTTTCTGCTGAGGGACTTAGAAGCTGCAGCGTTGGATTAAGAAAAAAGATGTACCCGTTGCTGTGTTTTCAGGCTCTTTATATGAGCTTTTTAACGTCAAAATGTTTTTTAACTGTCAGAAGGGATATCTAACCTGTTACATAAACCATACTAATAATCTATGTCAGTGGATAAACAGGTTGTAATGGGCAACATGTTTAAACCCTTAGTTTGGACTTAATAATACTTAATTAGAAATCGGTAAATTAATGTATAAAATTACTTTCAGATTAGTTCCCAAATAATTTATAGAACTTTTTACAAAAATTGAAAACATTTATTCTTATAATACAAGACAACGGTCAACTATGGAATATGCCATTCCTCGGACGCCATTAAAAATTGCTCAAAAGTTATTTACATACAGCGGAATAGGAAGATGTTCTTCCACAGATCCAACAATTCATTCAGTACCAAGTTATCACATATTTGTTACTAAATTGAAACATGAACGTCAAGAAGAGCAATGATATCATCACTGAAAATCAGTAAAGCAAATATATGACTACTTCCAAAACACAGCAACGAAATAATCTTGTGCTAACAAAGAGCAGATGCGGTTTTTCGGATGTGCTCTGGCAGTGTATGGCGTGCTACATTTAGTAATAATATTACATTAGTTAGCCTGGACCTTCTCTTCACTGAAATGCACGACTTACCCTGGACCCGTTTTTCTCACTCTGATTCATCAGGGCATCTGACTAGAAAACCGTATGGTTATTTCATATGCCCTGGGAACAAAAGAAACGCTGTTGTTTTGTGGATTAATTTCTTTCCACAAGTAACCATGTGGTGCGTGATTTGATGTTTGTTGTTTGTTTGTACTTGTTCCCGAATAAACTGATACTGGACTGCATTGTCAACCAAAGAAGTCTGCTGTCATTTATTCACGGTCCTTTCTATTTTCCAGGTTCGGTGAAAGGAGGAGCTGGGGGAGGATATCTGCACTGGAAAGTTGGCAAACTGCTGGAAATGAACGGATTGTTGGCGGCCCGAGGTTTGAACGGAACCGGATCAAACGCAGGGGGTGGTTCCGGAGGTTCAATATTGGTCGAAACCACCAACATCACTGGTCATGGTATGGGAGCAAAATACAAAACACTGCATTGTTTAAGACAGCGCGCTTATTTCTATTTTACATGAGGTTTATCTGAAACAAATATTGTGAGTGCAGTGTTTAGCGTTACAATGGTGGAGGAGTTTTTCTTCCCTCAATTTACAGTTCAATCGTGAAATTGAAAAAAATCCCAATGATCAAACGTTGTTTTGTCTCGCGCAGTTCAAAACTAATGTTTTTTGTTCTTCAGGCGACTTCAATGTGCGCGGAGGCAACGGAGGTGCTGGTCAGGGAGGAGCTGGTGCCGGTGGAAGAATCGCTGTGTTGTGCAGGTGGAGATATCAGTATTCAGGAAAGTTTACCGACGCTGGTGGTCTCGGAGCAGCCGCTTCGACCGGAAGCCAGTATGCACTGAAGCATGGAGCCGCTGCAGGTACTAATGAAAAAAAGCATCGCATATTTTTTGTTTAAACCTTGTTTTGATTGGACTTCGATCATAGGCATTTACTTGTCGGTTTCAAGTCATGTGTCTGATAAAACCTTTGTCCTATCACTTTGTGTTCAAATGTGTAGAAACGTCCCATGAAACAGATTTCAAGCTGTGGTCTGGAGTCTTGAAGTTTTTCTTTGCAGAGCATTTTTTCTTCCATTTAGGAACCGCTTACGTCGAAGAGAACCTGCGCCCTCCGCAATACCGTCATCTCAAGTATGATCCGAAGCGGAACCGCACGTACTTGGCTGTCGATCACACTTATGTCCACGTGGACAACGAAGGGAGGGACGTTCCCCCTCCCACGGTCATCATGGAAGAAAACAAGCGATTCTACGAGTTTGACGAAGCTCAGCTGACTGGCCATGCTCGTCTGATATTCTACCACCCTGACTCTGAAGCGCATAAAGCGGTAAAGTGGTTATGATAGCAGCGGATAGCATTGATGTGTGCGATCCGGCTTTTTGAATGATGCCCCTTGGATTGAAACAATTTTGAAACTTGCCAAGAAGCCCTGTTAAACATGTTACTTGACAAGAATGCGAAGCGTACGCTTCCTTAGATTTTAGTAGTGCGTACGTAACCAGAATTGAAAAGCTTGACCTATTATCATCAAGGGGGTGAAATTACAAGCTGATGTACGGGAGCCTGGAGCTATTTTGCGCCCTCGCGTTTGCCCGCTTCAGTGTTTTACAGGTTTTGTAGACAAGTTATGGCCGACCTGCACCTTTTCTAAGAAAAACCACGTTTTCTTGCTTGTTTGATGTGCATCGTTACATCTTGAAACTTGTGTTCAGTGACGTAACTGACTGGGGGGCAGAGGGGCCACCACCCACTAGCAAGCTAAATGTAAAAAACCGGGACCCCATTTTGTTTATATTTTAGTACTCTTTTGGTTTTTAGTAGGTTGTTGTACGTTTGCGTTTTTCGGAGTATCTTCCGGTGATTTAGGGTTTTAGTTTAGCCATCCACACCCGGATTCAACATCATTTCTCAAGTTTGTTTTTTTTTCTGAGTGTTGGCTAGTGGGCCCCCTACAGTGAACATAAGGCTCCTTTCAGCTAAGTTTCCCCCCTGGCTCAAACCTGTAGTTACGCCACTGCTTATGTTGTCGCTGCTCTTGCAATGCATGTTGTACTCAAAGTTTTTCTTTGTGTTCTCGATCATCCAACTTACAGTTTTTTCGATTTTGAAAAGTGGTGAAAAGCTAAAAAAGTTGAGTACAATGAATTGATTCTTCAAATCACGACGTTCAAATATTTTGCTTTGCGAGTTTAAAATCAATGCGTGCAGTACAGCTTTGACGAAGTTGTGTTTGCATGCATTTGCAGAATGGAACTCACGCGAACGGGACAAGTGACGAACTGATCATCAGCGTCACGGTGGAGATTCATCGATTCATCGGTGACAGGAGTGGTTTGTTGCATTTGTTCGGAGGACAAAGACTTTTCGTTGAATACACGCCTTCGTCATGGACAAGAACAATGGCTCCCTGCAGTTTCTTCATCGAAGCCGGATCAGAAGTTATCTTCCCACAAGAGGTAAGCGCCTGTGTGGTTTAAGAATGCGTTTGGTTCTCAGCTGTGCAAATGCAACTTGGGGAAAAATACATGTACGCAAACAGGTTGTGTTGATCAGTTATGTATAAAAAAGAAGCCTTTCTAAATTGTCCTAATGAAATGATTTGGTATCATATTACCAGTTACGTATTTATATACATCCTTTTCATCACTGTTCTAGACTCATCTGGAAGGCATTCGCAGCACTTTGGCCGGGAGGATAACCGGAATACACAAGCTGTATGTGTCACGAGGTGGAGACGTGGATTTCCACTCGTCAGCGAACACGGCTTTGCCGACAGATGGAACTAATGCAACTCAAGTCACCTACACTCACGCGACCAAGCCGGGGAATTTCGCTTTCAGTTGGTTTTACGTTAAAACCGACGGAACTGTGGAATTCACGAAAATTGTCAACCCATTGCTTCTGGAAGCCTCTGACGTTAAGGTAGGCACTGTTGATAGCAAACAACAGCGTTGGTGAGGATCGAAAGCTGGACACAGTCCGGACAGAGTTTTGCACCATACGCAGCTTATTCACGTAAACCACATAAAGTGCATTTCTATAGTTCGTGACTTATTCTGGCAGGTGAAGTATAGAGGAAATCTATACATGAACATTGCCGAAGTCGAATGCTCGTGCGCTCGCATTGAAAGCGGAGGAATATTCCACTTGGATGGAAGAGGTCACGTGGCTCAGACAGGCCCTGGTGCTGGAAGAACTGTTAATGGTGAGTGTCTGAACCTCAGTAGTAACGTTTTTTGCCATGTGTCCCGGTTTGATTCAATTGAGGTTGTGTGCAAGTTACAGTCATACGTTTTCGTTTCAAAGATGAACCGTGGTGCTCGCTCTGAACCCATTTTCCGAAATTGTGAAGTTACATTCCATTGAGTGCTTGTTTCTTCTGAAAGGAAAATCAATCACCTTCAAATTTTTTCTATTCTGTGTATCATTTACGCATTTACGAGTTTATTGTTGCTTAAAACTCGTATTTTTTTCTGAATTTGTACAAACATGGTTTGTAAATAATATCAGCGTGTTCTTGTCTTTTAAAGTAATTTAACAATTCATGAAAACTTTGCTGCTTGCTTTCGTCAGTTTGGCTTCACGATAAACACGATTTTGCAGGAAATGGTCTCGGTGCTGGACACGGAGGTCAGGGCGGAGGAGTGGATACAACAAACCCCTCGCCTGCCTACGACTCAGTTTTCAAACCCGTCTCAGTTGGGAGCGGAGGAGGTCTGTGGTATTCCATCGCGATCGCTTTTAGTTGCCGATGGCTTCAAGCAACGATAGCGATGCAACGATTTGCTTTTGATACCATGTGTTTCATTCTGTGCCCAATCTGCTAAAAGGCTCCATAAAGGAAACGTAGCGTTGAACTGTAAAAGCCACTTTTTTTGACTGCGAGGCATTTTCCGCCATAAATCGTCGACCGATTGCGATAGAAATATGCAGAGTTTTAAGTACTTTCTGATAAACAAAAGGGTACCTTTGCATTTGAATTGTTTCTGGCAGTGCGGCATCACGACTCCCTGGCGACGTATGGAAAAATCTCAAATGCAAAAGTACCTGTATTTTTGTTTATCAGAAAGAACTCAACAACACGTATCTCATGATATCTTTTTCGACTCTCTATCGCAATCGGCCGGCGATTTACGGCTGAGAATTGCTTCAAAAATCACAAACGTGGCTGCTGCAGTGGTAAACACTTGTTATCGCTTTAAAAGTCTGGAGACTAAAGCAGCCTTGGAAAATAAAAGTAAAGTTTGCATATCCACTTTACTTTGTTTATTGTATTTGTGAACGACCTGGTTGACCAGGCGCTTAAAAGCTTTTGCATGACGGACAGGAAACAGCATGAGTGGATCAAACGTGATCGGGACTGGTGGGAGTGGCGGTGGATTCCTTGAATGGAGAGTCGGCGATCTGATAGAACTGGAAGGCTGGCTGGCCTTGCGAGGCTACGACGGGTCCGGTTCGAATTCAGGGGGCGGATCGGGAGGCTCCGTGCTCATCAAAACCTTCAACATGTCTGGTGTGTACTTGTTGTTTGCTTTTTGTTATAAGTGTTGCTTTGCGTCTGTGCCAGTTCAACGTGAAAATATCTGCAAAGCATCAGATTACAACGTTTGTTTTGAAAATGTCTGTTGCAATAATTAGCAAGACCTAATGGAACAGGAGGAGATTGGCTAACGTTTTAAAGTTTTGTTGTGCACTTGAAGAATTATTACACTTGGATTTAATTTTTCCAATTGTATACTCTCAACTCACTAACCAGGTATTACCACTGTTGTTAATAGTAGTACTGTGACAAAAATAACACAAATTTTTGTTCAGTTTGGTTGTTTCAATCCTGGCGACAATGCAAGCTGACAGACAGGCATTCGAGGGAAGTGTCCCTCCAAGTTTTTTTTCCCCTCAAATTTTGTTGTGCGCAGAAAAATTTGTTGTAAACATACAATAAAAACCAAAATCTTGTAAAAATGTATTTCCCTCCCAAACCTCAAAGCCTGACCACGGGCCTGCTGACAGAAACGGCAGCCAGTGGAAGGGTTCTGTCTTTAGACATGAAGACTCTAGGAGCATATCTCCAGACCTGGAACTTGAAGCTCAGCACAACCAAACCTGTGTCAGTCGTCTTCCACCTCTACTATAAGGAAATCAAGCGAGAACTTGAGGTGCACCTCGATAATGAAGCCATGCCAATTTGCTCCAAATGCCTTGGATTAACTTCAGACTGAAGCTCGCATATCGGCGACACCTCGAGTCACTTCGCAAAAGGCATCCCGCGATTCAATTCTGATGCGGAATGCTGGAAACGAACGAGGCGCTGAAGCAGCAACGCTGCGTAAAGCCACATTAGCCCTAGTCCATTCAACAGAAGAGTACTGTGCTCCCATTGGGTGGCGTAGTGCGTGTGCCCACCTCATTGGTTCAACCATCAACGAAGCACTGCGATTTGTGACAGAATGGCTCCTTACTATACCATCGAATAAATCTTAAGTCAGTACGAACCCTGATGGAATGTCCCTTCCAAGACCAGCACGGCTCAGGCTGTACCGGCTTCTTCGTACTGGTGTCGTTCCACTTCAACATGTACACATGGGGGTCTAACTTCATCAGCGACCATCGAGTGTCGCGCCGAGGAAAAAGGCGTAGATCGCATTGCCCTGTTGTGCCCCAAACACCGAGCACCTAAGGGGGTACACGGCCTGGCGGTTGTAGATGATGAAACTAAAAACTGGTTGCTCAATGGGTGTCCCGAAGTCTGACGTGGCTGAGAGGGGCGAAAACAAAGGTCGACTGATACGACGACGACGAGTCTTTGGAAAGTAGAGACCTTCCAGCAAATAACCAGAAAGAATTTTATTTGCTGAATATGTACAATCGAATTGCTTTTTAAAAACGCTTGACATTTTTTCAGTTGGATTAAGAAAGCTGCGTTTTTGACGTCACGTGTTGGTGTAAGACTTGGCGAGACACATGTTTGTCAGAAAAAATCTCGAAATACTGTTCTGAAAACAAGCTCAAGTTCACTTCCTTTGCGAAACATGTAACCTGCTTAGTTTCTTGAATTGTGATTCTAAGGCAAGGAAAAACTGTTTGAGTCATATCCAGTCAAATTGCGCTCGCTCCAATATTAGATGAGATAAATAGGCCTCTGTAGATGTTCATTCATCCTCGGTAGATGTGAGAATCTTTGTTTCAAAGCACAAACTGTTTGGCAGGACCAGCGAACGCTGTCATTTCTGATTATCCACAGGTCACGGAGTTATCGATGTTAGAGGAGGAAGAGGGGGATACCCGACCGGTGGCGGAGGTGCTGGCGGTCGTATCGCTATCCACTGCGAGTAAGTAACTTTGTGTCTTTGCAAAATACGAAAATTGGGTTGCGTAAAAAAACGTTAGTTTAAGTTTAAACTTCTCAAAGTTTTATTTTATAAACGTGCTTTAACTGTTGTTCGAAAAGAAGGAAGAACAATAGCAAGAGATAAATTTGCTGTTGCAGATACAGATACTCCTTCGGCGGAACCTTCCTTGACCGTGGTGGTCCAGGTGGAAACAGCCCTGAGGAGGACTTTGATCCCACAGCTGGCGAATATCAAGATTATGACTTCATAAATGTCGTTTCTGATCCCCTTGGTGGTGCTGCAGGTTCAGCTTATATTGAAGAAAATATGAGACCCCCACAATACCGAATCCTGAAGTACGACAAGAATGCAAATACTTCATATTTCCAAGTTGATCACAGGTGAATACAATCTGCATGCGTTTTCTAAAACAATTTATTTGAGGTTGTTTCTGCATCAACGCGCATTGCCAAGCAAAATAATAGTCTCGGGACCAGCTGTGTTTTTATATTTGGTTTTTATTCATGATCGGAGGGAGATGCTGCGTCAACAGTATCCTCATTAAAAAGTTTGGAGCGCAAAGTGAAAACTAATGAAAACTAAAACTAAAAGCGTTGGCGGATATTGACGCTTTGTGAAGAAGCATTGTAGACAATTTGTTGACTTCACCTTTCAGACACGTCCACATTGACAACGAAGGAATCCTGGTTCCAGTCGCATCTGTGCTCATCGATAACGAAGCTTATTACTTTGAAGTCGACGAGCTTCATCTGACAGGAGCCGCTCGACTCATCATAGAACAGCCCAGCTCCATGAATGAAAGCGCCGTTGGACCGACTGACGAACTGGGGAGGGTCGGTAAACTGTTGTCATTCGTGGTTCACAAGTTCCTGGGAGACAAAACTGGAAAGATGCACGTTAGACACAACCAGGCAGGTTTTCCAGGATTCTTTTTCCTTTAGCTTAGCGTTTTGTCAGAGCTGCAATTCATCCCTCAATACTTTTTACGATTCGAACTTTATGTGAGTATTTCGGTATCCAGGTCGTCCACGCTGAAGTACGAGAGTCAACCACGAACAGAACTGCTGCCCCGTGCAGCTTCTTGGTCGACAAAAACGCGGAACTCGAACTTCCTGCTGAAGTTCACTTCCATGGAGTTGATTCTGAAATCCACGGTTTGTGGCGAGATGAAACGTCTCATATCTAAACGGAATTTCTTTACGCATCTTTGCTAGGCCTACGTTATTTTCTCATCTTACTCTGAAAGAGGACAGCAAAACAAATACTTTTCTGTTACAAAGCGTTGAGCTGTAACATGGTGCTGACTTACACATTAAGACCACTGAGAAACCATAAACCCTCGCACATGGAGAAGATCTATTTAAAAGTGTCACGGAAATCACGTGAAGAAAATATGGAAAACTCCCCCTGAAATAGTCTCAAATATTTTTGTCTTTCTTCAATACGCTAGGCGGACCAATGAATTCCCAACTGCGTTTTTATCTCATCACACTTCACGTCTTTTGTCTTTGCTGTGATGTGTCCCCTCAACTCTCTTGTTCACCTCAGCCATCTTGTTAACTTAGTAGAGTTTTTGGCGAATTTGGATGTCAAATCCCCCCTTGTACGAACGCAAAGCCCCCCGTACAAACATAAAGCCCCTATATTGACGACTGTCTGGCGACGGTTCTACTGTAGCATTCGGAGCATGAGTTGGCGCATGTGTTAATGTTACTAAAATTTCGAAAAACGCGTAGTTTGCAAAGGCGCTTTTGACTACTTTTACTTGAAAAGGTCTTTTTCTGTTTTGCATTTGCGTGTGGTAAACACAGACTCAATCCTTCAAACATGTTGCTTGTTAGTAAATCGTAACAGAAACAGCAACGTCTAGTACGAATCATTATGTTCCAAAAATCAAAAGGTTTTCTGCTTGATGATTGCCGCATCTCTATATTTTTCAGGTTGTTTCAATCTAGTATGTGGGCCGTAGATTAAAGTAGGGCAGAGCATCGCATAAGTAATACAGTACCTTGCGATAATGGCCAGATGCTCTTCCAGGAATATACCAGTTACCTGGTCTATCCATCTGAAAATATTGGGAATGTAATGTTTTGCTGCGATTACAGTGAAATTTGCCAATAAAAGTGCTGTTAAACTGAAATGATTAAAATACGAAACAACAGTATAATCAGAAACTCAATTTCTTTAGGAACAATGACTGGAGTCCACTTCATGTTTGTCGAAGACAAAGCCCAACTACACTTCACATGCACATCACGCACTGCTCTGCGCGTTAACCAGGCTTACAGCAGAGTGACTGAGCGCGGTAACTTCTCTGTCAGCATGGCCGATATTAAGTACGGTTCTGCCTTGATCTTCACTGACCAGTTCGACGACGATGTTTTGGACATGCTGGTTACCATTCCTGACCTGGAGATAAAGCACACGGGCAAGATGGTTATGAGGAACAGTGTGACCATCGAAAGCGGTTGGGTCGACTTGGAAAGCGCTGCATTCATAACACTTGACGGAACCGGTTTCGCAGCAGGCTTCGGTCCTGGCTCCGGAACCAGCGACTCGTCTGGTGCGACTGGTGCCAGTCATGGCGGTGCTGGAGGACACCTGGATGCAGGTTGGTTCTTTTAAAGTGGTTATTTTGGTTTTATTGGCAGAGTCCTGAAGTTTTGATTGCATCTAGCACGTCAATTCCGTTTCCGGTGCGGTCCATTCCTGATGAACGAACATCATGGCTTTTCGGCAAGGCTAAAATTTTGTTTCCCGCCATTTGTTTTACTTTTCGAATGATGTACTTCCTGATAATCAAGTTTGTTGTGGCAGTGTCGTGATATCAAAACTTTGACGTTCAGTTTTGCTTTAACTATCCATAACTTGGAATAATTTGACCGCATTTTAAATGATTTTGGTGTTGGTTATGACCCGTTGTACCTGTGATCTTCATTAGTAAATGCGTTTTACAAAGAAATGGCGACCAGTAACTCAATGAATGAGACTCACGACACAACTGCAATCTTCCACAAGTATTACGGATCCGTTTTCACCCCGGTGAGCAAAGGGAGCGGAGGAGCTGGATCTGGAGGGGGAAATGGAGGTGGAGCTCTAACCATGAAGGTTTGAAGTTGCTCTCATGATTTAAACTAAACTGCAAAGTCTCTTTCAGTGGTTGTTTGATTAAAAAGTGACTAAATGCAAGGTTTATTGGCGAATATTGGTTAACTTTTCATCTTCCGTTTCGCTCTGAAAGGTTTTATCCTGCCAGGGGTTTTCAAAGTTTTGCAAAATTTTTCGATATCACCTGTTCCTCAAAAATTATATTCTTTTTGAAACAAATAAAAATAGTTGAATTCCATCAACTATTTTATGGAATTAGGTTATAGCTGATGGGCTGTTGGAAATCTTTCAAGATTAATTATTTAGAGCCGGTTATTTTCATTATATATAAAATTGCCACACTGTACAAGAAACCATAGGTAGTAGGATACCAGCCTGATCAACATCAACTTTTTAGTATTTGTGATTTTGAAACTGTCATCAGGATTTATGTTTTCTAGCACAAAACTGCAATTAACAGCTTGTACTTTGTTGTGTATTGCAAGGTTGAAGTTTATTTTTAAAATTCTGTGAAGCAGTCCATGCCTCGCATTTCGCATTCAGACTGACTGGCCATATACTTCATTTTTCGGCAGTGTTTACTTCATGTTGTAATAAAAAGAAGACATTCACTAATTCGTTTAACTGCTGCTATATTTTAATCAGCGTTACTGTAGATAGACTCATAAAAGATTTTTTACCAACTAGCATGGACATCAGTTGGTTTTTGACAACCCTTGTCCATTATTTTCATTTTCAGGTTGGGCGTACATTGCATTTGGATGGCTTGCTCTCTTCTCGAGGCCTCAACGCGACGACGTGGCTTTCAAGCGGTGGATCAGGCGGCAGCATCTTGATTGAGGCCACCAACTTCACTGGACACGGGGAGTTGTCAGTCAGGGGAGGAGATGGAAAGGGGGCGTCGAGTGGAAACG
>Ga0210059_1002783_pt1 | contig 27647 bp, 15 predicted proteins | sample Ectturendosymbi2_FD_188042 | JGI IMG/M metagenome (GOLD analysis project Ga0210059, IMG submission 188042) | Ecteinascidia turbinata endosymbiont from Florida, USA - Sample 2 (SPAdes) (version 2) | ecosystem: Host-associated > Tunicates > Ascidians > Unclassified | place: Key West, Florida... | reverse complement strand
ATGTGGATCCAGCAACAGGGGGACACACACAGGCAATTTAGAGAGCGTGGCTGGGCGCTAAAACGATGATATATACTGGAGAGAATGCGAGGTATTTATTTTTTCTTTCCTTCCTATGATGTAGCGGTAGACCTCACGCTATAGTGCTAACCGGAGGTAGATCTCACGCTATAGTGTGGTAGACCTCACGCTATAGTAGCACCACGTAGCCTACACAAGGGAGCGGATGTAGTCTCATTGAGGAAGTTCGGTGCGGTTAAAAAATTATTAAACACAGCAAGAACAAAAAAAATAATTGAAGCAAGAAAACCATGGAGTGTAACTTTATCCGTAGCAGTTCGATGTGCACAAGAAAGAGTAACAAAGAAATAAAGATATGTAATTGGCCGTGATTTTCATTATGAAAGATACGTAAAAAACAACTTAGATTTTTCAAATTAAGAAAACCAGTAATGACAGCATTATACTTCTCATAGAGTGAAATATGAGGTAAACACATAGTTATTTGTCTTTTTCATGCTGTGTTTCTCAAATTTTTTGAACGTAATAGTAGCAGGAGACTAGAGTCTGGTACTGTAGAACACATTTTTGGACCAATAAATTTAAGAGAACATTTCCCTGAAGATGAGTTAACTCAGGTTTTTTTTAAGGCGTTTTAGGGACGCGATTCGGGTCCCTAACATTTTCCTTAAAAAAAACGAGTTAACTCTTGATAAAAACAGGTTGTTCGACGTGGATGTTCTTGGGGAGTGAGAGTGAATAGAACTGATTGGAATAAAATAGTGGCAGATGGAAAAAATCATTTAGAAGCACACATACCCTCAATACTTTGGAAGCAACTGTCGCACTAAACATCACCGCCCAAACGAAGTTATGGCTCATCTATAAAACACTTGTGCACACATCAGAGGTGAAGGACTGTAAAATTTTTAAGTCCATTTCTTAAATTTTGAGTCAGTCCTGCGTTGGTCCTAAAATTTAATAAAAAATTGCGGTTCCGTCCAACCCTTGTCCGCTAACTTTATCATGGCATTGCTTACCCTAAGCCACAATTATTTGTGTAAGTTTTACATCATTTTGGTGTATTATAAATACAGCGGCTCCAAAAACCTGTTTTGAATGAGAACTGTTTTTGCTGTAGCAAGTTGAACTCATTACTTGACCAAACACGACAGCTTTTATTACATAATGCAAACCCAATCCTAACCTCTGCTCAAACAAAATAAAAATCAGTTCTAAGCTAAAACACTATGTCAAATCTGCATAACATTTAACCTGACGCAACTGCAGTATGGCACTTGCCATAATTTTCAAAGAACTACTGTACAACAATAGCAATCTTGTCAGACTGAAACAATCAGAGTGCGTAGAGTAAGCTCAACAAAATCCTAACGGCCTCTTTAGACAATTAATTTTGTAGTCACTGACGATGATACTCAGGCCCGTAGCCACGGGGGCATTTCCCCGAAATTTCTTTTATGCTCAGAAAAAATACACTTCAAACCTTGCCCCCTAAAAAATGCATTTTTCCTACCCAAACCTCAAAAACCTGCCTATGGGCCTGCTGATACTTACACAGGTGTTCAAACAGAATTGCTTGAAATTAAACCTCAACCGCTACTTTACTGCTGCAAAATCTCTGCCACGCCCAAGGCTACACTGATGCAACGCTGTCAAGCCGATATAAGCGGATCCAGAAGCTCCCCTCTAAATTTTTTCAGATACGTTTTTGATCGATGGTTCCCGACACAGAAACGTCCATTGGCGTGATTTTTTTTGTACAGCCTTTAAATAAACCATTTCTTGCACAGCGATAGGGACGAAAATATTAAATGCAAAGCTTATTTTGCTGAATTTGGACAGTCTGAATGTATTTCACTATAAATGAAACTTCTAATAAACAAGTTTCCATACAAAAATATGGTCCCTTTGTTATATAAATACGTGTTTACATAAAGTATTTACATTGCATATACGTTATACAAACCGCACGTACATGGGCGTCGCCAGGGGGCCATGGCCCTTCCAAATTTTTAGAATATCTAGTCATTTTGTGCTTTAAGAGGCACTATCTCAACCAAAATCTACTGTTGCTCGCCTAAAATCGAACATTTTGACCCAAACTTTTGGGCTGGCCATGCCACTGCGCATGTATTTATAGTCTTGTTTCATTTGGGTAAGATTGGGCTTCTTGTGGACAAAAGATGAATAAGCAGCAGACTGGGAACCGTCGCTAGAGTTTTCACTCGGGTACTTAGCGTTTGTGCGGTGGGGCTTGACATTCTAAAAATTGACAAAAATTCCACTGATTTATAGTGTTTCATGTTTCACTGATTTATAGTGTTTTCATGTTTCCCCCTATGGCGACGGGACTGAGCAGACTGTGAAAAAAAGAAAATGTAGGCCTACTGTTTTGAAAAAGTGCTTGTGACTTTTTGGCCCCCCGCAGTGATTTGGCGCCCGTGGAATTGTCCCCTTGCCTCCCTCGTTACGTCTCTGGTGTGATGCAATAAAAATCGGAAAATTTTCCGAAAATAAAAAATGTTCAAGTCCGAACGTCATGAACTTCTATTCCATGAACATCTGCAATTATCGAACACAATAGCGCATGGATTTTGCAGAGTGACTGCCAACAAAGGTTACTGGCGGCATTTCAAGTTTCTTCGTGTAGTTTTTGTCATATCTAATCCTGTCCCACGCGTTTTTTCAGCGTGGACCTGTGATTGTTTTCTTAATAAAAAAACTTTTGGATGAACTCGTCCTTGAGACCCCCCTAAAAAAATCCTGGATCCACCTAGGGCCGAAGCGCGGCGCTGCTCAATCCATAGAATATTTTGTGAAGATCACAATGCCAACTGGCTTCTCCAGCCTTTCCACTGAAAACTGTGAGAAAGACACACAGCATTGTTCATAGTCACTGAACTATTTTCATCTAGTACATACAAAGCGCAGAACGGAGTCGCAAAAAAACTCTAGAATTCTGGTCGGAATCAAGACACTGGCGTGGTTTCAACAATATCGTAACTTTTTGGCAACAAGTTGATTTGTAGCGTAATTACAACTGAGCCTAAATTGCAGATGGTTTCAGAGAGGCTAGCAACTATGGTGTGCATAAATTTATTTACTAACTTTAGTTCTCATTCATATTGTTTGTAACGGTAGCCGTTCCAAACCTTACACGTACTGTATTTAGGTCGTAAGATTTTGTTTTCAGTTCATCGAAGCAACGTACACAGAAAATAATTTCCTGTGTACTGTATTAAACTTTTTATTTTATAGGAGCGATTTGATAACAACATCAGTTTTAATCATGCCACGATTCGTAGCGCTTGTTGAAATGTTCTCGAGGTCACTTTTTTGTACTATTTCTAGTCTCATCACGCACACTCAAGTTCGCCAGGCATCCTCTGGTTTGACATAGCATTGTTTCTACTGACGCAGACACATATATCGGCATCTATCATTTGGCACCGCTCGAGCAACTACTTCGCCAACTCGAAACAGAAAATCAGAAGTTACGGAAAGACTTGATGATGCTGAACGCAACTGTCACCGCGAATGAAGGCAACGTGCGTGATGCCAACGGTCGGATAACGAAAATCGAAAAGTTAATTTACGTTTGTCAGTGGCTCTGCGTCGTGACCCTGGCTTTATTTGTTGCGCTGCTGGTATGGACAATTTTTGGTATAAAGTTAGTGGAAGGGCTGGGGCCAAAAGTATCACAAATCTCAAGTTGGTTGTCTCTTTGCTGGTCGAAAAGTAATTCGCCCGATGCAAGCATGGAAGCGGGAAGAACAGCACGTAATCCAATCGAATGCACGAATCGAGAGGATGACGCAACAAGGCACAATGGGTTTCCACCTTCTGACGATAACTCTCAGATGACAAGCGAACAAGGACCGCACAGAAAGGGGCTGAATTCATCAAAGACTATGACAATGCAAGTATGACGATAGTTGTGTTTGCAGGGAAAAGATCACGAGCGGTGCTCAACATGCCTAATGTTGAATTCATCAAGAAAGTTGCACGGTCCTTGTCCTTGCTAACGCCAGAAACAAAAAGCGCACTGTTTTAACGCATGAGCTGAGCAGTGCCTATCGCAGTGTGTTCGCAGATTTTTTGATTTCGTATTTAAATTTCATTATTCGTTGATTTCGTACAAGTTGGTGCCAGGGACTTTCCAAATCGCCCCCAACGTGGTCAGCAGCAGCATGCAGCTCTGTGTCTTCCCACCCAAGCTCGTCGCTTCTCGCATGTCTTCGTCGGTTAAACGCGATTTCGATCTGAAACAAACAAATTACGTCAGCTCCAACTAGCGTTAAGAAATGAATACCACAGCTGTCACTACGCCGTGGTTTTCATCTGTGGTTAGAATGCGAAGGTTCAAACCCGGGGAAGCTTTCGGCCGGTGACGACGCAAAAGAAAACCACGGGAAAAAGAGGGGAATACCCGGAAGGTTCACGGACGCGACGCCGGCAGTGACGAATACGACAATGTTCAACTCGCTTCTACTTCATTGTAAACACACATTAGTCGGCACCAAGCCCTGAAAAGAACAATCGTGGAGTTTAGTTACATTCCACGGAACAAAGGCAGATAATTTTACTGCGCGATGCTTGAACAAAAACTGTTGTCGTTACGTTTCCGCTGCGTGTAACTTGATGCTGTGCAGGGCGGAGTTGGCTTGCTCCAGTGAGAACAAGCGCTTCAGTGAAGCGGGCAATGAATTGTAAGCCTCTTCTTCGATCCAGAAACTTCTGCGGCGACGAGCGGGCAACCTGTACACACGCTAACACACGTCAGTCGCGGGGACACAAAATTCCGCATAGGTTGTAGCGCGCTTCAAGCGCAAAATTTATCGGAAGTCTTTTGCGAACAGCCGTTACAATCAGGCGGTCGATGGTGAGTGCTGATTGACGCGATTCAGGCCCGTAGACACGAGGGAGGATTCGCGAGCAGTTCCCCTCAAATTTTGTGGTGCACAGAAAAATTTGTTTTGAGCATATAATATAAAATCTTGCCGCCCTAAAATGTATTTTCTCCCCAAAACTTAAAACCTGGCTACAGGCCTGATGCGTGCCAGGTGTGTTCGCGTTCTTTGCGATATTGTTATGTTCTGTCATGGGTGCATTCGCGGTCTCATCCAATAAACAAATCGTCAGAACAAGGACCAATCGAGCTCATTATCACCGAAGATATAGCACTGTCCGTTTCGCGACAGCAGTTTTTCGTTTCGATCAGGTCATCGCCCGATATGGCTAAAGATGCAAAACTGCTTTAATATATAAATATATGTAAAAAAACAGCAGTTTGGTAACAATAAGTGACTCCGCCTCGACGATTGTTACTTCAGGTTGTCGAGCCTGTTAACTGCTCATCCGACAAGCAATAAAGTTCGAGTTTCACGAGATCAAAGTTCAAACCAAAATATAAGATTTTCTGCTACGCGACAATTTTAGTGTTGAAGGGTGGAAAAATTTCGTAACTAGTTGCCATTAGCAACTTCACAAAAACGAATTCTTGAAGGATACCTACGTCCTATGACTCGTGGGGGACAACGTATCTTTTCATGTGACTCATGAAGATAAATGATAGGCAGTGCAGGTAGTTTGCTCGTAAATGTTTGCTTCTCTGCTCGTCTGCTTGAACGTGAAAGTTGTACTTTTACGTCCGTCAATACTTCCGCCACGACCGGCGTGGGATGACATGTGAGTGGCATTGAGTTTATGTGAAATATACCAAATTTAGGTAAAAACAGCCCAAAATTGTAGTTGAGCTTCATTAAAGTTAGCCTAACTAAAGTTTATTATAAAACCTCTAAAAAGTGTTTTTTCTCACTATGCGAAATATCTCAAATGGTCAAAATCGTAAGTAAAAAAGTCGCGCACACAGCGCTAAATAGAAAATTTCCATTGTTGAAGGTTGGCAATTACTGATACACACTCAACAGCCAATACAAAAAAATGCAAAGTAGCATAACGAAAGTAAAAAAATGATAGCGTATCGAAGTACACAGGATGTCACTTAACGGCAAAACGATCAGCAGATGTATTTCAGGACACATTTCTGTGATCTACTGCGGAAATACTGGCTGCTACCGACCGGGACACCACAACGGACAGATAGTCTGGTTCCAAAAACCTCTTCGTGTGTATTTTCTCAAGACTTCTTTAATTTGTTCATTTACTTATTTCATTTATTTTTCGACACAACATCCACATTCACTAACAAAGAATTTTCGACTATAATTGCAATTCAACGCTTACTAATTGGTTTCATAAGAGGGAAATTCGGCTGCGACCGGCACTCCTCTACTTTACTTTCGTTGGGACGAGATTTTGTGTTAAACTAATACCAAACCTCATCAACCCTGACTCAGCTTCCAATGACCCCAGATCCTCAAAAGTCTGGTTACACTTCAGTAGTCTGTCGCAGCCACACGTTTGAAAGTCAACTGATTCCACGACAAAACCGTTTAACACGTGATCGCTCGGTTGTAAATTTGAATGGTCCAAACTTACGAACAAGAAGCCGTCGATCAAAAGAGCGGTCGTTACAAAAACAACGTATCGTTAATTAGAGTAACGCAGATCACCATGGATTCTCTGAAACGTGTAACAATCAACTTTACTTCCAAAATTTTGTTATATTCACGCAACCTGCGCACACATAGTTCATCATAATTAATTGGACAAGAAATTTTTTGGCTCATAAGGTAAGAGTGTCTTTGGGGTACATCTGGTTTGCTGAAACCGAAAATGGCAAATTTATCATCATCCACATGATACAATTGTCATTGTTGTATTTCTTCTGTGTCACAAAACTGGGAAGACCAAAAAGTTGTCAATTTTCTTTTTCTTATTTGACGCAAGCTTTGATGTTTTCTTCTGTTTTTCCACCACTTGTACAACATTCTTTTGAAAGAAACATGCAAAAGGTCTCCTATGCACCCTGGTGTACACAGAAAAATATGTCCGTAGTTAATTTAGTCCATCTCATGAAAAGTTCTCTTGTACGATTTACGCTTGTGGCTTTGTTGGGTACGATCACTTACAAGCGTTAATGTGTAGGCTTGTCCATGAGAGTAAATTGCCATGGGATGGGACAGTGCACCGGAAATTTGTCCCATCGTTAGTAATTTTACGTCATGTAGCAGGAATTTTCTGAAGTTGAATGCCATAATTACATGTTCCCAGCACAGCAGGTATTGGACGTATACGCTCAGTGCCATGGTGTAATGATAGGAGACACCGAAGATAGGTTGTTGGGCCTTCTTTTGGGTGGCAACTAAACTGGGTCACAAAGTTTTCAATGGCCACCCTAATTGGACGTTTTGGGATATACTGCGGCTAGACAATAGACAAGAATAATGTACTTCGTATTACTAGTTTCGTGGGAGTCCTATGGGATGGGATATTGACAAGCGGTCATGGGATGGTACACAAGAAAGTGTCCCATGTACAAGTCTGGTAATCTGACATCATATGATTGTCGGACTGACCCTGATACCTCTCTTGATATCTTGATGGAACTGTTCACCTTGTTCCTCCCTAAGATCATAAACGTTTTCTGGAAATCGATCTTAGTGGCTGAATAAGTAGTGAACTTCTATGATCATTCTGGTTTCAAAAGCTTGAGAATTTACGAGCATCAGTTTCACAAGAATCCTGGTAGTTGCCTACTTCGTTTTATCCAAGAACTCTTTCACCACAGAAACATACGAACACCAGGCAGCAAACTCAACTGCAGTCATGTGATACAAACGCTTGATCTTTGATCAATTTGCGAATTTGTGGTCCGTCAAAAATTCTGGCCTTAGCTTTCTGATTACTCAAGACAAGTAATGTATTGCAGACCAGAGACCGAGTTTCAGGGGGGACATGCCCACCCAACTTTTGGACAAGAGGGGACACAATAACTTTCGTCCCCCCAATATTCTATGATAAAAGATACAAGTTCATAAATTCTACTTCTAATGTATTGCTTGTTTTTTAAAAAACAACTGAAGTGTTGTTTGTTTTATCTACTTTGATAAAGAACTCTTCAAGTGCTAATACCGAAGTTTTGTGTACATAGTAAAGAAGCAAATGCCTGGTAATCATTGTCAAGTACTACCACAGTAGCAACTGCCATAACACCATGGGTGCAGCCAGGGGGCACTTGGGCTATGGTCCCCGAAATATATCATTTCCACAATTTGCCTCTGCTTCCCATTTTGCCAATTTTTAAAAAGGTCGCACTGCGGTTGAGTGAACATGATGACGTCATCGAAACGCAAACAATAATATTGTATTTGTGTGATATGCACAATAATATGCATATCACACAAAGTTCGTCCCCCAAAAGTTTTCTAGCAAACTCGGTCCCTGTTACAGACGTATTCAAAACGGCACCATTCGTATCTAATACCTTGACGATTAAGGTCAGTTTTACGTGCAATGGTGGGATGACGCTGTCACGGTGAACCATTGGTTGGTTTGTGATGTTTTTCTCCCCCACAACAAGATCTTCACGCACGGGCCAATCCTTCCTTTGCCAATGTTGATCACTCGCTCTGCTATCCCACAGACAAAGGCAGCACGGGTTTTCGACATAACCACCCTGCTGCTCTAGCAAAATTGACCATTTTTTCGGTCAACACACATCACCCCAATTTTTGACGTTGTAGCACAGCTTGCAAAGGATCATCTCCGCAGTTAAGTAGTACTCTTTCACGATCACTGAAAGACCACCTATGACACAGACGAACTTGTTGCCATTGTGCAGAAGTAAACACTTCAGCCTTCGTTTGCAGTTGTCGATGTACAACCGCCACTCATCCGACCTTTACTGGGGAACAGGGCACACACATTGCAGTCAGAAAACCCTCAATGTTTTTGCAAATCACAAAGCCATCTTCAATAAAGTATCAATGAAGTACACCAACTCTGTGACGGAAAATGTTACCTTTGTCTTGGAATCAAGAAGTCCGAGAAGCCAAGAATCCAGCTGCTTCTCTTGACAAAGCTATACCTCTTAAGTCGTTGAGCTGGCCCTGACTACATGGTTTCACATTAGCTTTGTATAAACTCGCAGTAGCAGCACATGTAGAATCGCTGCAAGTACTAGTCATTGTCTGTTCATTCCGTTGCCTCAAACAAACCATTACCTGGAACAAGGTCTGGCAAAGAAAAACAGAGAAGGGAACTTCACTGCAACAAGGTACTGGTAATCCAGCAGTCTCTATATCAGGATAATACCACGACTACTTTTTGTGACGACTCCATCCTGCTCTATCCATCATTCTGAAATCGTCGTTGTGGTTCTGTGGCTCTCGCCAAAGCATAGGCACACCGAACCTCGTTGCTTTCACTTTTCCTTGGGTCCACAAACGAAGGGTTTCGGTACATTTTGCACACGTTAGAGGGAGCCCATGGCTTATCTTGATTCCCCAGTGTCATGCCCAAGTAAGCTTGTCATGGTATTTTGATATAGTCACATACATTGATCACCACAAATGTAACAGAATATATCTGGATCGTTGGGACAACACCTTGGTTTTGAACTCATAACTTATCTGCTCTAAATACAGTTCATAACAGAAAAATAGTACACAATGACAAAATTTTAAAATAAAAGTGCATTTGTACCGGTGACTGGCCTACTTGTTTAGCAACTTAGCAACATTTTTTACACAAAGCTACATCCTGATACCACCTTGCAATCTGCATAGAAGGCTTCAACTCCCACCTATTGAACGGAAAGCTATTGCTAATGACTCACAACTTGGCGACTTTAGCCACATGCACTTGCATACTGTGCTGCTACTATCAGGCTACACCAGGGATGCACAACCTTTTCGCTATTGCCGGCCGCATTTCGTTTATTTTTAAGAATTACGGCCGCCAGTGATTTCGAGATATTTTGTTGCATTGATTCAAGTACCTAGAAGTTCAAGTACCTTGGGGTGGTATTCACGAGTGTTGGAAGTTGGAACAAGGAGATTGATTTACAAATTGGTAAAGCAAACGCAGTTCTGCGTGAGCTTTATCGCTCTGTGATCACAAAGCGGGAGCTTTCAAACGCCGCAAAGCTGTCAGTTTATTAATCGGTTTTTGTTCCGATCTTCACATACGGTCATGAATCTTAGGCAATGACTGAAAGGGTGCTATCTCAAGTGCAAGTGGCAGAGATGGGCTTTCTGCAAAGAGCTCACGGTGTGACACTTCGCCACAGTGCGCGCAGCTGTGAAATTCGAAGAGCCCTGAATGTCCAACCACTTCCCGAATTGAGAGACCCCAGCTACGTTGGTGCGGCGTCGGCCATATGTCCAGAATGTTTCAGGAAAGATTGGTGAGGCAAGTTCTGCTGGCTCCACCCACAGGAAAGCTAACCAGAAGTCGATCAAGGGCCAGATGGCAGAACATTTCCGACCTTGCTTGTTGCCGTCCTGGTGTGAAGCCAGCAGAACTATCTCAGATTGCTGTTGACTGTAAGGTATTTCGGTCCTCCGAGGGCTGTTGCCTCCGCGACCTACCCAATAGAAACAGTGTATGTGAAAATAAATGTATTGGGAGTTACAAATGTGAGATATTCAGTATCTCAAAAACTGGAGCCAATGCAGCAAAAACAAGCGCATTTTCGGATTCAGTGACGCAGGTTTACTCTAACAACGCACCAACTTTAGAGCCCTTTGAAAAAAATTATTTAGTTGGTTTGTGAATTTTTTTGACGTTGGTTTGCAAACACCACATCTTTAAGCCGTGTTTGCAGTGATACGCGTGGGTCAGAGGTTTTCAGAAGTGCAGTATTTTTGCACCTATAGCGCTTTTAACATTCACAAAAACAAATTCTTTTTTCCGGTGTATTTTTCAGCATAGCGTCGAAAGTAGGGATTATAATGGATCCCTTACAAACAATCCTTTCGAAGTTCAGTGATGTTTGCTTGTACGGAGAACTATGCTAAGAATATACGTAAGCAAATGACGCAAAGAAAACATATGCAGCACCATGCATGACACGGTGAGCGCTTTCTATCAGCTGAACGCGATGCACATAAGACCAACGGCTGCAATGGATTTGTTGACGTTTTAATCGGAAGAAGGGCTTTAGAAGCAAAAATCCACCCATGAATGTGCTTGTTAAAAATGAGACAGCGCCAACATATATATAAGTAGAGTCAAAAAAGCTTCACACGTGTCCCCTAAAAATAGAATATGGAGATATCTTCCGGTTGGTTTGTTATAGGCCGCTAGTGACGTGCAGGGTCGGCAACCTACGTCACGCCAAGCAATTTCCAATGGCGTGCAAAGGCTCGAAGTTTTATATTTCTATTTTGTTACGATTCTTGACTTATATAAAAATACGAATGTTGTAGGCACACTGGATGATTTGAAACCTTAAGCCGGCACACAGTTGGCAAAAGGTTGCCGATCCCTGCTTGACCAGCGCAGTTGGTGCCAACTCTTTCAGTGTGGATTACCGAACTATCACTGAATATTAAATAAACAGAAGCATACCCTTCCTTGGAAGCAGTTATTCTCACGTCGGGTTCAGCAGGTGAATGGATGGAATCGTCATTACACTCTGCAAACATTACACAAAACAGAAAGTAACTAAAACTACCAAATGTCTTTAAAGTCAATTAAAACAATTTAACCAGGGTTTTTCAAGGTGTTTTAGGGACCCGATTCGAGTCCCTAGAATCAGAGAAATCGGGTCCCTACCGGGTACCTAAGATTTTCCTTAAAAAAACTGAATTAACAGTCATTCATAGCCTTGCTAGCTTCTTTGTCCATGATTCACAGCCGAATGTCCCAATATGTTCCAGGTAAAAAAAAACGCCACAGATGATGATGGTCTACCACAGATAAACACTGGCATCACGCATTTCAATCTGCTGCTCTCGTTCTCGTTACAAATTTGTCGAAAGCTGGTTTTTACGTTCTCGGCTATTCTCATGAAACTTTCCGGCGCAAGCGACGAACATATTGACAAGCTGTTGCATTCTTATGAAGTATAGCTGAACGTAACGTTCCGCAGGACAGCTCGCATTTGATACTACATCATCACTAGGGCAACAAATTTTTTGACCTAAAAACTTTTGACTTCATAATTTACAAATTTTGATTTTATTTTGACCTATCAATTTTCTGCGTTTTTAGTTGAAATGTGGAATACAAAACACATTCATGTACAGTATTAGAAAACAAACCGATAGGTTTGTTCTATTGAAATGAAACAAAAAGTTATCTGCAAAATCTGGTATAGTATGTTTTAAAAATGTCTGGCTACTTTCAGTTTCATGAAACGAACCTCGTTGATGCTTTGCACTGCGGCGATGTGCTCCCACCATAAAACTTTTGTCACTTTTCACTAAGCAGTCACAGAATTTGCAAAATATTTCACCCCTAGGTGTTGAGGTAAGTTCAGAAGCATATGCATGCAGTATACTTCGATTTGGTTGTTTCAACTTAGGCATGATATGTTGATAAGTAAATCTGAGAATATCATAAAGTTAAAACACAAAATATGCATAATGGATTGAGCATTTGCCAAACCAAGTACTGTAAGACCACGTTTCTTGCATTTCCATGCCTAGTCTACTTAATATTCAATTGTCCAGTTGTGGGCTAAGCAACATTATTACGACAAAAGTCGCAATAAACCCATCACTATTTCAGAATTGCAACTAAACTTGCAAAAACATCAAAATTTGTTGTTGTAACTTTAATAAAATATCGATAACGAAAAAACCTTTCTGCAAGAAAATTTTGACCTAACGATAAATTTTGACCTAATGATAAATTTTGACTTTTTTTGACCTAATAACTTTCGAGTGGCTCATGGTATCAGCGTGAAATTTAGTTTGTGGACGTTTCATAAACTTTTAAAAAAGCAGAATAATTTTGATTTCATTGACTTTTGACCGAAAAGTTTTGAAAGGACCGAAAAAAATTAAGTCGTTCGGTCAGAATGTCTGATAATATAGGCTAATGAACACTGTTACGAGTTCTAATACAACTGTGAGAGAAATAACCGAAATGTCTCAGCGAAATAAAAACAGCAGCATCATATTTTGACCCATCTTTCAAGCCAAACTCGTGATTGATGAACTTTCTTCACCTAGCCTGTGTTGTAATCTTTGCAAAGCATTGATCTTCATCAGTCCGCAGTGATTCCAGTCAGGAGTATCAGGAGAGGCCTGCAGCAAGAACCAATTACGAAAGATAAACATTTTCAGGAAAAAAAACAAACACTGCATTTGATCAACGACAATACTTCTAGCTTCAAAGCATCAGAAGTCCAACAAACAACACCACAAAGACCTGTGCAACGCTCTGAAACCTCATACACGTATACAATTCACTACCCACTGATGCGGAGTGACAACCAAAAAAACGATCTGGTTGCTTTGTTTTCTGGTAGTTTCTCGAGCTTCTAAAAGACAACTGTCATATGAAACCTATTACATCCAGCTTTACAGTAAAGTAATTCAGGAAATTCTGTTTAACTGCAGAAAGATGAGGACGCAACTTCGGATACTAGAGTATCGAATTTTTTTCATTGCGGCGAGAAATTGAAAAAACTCAATATCACAGTTTTTAGAACGGGAACCTGAACGCAGCATCAATGTTGAAATTGCAACATCAAAGCTATAACGGAGAGGTCCAAGTAAAGAAACAAAACTAACCACGTTGGAAGTTTCCGGCAATTTCGTCGTCTTGACAGATCTCAGCTCAAACAAGGTCATATCTGGAGGTTCTTCCTAAAACGAATAGGCCGGTCATATGGAAACATACAAGGCGTTTATAAGCGTCCGAAACAGTTCCTTACACTTTTGCAGCTTGTCAGCAAACTTTTTCTTGAGTGCATAACCAGTTTTTCATCTGGTGGTGTTTCAACAGGCACTGAAACTTTGCGGGTTTTACCACTTGCATCCGTATCTGCGCATGGACAAAAATAAAAAATTGAACCTCAAACAGATAAATATTTTGGGTGTTGGAAATCCTATTCATAAGCTTTTGGATTTTTATTTAATACTGTACACCATCTTTAAATTAAGTACGTAGTTGCAGACATATTGGAATCTTGGTATCAGCGAAAAATAGTCTGAAAAACATTTAAAGCACCATTATGACAAACCAAGTTTTGTTCAAGTAATGTGATCGACATTGTCTTTTAGAGTTAACGAGATTGTTATATTATATCGTAAAGTTAACGACGAGATCACTCAGCTTACCCAGCTCCGGCGTCTTTGGAGTGCTGATACAAGGAAAAAGCGAAGAACTGGTCATGGCCTGCATCGCTGTGTAACACGACCTGTTTCCTGAAATAAATCATAAGACAAGTCCATTCGTGCACGTCGGTGATACCACAACATACGTGAGCAGCTGTGCACTTTTGTAAAGAAGCCACACGCTGACTAAAATTACCTTTTCCACCAGGGGTAGTAACAGGATCGAAGTATGATGACTGCGCTTCTTCGATTACTTTGCTGCCAGATAAATCTGGTCTAGCAGGCGACTGCAAGCTGTGACAAGGTTGCTTCGCATCAACAAAAATGGAAGGGAGTTGGGGGCTTCTTATCTGGTTTACTGCAATGCACAAGGGTAATCCTACCGTTTATTGTACGGTTATAGCATCAAACAGCATATTCTAGATTCTATTTGAATAAGAGCTGATGATGCCTACTTTGTAGGCGAAATATATACTCTGTAAGATCTTAGTGTCGGTTCTGTGCTGAGAAAGGATTTCTTTCAATAGACATATTCTATCCGTTTTTGGATAGATCGGAATAATATTTGTTAGGTTTTCGTCTGTTCCGCATGTGATCGATCTTGCTTCGCAGAACGTGATTTCATGTGCAATATTACCGTGAGTGAAAATCCTTTGCAATATTTCAAATAAAACTGCGTAAGTTTTATATCAAGCTGCCTATTAATGATGCACACTGCACAGGGCTTGGTCCACTACAATCAGTCGGTAGCTTTAAGACAGCTAAAAGGTGTCTCTAAATTATTAACAAATAAATGTCAATCTGCATTTCTACGCTTTGCATCGGCAACAAAAGGCATTCTTCAAATTACGTGAACGTAATTCCTCGTTTCTGAGAGCACTAAAACAGGTACGGCAATTGCATCCAAGTCAAGTTAAACAGCCCTAAAGAAACCACACATGAGCCGAGTTTGAAAATGATGAAGTGCAAGACAAAGAAGCAGGTTGTGGAAGCCTGATCACTGATGAAACTAAACAACCAGTCCAATTGAGCAAACGACAGTTGCCAGTACTGAACACCTTGCAAATATCCGACTAAATCTTCGACAGTTCTTAGCTAAAGATTTTCAGGTCAACACTTGTATACATTTCTAACCTTCTGTCGAATTTTCCATTCCATCAAAATGATTTGGTTTCGCTATTTCATTGCGAACCAAACTTTTCTCAACAGTATTTGTTTTGACATTTTCTATGTTGCGAAGTTCATTTTCCAAAGGTTTTATTGCCTCACCTAAACAAAACAATTGACTGTTGATATAAACATGCAGCAAGGTAAAATTGCAACACAAAATATGACACAAATCAATTTGCTTAAGAATAAAATGACATTACCATGTTCACTGGCATCAGGCAAATCAAAACTCTTTGAAATGAAGAATCCTTTTTCAAGTAAGGCTGCTTCGATGCAATTCATTTGTGGCTGCAAAATGTTCAAACTGTTTGCAGCACACTTGTTTAACTCAGAAAAACTTGTCGCTCTTGCCTTGACAGTAGTGAATTCTTGGTTGCATTTTTCCTGTAATAAATTCAAGGTTTCTTATATAGGTGAACAGCACATCAAAACATTTTAAAAATCACACCATCACATACATGTATTGTAAAAATGTAATCAATCTGTTATTTCTGTCCTTGTGCTTGCTTGGCACTTCATTCTTAGCAGGAAGTTATTTAATGGTAGGTACAAGCAAATCAGATAAACTGTAAGCAATTTTCTATGCTACAAAACTACAGATAATTTTCATTGTAGGTAATGGCACATTTAACTTCATTATAATGAATATAAAAAATAAAGCTACTATTGATCTAATATTCTGATGAAGACAACAAGCACTAAATCTGTTGAAATACAAGAGTGTTACCACCTCAAGTTCTGAATAAAATGCTTGAGCTACATGGTGATGCTCTACACACAAATCTAACTGTTTTCTTCATGTAAGTTTTATGTATGATGAAACACACATGTAACTTTAGCTTGAAATGGGTGTGTGCATGTCAACATTTTAAGTGTTGAACATGTGATTTTTCCAAGCCAATGAAGTAGTTCTTTCATTCCCTAAATGTTAAGCTTTCACCTGAAAATATATACACACAGAAATTTCTAGGTATAAATTACAGCAGTTACTTGCATCAACTTTTGTATTCTGCATCTACTTCAAACCTGACAATGATATTTTGAATCCTTAATAGTCTCCCATTAATCATTTTGGGATTGCTCAAGGTGTTTTGACAGTACTAACCACAACCTATTGTTTACAAAATAATTGATGTACTTATGTGCATAGTAAGACTACTGACATGTTGGGTCGGTATGGGAATCAGACAGAGCAGGAGCAAGCCATTCCAGCACCCCCTCATAGTTTAAAAGAAGTGCTTGCTTGTATGATGACACCATCCTGTTTAAGTAACCGTGGCATAACCCTTTTGCAAAACTGCCTAGAGACTGTACTTGGCAAACACAAATAAAAACATGTCAACATAAACAGAAACAACATCCTCTTTGCACATTTCAAAATTGCCAGTGCATCTAAGGCAAAAGTTCATTCTAGCACCCTCCTTGAAAAAGACACTTTTCCGCCGTACACACGGTGTAGATAAGAACAATTTTTACGTCAAGCTAATTTAGTGATGAATACAGAGTGTATTTGAACACCAAATTCATAAAAATATTATCTAGATAAGTTATAGGCATTTCAGCATTCATGTAAACAAAACTCTAGCACAGGCCTCAAAGCTTTGTTACAGCCGGCCCACTGTAATAGTTGAGTCTAGTGTCCTAGCAGTCGACGAAGTTCCACATGCACAACAAACCTCTTGACATTCACGAACACCACCATGTTGGTTATGGTACATACCAGCTGGGATTTGTTTGTTTGGATGTAAACCTACTCTGGTGAAAAGCGGTGCAGCTAGGAAAAATCAATAAATAGAACAGAAATGGTAACCTTAAAATTTTGAAGTGAACTTGATAAAGTACAGCCTACAGGGCATCCTTTGCTGGCCCTGACAGCACACCATTGATAGACTTTTAAGCACTCTAGGCATGATCCCTTCCAGAGCCCATCCCTCCTATACGAAGTTTCACTCTACATATCATCATGTTATACATTACGGAAAGTAGTAGAAAAGTAAATGCATGTTTATTGTGCATTAGAAAAGTCAATTAGATGAACAAATTTTATGACAAATTGCGACATAGCTTACCTAGTATCCATGAAATTGACAGTAATAGGAAAAATAGTAACCCTTCCGCAGCAAACCTGAAATCGTATAATATCACTATCTTCTCACACTCATACTTTGTGAATGTGTGCTCCATTCACTTTAATCATGTTCATTTACTTGTACTTGGTGTACGTTCGTCACTTTAAAAACCACACTGTGTTTTTGATCCTTTTCTGGGACCCTTTCTGACCCAGCAGCCTAGGCAGCTGCCTAGTTTGCTTAACACTTTGAGAACCGGCGTATGATATATTCGTACTTCGATTTCGGCCTAAAAAACAACAGTTTTCGGTTGCCTTACCAACGCACTAGCTCCTCCGCCGATTGCGCTAGAGAGCTGTTCAAGGACTCAAACAGATCGGCCTGTCTAGTAGATTGCACTCGAAAAAAAATTTTTGGTTGGGGGGTGCAGATTTTTTGTGACTGACATCATAAGTGAAGCAGTTATGGGGTCATTTTGGCTCATGTTGCCTGGCCTAGGGCCCAACCGCTAAGCCAAAGTGTTTCGGTGAAGTTTTCATTGGAAACTAGACTCGAGTCCGAGTCTTTTGAGCCTTTGATTGACTTTCTAGTGTTTCTGGTTCAAAAGTTATGATCTAAAATAAACAAATTAATTAATTATCTAATTAGCTAATTAGTCAAATATTTTGCTAACTTACATCACAACTTTTGAACCTGAAACCCCAGCAGGTCATCCAAAGTATCAAAAGACTCAGATTGTAGCCTAGTTTCCAGTAAAAACTTCAGCGAAATACTACCACCTAACGGTCAGCACCCAACGCCAGGCAAAGTGGGCCAAGGAGGCCTAAAAGTCTACCACTTATGACGTCACTCACAAAAAAACCTGTACCCCCAAGTAAAAAATTTTTTTCGAGTGCAGACTAGAAGACTTGCCGCATCTTTTGAGACTTTTACTGGGTCTGTAGAGTATACCAGACCGTAGAAATTCTCGCACAAAGCCACGTGCGTTTAGGTGTTTTTTTCCAAAAATCCCTGAAAGCAGCCGGACGCCAAAGAGTTAATGTAGCACTGACATTGGAATCAGACCATGTAAGTTAAGTAGTGCATTTGCCTTTCAGGCCCCTCTATTGCAAACAACAGGGCAAGTTAACACTTTCATTACAAGGTGGATTCCTCGTGGCAATATCCATTGTCACCAGGTGGTTTTGGTGGGAAATTCAAATCACTAGAAGATGGATACTCCTTGGCATTCTCCACCTGTAGGCTAAAGCTGGAAACACGCTAAACATTTTGTTGCCTTTACACGAACCAATTGTCAACATATCAAATCACTGCAAAACAGTTTAGGCTACATACCACTGCTACAAGTCTGGGCCTACCACCACCATCTTTTTGAAGAAAGTTGCACTTCATTGGAAGCATTTTTGAGACCATAAAAGCAGCTAACACTGGCAGTACACACTTTACCCAACATGCCTATATGTACTTACATAAACATTTGCAATATAATCTTTCCTGCTTTCCTAGCATTTGGCAGCATACCAGAGCACTTCCATTCAGGGTTGTCGTAAAAAAAAACAACCCAAAAAAAACACTTAAAAAAACAATAAAACCCACCAAAAAAAACACTCTTTACTTTTCCTTTCAAAAATCTACTGAGAAGTAAAAAATAAGCAGGACACTTATTCAGTTAACTGCAATTTTAAAAAAATCAAACAAAACAAACAGCAATGAAATTTAAATGACTTGAAAAAAAAAGAACAAATCGAACAGTTTGAGTAAATTTTAACCCTCTAATGTCCGCATTATTATCTACTTGATGAAAAAATTATTTCTGCTCAAAATTGTTATCAAATATGAACCTAAAAACTAAATCGTGTGTTATTTTCCTTAACTAAGCTTTATTGGGGAGAATGGATTCATGTGCCGAATTGGGGACACTGGTCATTTGGGCCAGTTTACTTGGAATTTTGAGTTTTTTAAAATTTAAGTATATTTTGTTTTTTGTCAGTATATTTCATAACAGAAAAGCGAAACTGAAACAAAATGGTTACATGAAGCAGCACTGCTGAAAAGAAACAACTTTGAAGAGCTGAGTCATTACAAAATCAGATTTTTATGAATTGCTATCAATTTGCATTGAAATGATTGCCTTTTATCCTATAAACATAGTATTTCTCTAAGTGACAGCAATGCAAAGACGAACGTCAATGCTTTTGTCATTATTTACATACTTGTTGAAACCTCATAACCACTTTGCGTCTTAGGCATTTCAAAGTCGTTTTTTTGTTGAAAAGGTAATTTTTTTCTAAGCATTCTAAAACTGATAAGAATTTTTATTTGTGAATGGCTTGCACTTTATCAAAGGAAGCATTGCATATACCAGATCAACGTTTGTTGCAAGTTTTGAAAGCATTTGAAAATGCACAAGAATTGCAGTTGAAGTATATTACTGGTAATAGGGCTTGAAACAATTTTTGTGTTTGTTTAGACCAGCGATGCAGTCAAGAGCGTAACCTTCGAGACCGAGACTTCAAAATTTGAGCATTTTGCCAAAATTTTGTTTTGAATGTCGTCATCACTTCCGAGTAGAACTTCTTTTTATTTCTGGCTTTTTCTGACATGTTTTGGTTGTTTCTTACCTGCAAATGCAATAAACAAAAATCGTTGAATTTTCAAAATTTTACCAAACTATTTCTTTGCAACATTCAAAGTCTCATGACCTGTAGCCTTCAAGACCGCGACTCCCAAATATGGGTCTTGAGACTCTATCACTGGTTCACACATAGATGTACATTGCATTTACTACAGAGAATATTGGTTTCCCACTGCATGTTAGGCAGTGATGGACTCTCAAGATGTGGTCTTGGTCTCGAGACTGCCCATTTTTCGAGTCTCAGTCTCGAAGGTTTGAAGTCTTGTCTTGGTCTGCAAAAATACGGCTTAGTAAAACTTTTGTAAATCAACATGTTTTTGGTCTGCTGTATTTGCAGATAAGAAACATCCAAAGCAGGTAAGAAAAATGCCAGAAATTCTAAAAAATTGCAACTTCATAGTCGCGACAAGACGTTTTCAAAATTTGTAGAAAAATATCAGCATAAATCACAAATTTTCAATTCTTGAGTCTTGGATTTTTAGATGAGGTGTCTGTCTCGAAGGTTTGACCAGGTCTCAGATTCGATGTTTAGGTCTCGACTACATCACTGATGTTAAGTTCTTGCATCATTGTCGCATCACTTCCTCCTCCAACCAATCTTATCTCTCCACATGTAGTTTCGTGACCTGCATGTTTCGGCAGAGCAGATTCCCCAGAATTTGCAGCTTCTTGACGTAGATACCCTTGATTTCAATTCCAAAGATGGTTTTGCATTTGTTTGGAAATTATGTCTTCGCCGTTTTTGATAAAAGCTTCAGTTACACTGGATTTGAAGTCGGGAAAATTCTATGGTTTTGTATTCGGAACACCAAAATAATCACAATCCTATTTATACAAAAGCTATCAAATCATGACAACCAAATCAGCAAGACGAAAATATTAACTGTTATTGCATTCATCTTAGCCCAATTCTAGAATACCATATGCTTCAATTTCTGAATCATCCAAAGTGGAAAACTTGGGACTCTTCAATGCTTCTTTTGAATCACTGTTGCAAACATTCTAACTGCGAAATGCCATGTCACAAGTGTCTTCTTTGGTATCAGACGAATCGCTGTAAAGTCGTTTCTTGTAGGAATAATATAGTATGGATCCCCATTACTATTATCACATTGTCGTACTATTTACTATTATCACTTTCATATTCTGGAAACCTTACTTTCTAGTCATTTTCTTGCCATAAAATGATCTTGGTTTCATTTAGTAAGAAGTTACACCTTTTTCCACAAATATCTCAACATAATCAAATAGCAAGTAACTGCAAAAAAGAAAAACAACTGCAATACCCAGACTTGCGGAATAGTATTGTTTATCCACAATTTTATGCCTAAATGACCACTGTGCCGAATTCGTCCCAGCCACAAAAACCAGCCTAAAAACTCACAAAGCAACAATACTAAACTCAAAACGCCAGATTTCTATTCTGCAGGACTGACTCCATATTCCTGATTTTTTCTGTCATCCAGAACTGAAAACTTTTCCCAAAAATGTTCATCAAAATCTCTACTGGATGTCTGCTGCTAAGAACCAACAGTCGACAGAATTCAAGAGGGCAGATGTCAAACCTGTAATCACTAAAAGGCGATAAAGCGCTTGAAAAGAAAGTGGGACTCCGGCCGAATTCGGGACACCAGTCGTTGAGCGATAAAAATAACTGTGTGCAGAATAAAAGAACAAAACGTTGGATGGGACAAATTCGGCACATATGACGGTAAAGGGTTAATGGTTATATTCTTCAGCTCTGCACAATCAGTATATTTTAACCAATTTTTCTGGCTTCTCTGCATCTAAACTTTTTCTGATTTTGGACCATACCAAATCATATATTGAAAAAATACATTCTGCAGAAGCTCAACTAGCAGGGCATGCACATAAACTTGATGTGAAACTGCAAGGTTGGTGTGGGAGTGGTTTAAAAAAAAACGATCGCACGTGGCTTTGTGTGAGCGTAACTCTGGCACCAAAAGCGGTAGAGAGCTGTTCAAAAGCTCAAAAGACTTGGCAAGTCTTCCAGTCTGCACTCGAAAAAAAATTTTTTACTTGGGGGATGCGGATTTTTTTTGAGTGACGTTATAAGTGGAGGACTTTTAGGCCACCTTGACCCACTTTACTTGGCCCTAGACCCGAACCATTAGATGGAACTATTTCAGTGCACAGTCTTTATTGGAAACTAGGCTACAATCCGAGCCTTTTGATACTTTGGATGGCCTGCTGGGGTTTTGGGTTCAAAAGTCATGATCTGAAGTAATAAAAATATTTGATTAATTAGTTAATTAGATTATTAATTGATTTGTTTATTTTAGATCATAACTTTTGAACCAGAAACTCTAGAAAGTCGATCAAAGCAGCCGGACGCCAAAGTGTTAATAAGGAAAAATCGACTGGCAATTATGGAGTTACAAAGTGGCATGAAAATAGCAGCTAATGCAGGTTTCTAGGTACAATACTTTTGTACACCGGCAGCCAACATGTTAATAAATATTGGTTACAAAGACTTCTGGATTACCCCTGATTTAAAAATATTGTTATAGTGTGCCAGCTTGACAGATTCTTTTTGTTATTATTTGTTTTGTATGTGTATTTTCCGATAACTTGATAAACTTGCTTAAAAATCTAAACTATTAGATTTTGCCATATTGCAACTTGAGCTAAAACACCTGGCAAAATACTACAACAGCTGAGGAATCTTTTGTAATGGAAATTTATGCAATGCTAAAACATGTCATGTAAACACAAAACAATTTAATCAAACTTATTAATTGTTTATATTACATGCATTTTTATGAGCGCTTGTAATTGTATATATCTTATTTTTGCTTCTTATTGTGGTTCAAATCATCCGAAGAACAGACTTTTAGAACATCAATCAGAAACACACTTTTATCATTTGCAGCTGGTCCTTTGCAAGATGTCAAACAATTACACTGTTTATTACAGACACTTTCCTTGAAGATTTCGGATCAGTGTGACAAGGGGTAGCCGAAGCCTTATTGAAACCATACTTATTGTCACATATCAGCACTTCAGCAGCTTGCAAACAACATATTGGATAATTCTTGATTTCTAAAATTTTCTTGTTTCTTTTCAAAATTGTTTTAGTAAAAAATGACACTTTCTGTCATGCTCACAAAATAGCACAATCTTGAAGGAATGAAGCAGTTACCTTTTCAACATCACTTGCCTGGCCAGACTGATGAATAAATGAACATCAGTATGTGAAATCTTAGCAACTAGGTCATTAAGTTACCTTCAGTGAAGTAATTTCCTTTTTTAATTCTTGCAGTTTCGACCAACTTCCATATGGGAATTCATCAGACGTCACATTTAACTGCTTGGAGTCCACCTTGTGCAATAAAACTGGTAATGAAGTGTCAAGCTCCCTGGCAACTACTTTAAGAGATGCTAATGCTTGTGACAATGACATAAGGAAATTTTCAGAGGGTTATTTAAAAATTGTTTAAGTTCCTTAAAACTACAAACAAAAAAGTAATATCAAGAAGTTGAATAACCAATCAGCAGACTCTAATGTTAACACTTCATATGTGCCAAAAATCTAAAGTTTTAGTGCTGTCTTGACTGCAGGGATTGTCAACTTTTTCAAGCATGTGGCACAACTAATAAACAGAGGGTTCGTGGTCTACAACTTCTCCAATAAACAGAGGGTTCATGGTCTACAACTTCTCCAATGTGACAACTGTTGCACATGCAACGAACAGAAATAAAAGCAACATTTAATAGCACAATGTGCAGTATAGTCAATGGAAAGGCTGAGCCCTTTTGTTGTTAGAAAGCATCAGATATTCAAGACTCAATGTATAATAATGCACAAATCAATTCATCTTCCACATTACACCTGCTTCTACATTTCGTTTCAATGGCAACAAGAGCCACATGTCTGCTTCAAAATGCCTTCAGTAACTCTACTTTGCACAGCATAGTAGGCTATGTGGAAATTTTTATGTCGTAATAATTTTTAATTAACACATAATGATGAAAGAGATGTATTATAACACGGAGCTACCTAAATGTACTCATTTTCAGTAACACCACACTGTGGCCAGTCAAAATTCTTCCGTGGCCCATAGGTTGAGAAACCATGTTCTCCAGAGCAGGGGTTCCCAACCAGGGGTACATTTGAGGGTAACAATAGAAGGGAAAATACGTTTAAATATATTTATATATTGTTTACATATTTCCTAATATTTATACATTATATCAGCAAATAATATTTTCAAAAATTATTATAATATGCTTGTTGTTAAACCTGTCTATAATTTTAGGGGTGCATGGTCAGAGGAAGGTTGGGAACACCTGGTCTAGTGTAGCTGTTTGACATGATGTACTCACACAAAAATTTATTGTTGAAAGGCATTTTATGAAGCAGGTATAGCCATATACTGCAGTATAGTGCTAGAAGATTTAATCTTTCAGTTTCTATACAAAGTATATATACCATGCAACAAGGGATTGCTTAAAGTTTAACATCAGATGCAAATATTTGCAATTTGTGCTTCTGCAACAACTAACAAAGTTATCTGCATGGGAGACTGGAATCCATGGCAGTTGCTGAGTGACTTGCAAATTTTTCAATGTGACCTGTTAGGTAAGATTGCTTTTCAGTATAAAAAGACTCATACATGGCAGCCTGATTGGCAGGTCATTGTACATGCTCATAAGGTTCTGAAAGCACGGCATTAAAACTTTTTAGAAAGGAGCTAAAGCTCATCAGCAGTTATTGGTCTATACTTTTTCAAAAACAGTGAAAAGCAATCTTTTCTTTAGTTATGTTATTCATCAACATGCTGAAACAGCCTTGGGTCTTGTCTTTGACTTGAAGGTCTTGACCAAATTATAGCTAATAAGTACTTATAAAACAAGATACTGACATGAAACAAGGGCTGCGGTGCAATGAAGGTTGTTTTTGTGCACTTATCACATTCATACCAGCTTGCATGGTTATTTTTAAGGACATTGTGATAACATAGTCAGTGTTTCTCAAACTTAATTTATTCCATCACCTCCTTTTGAGTCTCGACATGTCATTTTCACCTCCCAAGCCTGATAAAGAAATCTATTTAACACTTTGGCACCCGGGGGTTTCGGCAATTTTTGCAAAAAAACAGCAGTTTTTGGTTGCCTTACAAACGCCCTAGCTCCTCTACCGATTGCACTAGAGAGCTGTTCAACGGCTCAAACGGATCGGCCAATCTAGTAAATTGCACTCGAAAAAATTTGCTTGGGGGATACGGTTTTTTTGTGAGTGACGCCGTAAGTGGAGGACTTTTAGGCCTCCTTGGCCCACTTTGCCTGGCCCTGGGCGCCAACCGTTAGGTGGTAGTACTTCTCTGAAGTTTTTACTGGAAACTAGGCTACAATCCGAGTCTTTTGATACTTTGGATGACCTGCTGGGGTTTCGGGTTCAAAAGTTGTGATGAAAGTTCGTAAAAATATTTGGACCACGGACTATTTTCGAACCAGTATAAATCTTCACAGACTCAAGATATACTAAGTCTATGCGAATGATACAAACACTAGTTTTAGGAAATTTCTTTTCATCGCCCACATTCACAAATTTCAATGAGAACCTTGTCTCTGAGTTTGTTTCACCAGTTTGTCGAAATAAGGGCTTGTGGTCTTCACCAATGCACATCACCTGATGTCGTCTTCTGGTTGAAGTTGGTATCCGTGCTTGGTTTTAAACGTAGTTATATCATTGAAAAACAGCTTCACAGGGGTGAAAAACAGCTTTCACAGGGGTGCCACTGGCGCGAGGCTTCACTGGTGCCTGGAGACTGTGGTTCACTGGTGAGACTGGTTTCTGGTGAGAAACCACAGTCTCACCAGTGAACCACAGTCTCACCAGTGACCCCAAAACTACTTCACTTATGATATCAGTCACAAAAAATCCATACACCCCGACCAAAAATTTTTTTTCGAGTGCAATCTACTAGACTGGCTGATCCGTTTGAGTCCTTGAACAGCTCTCTAGCACAATTGGCGGAGGAGCTAGTGCGTTGGCAAGGCAACCGAAAACTGCTGTTTTTTAGGCCGAAATCAAAGTACGAATATATCGTACGTTGGTTCTCAAAGTGTCAAATAGCTGAGCTAAGCAATCATATTACAATCTAATATTACATTCAGAATTCTTGTTAAAATAATCCAGGCTGTAGCCAAACACATAGAAGATCCAGAGTAAAACATTTAACGGATAAATTGCTGTGGCAACAACCTCCAACAATTATCATAGTAAATAAATATTTGCAAGAAACTAACAAGTCATAATAGTAGGCTACTGAAGTTAACTCAATGATCGATTAGTTGTTGATTATTTTTGTCCCTTCTGTATTGTTTTGCTCCCCCAAGCCCATCGTTATTTAAATTGCCCCCTTGACCCTCAAAATCGCCCCTAAAGGGGCCAAAAAAGCAGATCAGCTCTCAAATCCTGGTTGTGTGATTTTTTCACATTTTGCATACACCAACTCAAATTCACAGGATCTGGAAAAGAGCACTTGTACTTGTTATCCTTAAGGCAGATAAGCCATTTGGGAACCCAAAGAGTTACCACCCTGTATCTCTACCGTATGTCTCATTCAAGATCTTCAAGAGATTCATTTAGGCTTGTGTTGAACCAATCCATTACTCCCACAGAAATAGGCAAGCCTTTGACACACGAGGTCGACAGTAGAGCAGGTCACCTTAAGTATAGCTTTTCAGCTAAGGCCAGAGCTGTGTTTGTCGATCTCACAGTAGCCTATGACACTGTATGGCATGACTGCCTCACCTGCAAGCTACTACGATGGCTACCTGACAGACACATGGTCTGCATGACCATGGAGTTGGTTAGCAATGGCAGCTTCACCATTATCACCAGTAACAACAAACGGAGCACATGACGAGTGATGATGCCTCAAGAATGGCATCCCACAGGGATCCATCTTGGCACCCCTTCTCTTCAACATCTACACCTATGACTTGCCAGACACAGTCTCCAGATAGCATGCATACGCCAGCTACGCCAACAATCTAGCAATCATGCATGCTAATGGAGACTGTCAAGCAGGGAAAGGAGTGCTAAGCAAAGACATGACAACTAGGAACATACTCTAGACCTGGAAGTTAAGTTCAGCACTACAAAAACGGTATCAGCAGGCTTCCATCTCATCAACCAGGAAGCTTAACGTGAGTTGAAAGCAGGGCTGTAGAGTCGGAAGTCCCGTCATCCGACTCCGACTCATGGCATTTTCGATTATCCGACTCCAACCTTCAGCTCTGTTAGTTACTTAAAGTGATAATTCTTTTCAGATGAATTCATAAACCCTACTTGCACTTTCCAGGAATACGGAAACTTGTTTTAAAGCGATGAAAATGCATGTTCATCTCTCACTTTTGCAAAATACGATCAAGCAGAAGTTAAGTCTTTTAATTTCACAGAAAAAAGTACTCATCTAAAAAAAACACAATTAAAATTATTAGAGAAGGCTGATAAATAATCGATTTTAAAGCAGATACCTTGCAAACGATATCAGTAAACAAGTAAAATTGAAAAATGTATGC
>Ga0210059_1002782_pt1 | contig 27649 bp, 18 predicted proteins | sample Ectturendosymbi2_FD_188042 | JGI IMG/M metagenome (GOLD analysis project Ga0210059, IMG submission 188042) | Ecteinascidia turbinata endosymbiont from Florida, USA - Sample 2 (SPAdes) (version 2) | ecosystem: Host-associated > Tunicates > Ascidians > Unclassified | place: Key West, Florida... | reverse complement strand
AAATAAAAATGAGAAACGTTGCATTTCATGATATTTTGTATTTGTGACTTTATAACCGCCTGGTCGATCGCGAGTTATCAAAAAATTTTCTAGTCGATCCCAGTCAAAGACAAGTTGGCCACCCCTGTTATATGCAATTCAAGTACTGTTTGTGCACAAGTAACAAAAATCAACACGCATGATGTTATTTAATGGAAATCGGTTTCGCCATACGGCATCTGCACCTTGCACTGAAGATGCCATATGACGAAACCGATTTCCATTAAATAACATCAATGCGTGCTGATTTTTGTTACTTGTGCACAGAGAGTGCTTGAATTGAAGATATAGGTAGACAAGAATCGCCGCAGTTAATAGAAAGGAAGACACAGGTTGATACTGGTGCTCAAGAAACAAGTAGAGCTTCCAATTTTCATCTTATATGCTTAATTTTTCATTTTTATATAAATACCATCATTTGATTCATAGGTAGTTTGCTGATGAGGGCTGTCTTTAGATTAACACTTTGAGAGCTGGCGTACGATATATTTGTACTTCGATTTCAGCCTAAAAAACAGCAGTTTTCGGTTGCCTTACCAACGCCCTGGCTCCTCCGCCGATTGCACTAGAGAGCTCTTCAAAGGCTCAAACGGATCGGCCAGTCTAGAAGATTGCACTCGAAAAAAAATTTTTTGGTTGGGGGGTGCAGATTTTTTGTGACTGACGTCATAAGTGAAGTAGTTTTTGGGTCATTTCGGCTCATGTTGCCTGGCCTAGGGCCCAACTGCTAGGCCAAAGTGTTTCGCTGAAGTTTTCATTGGAAATTAGGCTCGAGTCCGAGTCTTTTGAGCCTTTGATCGACTTTCTAGCGTTTCTGGTTCAAAAGTTATGATCTAAAATAAACAATTTAATTAATTATTAATGAGCTAATTAGTCAAATATTTTTACTAACTTAGATCATCACTTTTGAACCTGAAACCCCAGCAGGTCATCCAAAGTATCAAAAGACTCGGATTGTAGCCTAGTTTCCAGTAAAAACTTCAGCAAAATACTACCACCTAACAGTTGGCGCCCAGGGCCAGGCAAAGGTGGCCTAAAAGTCCTCCACTTATGACATCACTCATAAAAAACCTGCACCCCCAAGCAAAAAAATTTTTTTCGAGTGCAGACTAGAAGACTTGCCACGTCTTTTGACGCTTCAACCAGGTCCGTAACCCATACAGGAGTGGAGATATTCCCGCGCAAAGCCACGTGCATTTAGGCGTTTTTTTCTGAAAATCTCCGAAAGCAGCTGGACACCAAAGTGTTAATAGAATCATTTTAGAGGTTAGAATGCTAGGTTGTTTTTGTAGTATTGATCAAAATATTTTGTTCAGTGTTGCTAGCTTCACTTCTTCAGTTTTTAATGAACTTCAGTTTTTTGGATATTTGCCTTTCTGAGTGCCCCTCTTCATGCAATGTAACAATTTTTGACCTCTCCGCAACTGATAACCCCCTTTTTGCCTATGTTTTCAGCAGCAAAACTTGCGATAATTTTGGACATTCTTGATTCCAAGAAAAGCAGATGGTTTAAAAGCTCACTCTTGAAGGTTTTAATAGAAGCATCAGTTTGGTAACAATATTCTTCCAACATAAAAAGCAATGTGATGAAGTAAATGAGACAATTTTTCAAACTTGTTGCAAAAATCGAAATATTAGGCAGGTGGTCTTAAACTTTTGAGTATGACTGTAATATATGAGAAGACCACCTTTTTTGAGTTGTAGGAAATTGAGCACCAGTTTGGTATGTTATTGACCTAGCTGTTCTTTCTCAGATGAAGACATAAGACATATGTCATTAGTCCAACTGTGGTGATATTTGAGTTTTTAAACAGATGCTTATCACACCATCTTTCAAAATATTACCAACTAAAGTCTTTTTAACTGCCTTGAATAGTTCAGTAAGCAAGATTTTTCAAACAGTTTCATTCACGAAAGCATAAGTCAAGATACTATTTGAACTGAAAAATTTTAATTTAAAAGTCATAACTAACAACATGCCTAGCCTAAGTTACTTGTTTGAGTGACATTGTGGACTTTTTGTGTGAGAATAGTAGTTAAGTCACAGCAGTGACCCACACCAAGCGAATCAATGAATGATGAGTGCAAGCTTGAATCATTGCAAGAAGATGGGAGCAGAATCAGGCAGGAGATTGCTCAAATAGCCTGCTGCAAAGCTAGAGCCTGTAATTGTTGTTTGTATAAGAAATTACCATGGCTTTAATTGCATGTGAGGAAACGTCAGCGAGAGCAGGCCAGGTTGTATTGCAATTTTTCATTCCTCAGCTTACGTTTGTGAAAATTTAGCTTATAAGATTGACGATTGTATGCATAACCTAGTTTAAGTGCAGTGACGGGAAGATAGGCTTGTCGACATCAGTGTTATATCCATGTTATTAGTATTCTCTGATATATGTTGTGATTTTCAGGTTTCCAAGTATTGGAATTGTCTGGCTTTGGATGGCAGCAACTGGCAAGCTGTTGATCTTTTCAAGTACTACACTGTTGTTGAAGTGAGTGTGGGCAAGCTGATATGAAGAAAAAAATGAATTTAGTTTAAAATGCAGTTTGAAATATGGTTGGCTGTAGATTTTTGTTCATGATTGCTGCAAGTTGAATGCACATGCTAAAAACACTCTCAAGAGCAGTTTCAACTCCGGGTGTTGTCTCTAAGACAATGGTTTGTTTTCATTTTTCAACCATTGCTGCATGTGACCTGACAGAAATGTCAATGAATGCACCATTTTTGTTCATGTTCAATATGAAAGAGCGGACGCCTATTCAAAAGGTAGTGACTATTCTGAAAAGAAATGCAACTTACTTTATATAACAAAAGTTTGCCTAAAAATTGTATGGCATGTCAAATTACTGGACCATTACAAACATGTTTTAGTTATGAGAATTGCACTGCTTATGAACAACTTGATGTCTTGAGATGGAGTTATAAAAGTTAGCCATGCGTCTTAAAATCTAGAGCACATGTGTCAAACTGGTGGCCTGCCATGTCTTTTCATGTGGTCCGCAAATCTTAAATTTTTAGCCTTAGCCTGTTTATTTTTTTGGAACTGTAGTGGCTTATACCTGTTTACAAAGGTGTATACCTGTTTCTTTGCCATGTTATAAATTTGCTATTTAACGTCTCTTTTTAAAAATTTATTCAGTTTTAAGGCTCCTTTCACTGCAACATAACCATTATTATGTCACAGAGCTGCTCTTTCAGCATTACCGTAGTGTAGATGATTGTGGATAAATCTATTACAACTAGCCCCTTGAGGGCAACCATGCAGTTACAACTGGCCATTTGAGGGCAACCATAATGCTGATATGGCCCTCAGTGAAAACGAGTTTGACACCCCTGATCTAGATGAAAGGTATATCTACTTAAGGTGAAGTTTAAGACATAGTTGAAAGTCCAGGCAAATCCACCCTCAATGAACTTTAATAGTACGTTCTCCAAATTGTTTGGCTGTGAACTTGTCATCGCTTTTATAAACAACAAATCCTTAAAAATCAGCGAACCCCAACCTCTATTTTCATCCACCCAGAAAAAAACTTGATTTGTAACTGCGTTTGTGTTTTCAAAACAAGAAATGATAACAAAACCATGAACTTTGTTTTCATATGCAAAAAGAGGATATGCGTTTAATTTTGTGATTCAACCATTCAAGCCATTTTCTGTACAAGTTTCTTGCAAGATTCCATCTATAGCTTAGGGTCAACACAGCCTCTGCTTAAGGTTTGGGCAACAACCAGCTATTTTGGCTAATTTTTTCTCAGGAAGATGTTGTTGGAAACCATTCAGACCGCTTATTTATTTATTTTTATTTTTTACATTTATTTATTATGTATATAAATTTTTGGTTTCTGCAAAAGCTAATTTTTTCGCAGGGGCACATTGTTGAAAACCTTTCAAAGCACCTAATACAGGGTTCCAACAAGGTGTTGGAAGTATTGAATTGTAAAATTGGTTTTCAAGACTTAAAAAAGTATTGAATTTGGCCAAAATGTACATAATAATCGAAAAAGTATGGAAATTTCAAATCAGCCATTTTTTAATTCAATTTTTTTTCTTTACTGTTGATGACAGTTTGGCAGATATTTTTTGCATTGTGTTCCATGCATAAAATCTTGGAAAAATGAAGATAAGTGATGGTATTAAAGTTTTTAAGTTGAGTATTGAAAAGGTATTGACAAAGTACGGAAAATGGTTTTATGAAAATGGGTAGGAACCCTGTTAATATTTATTTGTTTTATTTATTTTTTATATATATTTATGATATATATATATTTTTTGTTTTGTTTGTGCAAAAGCTAATTTTTTCTCAGGGAGACATTGTTGAAAACCTTTCAAACACCTAATATTCGTTTGTTTTATTTATTGTTTTTGTATTTATTTATTTTATGTATATAATTTTTTTTGTTTCTGCAAAAGCTAATTTTTTCTCAGGGAGACATCGTTGAAAACCTTTCAAAGCGCTGCGGTGGTTTCCTGAAGAAACTTTCGTTGAAAGGCTGCGAAGAAGTCGACGACAAAACGCTTCGAGTATTTTCACAAAACTGCGCGAACCTGTCTCATCTTAATCTTTACAAGTGCAAGAAGATAACAGATCAGTGAGTAGCTTCAGCTGATACTGAAGCAAAGTTCTCGGTCGTCCTGGATTTGTCATTCAATTCCTACTCTGATTTGATTTCATTGCGAGCACCCTGATGGTGTCTCAAGCTTATTCTTGCCATTGTTGATCACGGATTTGTTGAGAAATCGGATCGTTAATGAAGAACTTTGTGCAGTTGAACTCCACCGCCTGTGATAATTGGTTGTCGTTTTCCTTTGCTCCTTCAAGTTTCAATAACAGAAGGCAAATTTATTCCACACTCGAAATACACAGATGGGTCGCTGTGTTGCGTTTTTTTACAGCTGAGGCTCTTTTGATTGGCTCGTTTGCTTGCAGTAATGATAGGCCCAAGAGCTCCAAGACACGGTAAAACATTCCAGGTTCTGAATACTGGCGATTATTGTGTGTGCGTGTGTTGATACTATTCCGTGTGAACTCAGCGCAACATTTTCTATTAAAAATACCCGTTTTCAGGTTACATTTTTCTCTTTTACATTAGCAACTCGCGTCGAGTTTTGTCACAGCATTGAGACAAACTCGATTAAACGCATAATGAAAAGGGAAAGCGGCAGTGTTGGTAGCTGTGACGTAACTGAGCTTTCGTCAGATGAGAAGATAGTCAAGACCAGAAGCACTCTGCCGTTGCCCCAGCTATTGCAGATGCTGTTCAAGTTTCGAAACCGACGATGCGGTTTGCACCTTTAAAAAAATCCCAAAATATTCGTCGCGGAATTTCTGCAGGTTGTTCGTAAAACTTGGCCTCCTCCCAAGTTCGGTCGTCCCGTTGTTGTAATTCAAACTTGCTAAATCATGCGAATCGATGTATTTGCTTGTTGACTCTGAGCGTCTCTCCCCAGACACCGCATAGCCGAGCTTTTCGAAGCTCTCAAAATTTGTTGCCCTCTGTTTTTGCCACTGTTCTGAAAAATCGCGTTGTTTATTTTCACAAAGTGTCCATTCTCATGTTTTTTTCGCAGAACTCTTGTGAGCTTGGGGAGAAATTGCAAAAGACTGTGTTTATTAGACACTTATTCCTGCACTCACATCACTGATCAGGGATTGAAGCACTTGAGGTATTGGTGTGAATACAGGCGAAAAGCATTCTGCGGTGCTCAGCTCTTTCTGGTTCAGTTCAGTGCTGACCAACAAACAGCGGCTGCAAAAGGCCCGTTTCTCTCGTTAAGATCGCAGATAAGAAAACCTGTGATGTGCGCTCCGTCGTCTGAATCAGGCCCGTAGCCAGGTTTTTAAGGTTTGGGGGGGGCAAATTACATTTAAGGGGCAAAATTGTGTTCTTATCATATGTTTTCTGGGCACAACGAAATTTGAGGGTCACAAAGAATTTGGAATGCCCCCCCGTGGCTACGGGTAACGTTTACGGTAATCGTTGTTAACGATTCGTGGCTACGGGTAACGGGAATCGTTGTAAACGTTTTTGGAATGGTTTATTAGCATCGTTTTTCTCAAAGACCAGTGCTGCTGAAATATCGCGAGCCGGTGGTTAGTTGATGTTACGCAACACGCTGCTACGCTGGCTGCCGCTGGTGGGTCAGTTCGCCGCTGTCCATTCGCTATTGTAGCCCGCTATCACGTCGCCGGAAGATTTTTAGCGAAAAGAAAAGATGGGTGTAACAGCTGACAAAAACGCAGCCTGAAGTGCATCTATTAAGCTAAAAATAGCTTTTTGCTAAAAAATTAGCTTTTGCAACCACACCGCTTTCCTTGTGTATGCCGCTTGCTGTTTACCGTAAACGGATCTCCGCCTAGTTCAAGCCATGTGTGTTGTGCACACTTTCATGCATTCTTCCTGTGCGTGTGACTGCAGCTGTCATCGGCGATCCACAAGCACGGTTGTGCTCGTGCACTTGTTAAAAACTGATCCGAATACCTTCGAAGGTTTCTACTGCTGCTGGCGGGAATGGCGGCTTACAAACGATTCGTATTTAGCGTTAAATGTAGGCCCCGCGCCCGAGTCCAGCGTTCTTTTTGTAACTCTTCGACGATACCCGCGATTCAATATTTTTGCTGAGACTTTGACAGACCTCGTAACCGTCGCCGCATTTACATATATATTCACTGGAAAAGAAATCTGCTCGCAATAGGTTCTGATGCGAGATTTCTGTACGTTCTCCTTGGCTTTGTTTTCATTAATAAAACGTACAGAAAAAATTTAATGTCAAAACAGCGAAGATCACCAGAAGCAATTATTATCGCTTTGCAGCGAGGGCTGTTCCAACCTCGAACACCTCGATGTGTCCTGGTGCGAGAAGATCACCGACCGTGGCCTAAAGCACGTGGCCACCAATTGTCTGAAGTTGAAAAGCTTCCATGCTGCTGGCGTCGTGAAGGTTGGTTGTGATCGAAAAATATGCTTGTAGTGTGTATCGGTGTGTTCAAAAATGTGCACCAGTGTGTTTATAGGTGTGTACCGACATGTTCATTGATGTGTACAGGTGTGTTCAGAATTGTGTACCAGTTTGTTCGTAGATGTGTACAGGGGTGTTTGTAAATGTATACAAGTGTGTTCATGAATGTGTACCGACATGTTCATAGGTGGATGTGTACAGGTGTGTTTATAAATGCGTGTGTGTTTACAAATGTGTATGTGTGTGTTCATAACCGTTTACAGGTGTGTTCATAAACATAGCCCAGTTCATTTTCGAAATCTGTCCAAGTAAGCAAATCTCTTTGAAGAAAGCCCAAAGTGTTTTTCAATTCTCGTATCTGCTGACTTTGCGACAACTTCCCACAGTTTTAAATTTTTTAGAAATGATTTATATGAGTTCGTAATCGTTGCACTGTCATCGAAGAACATGCGTCTGCTCCAGTAACATACAAACGTGGTAGAAGACGTCATTCTTTTGATCTGTTTTTTTTTCTGTCGTTGACTTAATTTATTTTGAAACAATTGAAAAAATTAAGTCAATTCGGTCATAATGCCTTTTCCCCCCCATAAAAAATATCCGAAAACGATAAAATGACAGACGCTTTTTAGTTATTTCGGACATATGACCGAAATGTCTTAGCGAAGAAAACAGCTTTTGGTATGGATAAAGTTTGAAACCCTTTGATAAACTGAAGAAATCACAAGTTGTCGACGCTGATTGCCTTGTAATTTGATCTTCAAGTTGAAGTTTTATTACGCAGTTTTGTGACACAAAAAAACTTTGTAAATTTGCTGAGTTATCTTTTCTTGTGTACGCACATGGCTCAGAAAATTGTGGGGTGGAGCTGACACGCAATAAATTATGTTTTATTCACCATGTATGATGTGGAAGAGAGCCCTGTTTAGGCGCTGCTGTTGCCAGTTGATTTTATTATTTAGTAATTTGAAAAATTTTCCTCCATAACCAGCCCAGCAAACGATTCGAGTAAGTTTAAACTATGGCTCGAAAACAGACTGTAGATTAGGATAGTTTTCGAAAATCTAATTTCGGAAAGCAATTTTTCCTGCTCAGGGAGTCAAGCTTATTTGTTGTCAGCACGGTTTTATATAAAAAATCACCCTTTTCCATGCCGTTCTACACGGCATCCATCTTGTATTGTCATAAAACGAACTTCCCCCTCACGACGCTCATCTTGTGCCCAACTTCGCAAGAGCCGCGTCATCACACCTGGTCTCTGTGGCAACGGATCAACATTTTTTTATCAAAGTCTCAAACTGAAATTGCTCCGAGGGCCAAATGAGGACTTTTAAAGTAACCTGTGGGCCGCATCATGACGCCGATGCAACAATGGCAGCAACTGAACCTTGCTGGAAACAGCTTTTACATTTTATTTCCTGCAAAACATATGAGTTACAGGCAAGTCATTTATGGCCGCGTCTACGTTCGTTTAAAATGAACTTGTTCACTCGCTAGCCGAGCATCTGTAAAACACAGGTGAATAAACTAAATAACATGAACGTTAATTATATTTGGAAAATCCCTAAGAGCAGGTTTTTTAAAGGAAAATGTTAGGTACCCGGTATGGACTTGCAGGGACCTGATTTCTATGATTTTAGGGACCCGATTGTCTCTGATTGTAGGGATCCGACGATAATTTTCTCTGATTTTTGGGACCCGATTGTCTCTGATTGTAGGGATCCGACGATAATTTTCTCTGATTTTTGGGACCCGATTGTCTCTGATTGTAGGGATCCGACGATAATTTTCTCTGATTCTAGGGACCCGATTTTCAATTCTAAAAAACCCGGCTAGAAGTATCGCGGGTTGCACAAAAATGCCCTCGCGGGCGGCGTGTTTGGGACTCCTACTCCACCCGGTCACCGCCTCACTTAATAACAGGCGGTGTCCGTTTACTTTAAATGAGTTAATGGGGAATCAGGCAAATTAACCTCTGGGCAAACACGCTTGCCAAAAAGTGTTAACGTAAAAGATGGTTGCTCATCTAATGCATGGTTGTATGCCCTGCACTACCGCGCTCCATTTCCTTTTTCTTCGGCCTGCTGCCTGCCACGTATGAAGCCACGCAAAGTGCTGTAGATCAGTGGTTCTCAACGTTTTCGGTGAACGGAACCAAATCCAGACTAACAGCTTTGTTACAGGGCCGCTTGGAAATTTTACCACAAGTCAATCGACACGTTTTGTTATATTGCAGAACGAAGTATGTTACACAAAATATTAGAGATTTCATTAGAAGACTGCCGAGGGCCGCATGAAGGGTGCTTGGGAGCAGGCCCGTAGCCACGGGGGAGATTCGGGGCAATGTCCCCCAAATTCTTTTTGTGCCTCCCTCAAATCTTGTTCTGCCCAGAAAAATTTGTTTCAAATAAACAATAAAAACAAAAATCGTGCCCCGCTAAATATCTATTTTGCCCCGCCAAACCCAAAAACCTGGCTACGGACCTGCTGGGGAGTCGCATGCAGCTCTCAGAACAGTGGTTGGAAAACACTCCTGTGGATTGTTCGCTGTCCCCCGCTCGATGTCACGCCTCGAATGACGACTCCGGGCGCCCCACCCTTTCTGCTCGTTCACTAGATTCTGGCAAAACGCGTCAATATCAAACGATCGGTAATTCCCGGCCATGCGCCTGTTACAGACTCAGCCTGGCTTAAGAATATTGATCTTTTAAACAAGCGCTACTTCATGCGAGGAACTCATTGCTGATATGCTTCGGCCTGATTATCGTATTTCTCACGCCAGCTTTATGCAATCGCAAACCGTTTCACTGGCATGCGTTTGCTCGTGTATGTTATATTCAAGTGTATTGTTTTTGGTGCGGCAAGTACCGCGTCCATTGGCCCGAGTTTTTCGCAATTTTTTACGAACTGCTAATCAGTAAGATTTGCTGAAAGAAATGTATTGTGGACCAGAATCAAGAAAAGTTACGAAAAATCGATTTACAGGTTCAGACTTTCGTGCGTTTAGAGAGCGTTATTGTCCTGCACACAGCGTTTGTAAAATCCTCAGTTGACCGCCAGACAAAAAATAACCTGCGTGCACTTGAACTGAAAAGACCGTTGGTTTCGATTGCTGACCTAAACGCCGATTGGTGCCGCCGCCTTTGTGTACCTGAAGCTTTAGATTTGCCTGATATACCGAAATACCTTCCTTACCTTATTAAGCACGCCTGTAGCACCTCATAAATTATTGATGTTTCTGTTGCACTCAAATCAAGCGCGGTTAAGTCAGTGGGTTTCTGTGAGATGTTCTACTTGAAAACAACGCAACTTGTTTCTATAAATTTCTTGTTCCCGTTGATACGCTAGCGTAGATCTTGAACTACCTTGAATGCTGTGGTTCATTTCCACCTGCTTATCTCTTAAAAGCAAATGGTGAACAAAGCATACACAGTCACGCAACAATATCAACACTAACCAGCAGAATCATGCTACCAAATCGTAACGTAAGTCGTACAATGCACCTGAAGGTGTCAGAGCAGATGTATCATCTAAAGCAGTGGTGAGGAACCTATCTACCATTCGGGGGCCGCATTAATTGTGCATTACCGCTGGCAGGCCGCAAAAGCAATTGATTTAATCCTAAAGCTCTACCTTTATCTAACTATGAAGAAGAGTGACTCCTCGTGATTTACTACCTACGTACCTGCTTATCAGGGAGCTTCGTTTTGACGCGATGTTGTACTCTAACCTGGGTAACGAAAATTATAATGCGGGCCATATCAAATGTTCACGTGGGCCGCATTTGGCCCGCAGGTTCCCCACCCCTAGTCCTTCTGTTGGGAGGGAAACTGATCAGAAAACTGTTATATTTTTGGTTGCACGAACTGTTCTTCGCAGCAGAAAACACTGTTTCGTGTTTAAAGTGCCTGCACAGCTAAAGTTAGATTGTCATCTGAATATTTATCCTCACTTTTAATTGTTACTGGTCAGCCTTGTCCTTGCTATGTGCTTTTTTATTTCTGTCAGCCAATCTCTCAAAGAACCTTTTTTTACTTCAGATTACCAACCACTCTCTCGAGCTCTTGGGCAGCAACTGCAGAAACCTTGTCTCGTTAAAAATACAGCATTGTGCGGTGAGTTAGTGTTCAACCATTTTCACGAACCAGCAGTGGCCGCTTCTGTGTGTTGTGGATTTTTGCGTCACGTTAAAATGAATGCGTCGCTTTCTTTATACAGACACTTATGCGGTTCGCTGAGCGGTAACGAGAAAATCGTGTCAGGAATTTCCTCCTCTGCGTTGTTATACAGCCACTGCTTGTGTGTAAGTCATTATGTGTGCGCTGAATGTTGACCGCGAGGCAAGGCCGCCCTTCAGGGCCGCTGGCCGCATCCGGCTGGCAGTGACGAAATCTCAAACGGTTTTGTATCAGAGACGTAGCGTTTGAATGTATTTTCAGTTAATGCGATGTCGGCGCACGCCCGCTGTGAGGTGGATTGGCGTAAAATCCTTTTCTGTGTCGTTCGCGGTTGACAGAAGGCCCGGAATCCACTGTTATGGAGTTAGCGGCTTAAGGTTGATGCAGTCCGACATGGAGTTATCGACCTGTTGTTATGCACCGTCATCAGTAATCAGCAAAAGCCTGCATCGTTTTAGCTCCACCGCCAAATTGTTTAACAGGTACAAAGTACAGGAAGATACATACTGTGATAAGTGATATTGCCCTGGTTGTTCTTGTACAAAGTACAAGAAGAGTTAGTTGAGTTTATTTGGCGCTGATTGGGACTTTACAACACGAAAAAGAAATTGTTGCAACTGCAAAAACGCCAGGGCACTGAAAAAAAACGGAAGGTTGTCGAGTCGTTGCCCTTGACTGGTGGATAATCTTCATCACAAACTATAGGTTCAGATCGAAGAAGAAACAGAGCAATAGTATGTATTAGCTTAACAAACGAACACTCAGATGAATGTAATCTGCACAGCGACAGAACATTCCAAGGATTTTCCAGGGTTCCTACGGAGTCTGGAAAAGAATGGAAAAATTCTTTTGAAATGTCAGTTTGGAAAAAAACTTTTTTTCCAAACCAGATCTTTTCTCATGCATTTTCATAACATTTTATTCAAGATTGATAATTTCACTTTCATCGTGTTGACTGTCATAGTGCCCGTATTTGACCTGGGTATGTCATTCGGAAAAGTCAAAGTCTGGAGAAAGGCCGGAAAAAGGTCTGGAAATTTATATTCAAAACTGCGAAGGAACCCTGCCTTTCGCTTTTGCGAGCTTCAGCTTCACTCGCCACCAACAGCGAGTGGCTGTCCGGACCTCTCAGTCACCGCTCATGTTTACCCGAACAAGCGTGACAGCTGGCATTGTTATCGAGGTGTAATCAGCATTGTGACGGCGTAATCGGCATTGTGCCGGGACAGTTAACGTCGGCCGGGTCGTCGCGCACCGATCTCAACGCATTACGACCTGGCCGCGTCGTCGACGTCACAAAGCGTGACGTATGCACTTGGTACTGCCGTCCCATCGACAAGCACTTGACTCTTGCGGTGGCGACAGGGCTTTGCTGAGGTGTTCGATCCTGGGACCACGCCAGGGGCAAACCGTGCCTCGGACCGCCAGACAGGATTGCGTCAGGCTGTTTTTTTCGGCCACAGACCGAATCGTTTTTGAAATGACCCAAAAAAATTAAGTCATTTCGGTCAGAATGTCTGAGAATATAAGCTAGAAAGCACTTTTGGCGAGTTTTAATTCAACTGTGAGACAAATGACCGAAATGTTTCAGTGACTGAAATGTCTCAGCAAAAATGACCGAAATGTTTCAGTGACTGAAATGTCTCAGCAAAAATGACCGAAATGTTTAAGCGAAGAAAACGGCGTCAGGTTGGTAGATACTTCATCAGCGCAATGGCTAGGCGAACTCTCGTAAACAGCCAAAGCCTTGTGCGTTAAGGCCAAACGTGGTTTTCAAGAAATACACTGAAGATTAGAAGTTCGATCGATTGTGATTGATTACACAACAATAATCATTATGCGTCAATAACTATATCCTTTCTCTGGGTTTGGAATCTTGACCTGGATAATAAACTGTCAGGAAGGGAAGCGTACATGTGAGAGTGTTAGTTGGTAGATGCTTCATCAGCGTAATGGCCGAGCGAACTCTCATAAACGACCAAAGCTTCATGTTTCAAAGCCAGATGCGGTTTTAATTTATTTTTATGAACAAATCCTTTCGTTAACACAATTCAGCAGGTTAACATTGCCTGACCGACCAGTTTTTTCCCCGAAATTTCCGAACCCTGGCCCCACGTCCCAGAAGGATGCCGTTAAAATTGTTGAAAGTTCGTGAAAATTACAAAAAAAGCTGTGAAATAGTTTTGAAACTTGGGCAATATTTTCAAGGCGTTGGGTACTTCAGTGCCAAAAATTGACGAGATTGATTCGTAATAATTGGTCTGTGCCACGTTTTCCGGGAAAAGAGGGTCTCAGTTTTAACTTCCAAGGGGGTTATGTTGCGCAGAACATAACGGACGAGGGTATGAAACACATCACCCAAAATTGCCACAACCTGGAGAGGCTTGCATTGTCAGGCTGCTCGTCCATTCGAGACATCACGTTGAAGGAGCTCTCCCAGAACTGTCCAGACTTGAAAACCCTTGAAGTCGCCTCGTGTGTTCATTTGTCCGATTCCGGCTTCATTCCTCTTGCCAAGGTAAGGAACTGAAAATGAAACGTTGTCGCGGTGATTGTATCTGTCCAACCGACGCTTTATGCCAGGGGTGGGGAACCTATTTACTATCTTATGGGGCGCATACGGCCCCTATCTTATGGGGCCCATACAGTCCATATTATGGGAATCGTGGAGTATCTCTGGCATGCCGCAGAGAGTAATCAACTTTAAAATTCTGCCTTTTCCTTCCATTTCTATGTCAACGAGTGAGAGATACTTCTCTTCACTTTGCTGTCTACATGTCTTGCTTGTCATGGAGTTTCGTTTTGAAGCGATGTTGTGTTCGAACTTTGGGGAACGAAAATTCGGATGCGGGTCATTTTCGATGTTCACATGGGCCGCAGGTTCCTCTTCCTTGCCTTATACCAGGGGTTCCTGTACCCCTAGGGGTACATTTAAGGTTAGCAATAGAAGGGAAAAATATGTTTACATGTTATTTATTTCGAATTATTTATACATATATCAGTGAATACTCTTTTCATAAATCATTATGTTTATTGGTAAATATATTTCTTTTATTTTCTTCAGCGTTTTCGTCATATGAAATTTTAGGGGTACATGCTCAACTATCGAAATGCTGAAGGGGTGCATGGCCGGAGAAAGTTTGGGAACCCCTGCTTTATACGATTGAATTGCGGATTAGAACAATAAGTAATAACAGCAACACTTTTGGTTGTTTATTTTCAAATACGCTTGATCCAAAAAAACGAGTTCGTTTTGCTTCGGATCAAAACAGTCAATGCCTTCTCGCATTGGTGGGCCTGTGACCTGGAATTACTTTTCCTGAATCTTTTTTCTTACAACTCATTTGACTTGTGTCTGTGTGTAAACATATCCGCGGAGGAACGACTTGTACAAAACTATGTTTTTTTGTAATTTTTTTACTCGTTTTCAGTTCGTTTCTTTCACCTCTGCCGGCTTAAGTCCCGCCTGGTAGACTTTGCGTTTAAAAAGAGTTCGAAAGCAACTCAGTAAGAGTCGATTGCCGAAAGGTCTTGAATGCATGGAGCGTTTGACGAGTGCAATCATTTTTTGATTTGCGACGAACCCCATCTTGCATTGCAGAACTGCCCCAAGCTGGAGCGCATGGACCTTGAAGAATGCGTCCAAGTCTCGAACGACACGTTACGAGCCTTGTCTCTGCACTGCCCACTACTGACCGAGCTGGTGATCTTCTTTTGCAGTACTCGCTGTTTCGAAGTACTCGCTCTTTGGAAGTACTCGCTGTTTCGAAGTACTCGCTCTTTCGAAGTACTCGCTCTTTCGAAGTACTCGCTCTTTCGAAGTACTCGCTCTTTCGAAGTACTCGCTCTTTCGAAGTAGTCGCTCTTTCGTAGTAGTCGGTTTTTCGAAGTACTCAGTTTTTCGCAGTACTCGCTGCAACACTCGCTGGCCCGTGTCGCGCTTTCACTCGCTGTTAGTGTTGCGTCGCTCCGGATGCCGAATTTTGTTAATGTGCGAAAACTTTGAAAAAAAGAAATCTACATGTTCAGAAATTGCTCTTCGCGAATTCCCGCTCTAGCCCATAAACTGTCAATGTTTTAATTCTATTTGAACAGATAAACGAGCCTGGCCGGGCCGGCTGCTTGCAGTTCTCCAAGATTTTAAAGTCGGGTGCATTTTTTTAATGTTGCGAAAATGTCGATTGTACGATTCGGGATCGCTTTTCCATCAAACTGTTGAATCCCGTCACCCTTTATACCCCCCGCCCACGTCATCAGTGGGGTCGTCGGACGGCGGGGCGGCTGATCGCTGCAAACACGCGTTTGTCATTTGCGCGTGGATCTAAGCGGCCGAGTAAAGTCACCGCGGTGCAGACATTAACTTTCACTGATTTTCGTGGTAATTTTTGGATATGACACAGCCTTCCCCCAAAGAAAACTGTGTTAGAAACATTTTGGTGTCGAACTTAAAAAAAAACTAACTTACCAAAAGAAAACTAAACAAAGAGGGCAAAACGACAAAAAGAGATAATAAGGCGGCAATATTTGTCACCGCCATTTTTCTACACAGTAACCCACCGCCATTGCAACTTTCATCAAATAGTTCATCATCTCTTTTGCCGTTCTGGTTGCTTCTGATTTCAACACTGTTGCAAGCGCCACAGAGCGAGAGTTAACAAACGCCTTTACCCCCCTCAACAGACGTTATCTCACTGTGAACTCATAACCGACGAAGGCATCCAGGAGCTGGGTTCTGCCTCTTGCGCAACCGACCACCTCGAAGTGCTAGAACTGGACAATTGCCCACTGATCACCGACACTAGTCTGGAGCATTTGGTCGGCTGTCAGGTACAAGTCCGGTTTTCTTGCGCTCTTAACAACCTTCGTAGCGCTGCATGCCTGTTTGACGTCACAATGCCCTGTCTAACATCACAATGTTCCGCCTGACGTCACAATGTCGTAGATCGTTCTTCTGTACGTTTTCTTTGCATTTTTAAACCAGCTTCTTGAAAGGTTAATGGATTTTTTAACCGCCAAAGCGTTTGTTTCGCCTGCGAAGTCGAGCAATTGTGACCGAACAAACCTTAGACATGTTGTGCGTCGCTGACGTCAGAAAAAAGATTGTGCTCTGCTGAATTTCACGAACAATTGGAATCTTTGTGTAGATGAGGTTAACGTTGGCAAAAGCTAAATGTCCTGCTCGGATCTAATGAATGATCTTATCCTGTTGGTTTGAACCTTTGTATAATGATCAAAAAGAAAATTACGACAGACCGTAACCAGGCGCGTAACGAGGTTAGATGGCGCCCGGGGCAAGAAGCAGGTTCGGTGCCCCCATGTTCGAACCTGAGGTATTCCGGATGCAAATGTTCTGTATTGCAGAAAGTACTTGTGACATTGTTGGGACTTTTCGGCGTCCCCATAGTGAATTGGCGCCCGGGAAATTGTGCCCCCCTCGTTACGCCCCTGACTGTAACGCTGTGCGTAGCAACACCCGGTTGCCACCCAAAAGTTCTCGCGCTCCTGTTACCCGCGCAAACAAACCACTGCTGTTGAGAAAGAAAGTCCCAGTCATGACTCTGTGTATGTTATCTTCTCAAGCGACGATGACTTTTCAGGGTGTAGTCCCCTGACTGTGTGATGAGTGGGTTTGGTCAAGTGCAGTGTGTGTGTTTAGGCAGGCCATGCTTTTGTTTCCGACTAGCAAGGCATGATTTTAAACAAGTGCAAACGATGATAATGAAGCGATCTGCTTCGGTGCAAGAGCTTCTGCGCGTTTTTGCCAAATCCGTACTTGGCTTTCTCGGTAGTTGTTTTCGTGTTGTGCAATTGTTCCTTTCGCAAACACCAGACCTTAGAATCGCTTTTGCTACAAACCTCCAAACACTAAATGGGGTTGTTTGCTACATTCTCAATCTCGTAACCACAAGTCGCCGAATATGGTTTCGCTGTTTATTTGTTTTTGTCGCGTTTTTGCAGAATTTGAACCGACTCGAATTGTACGACTGTCAGTTGATATCACGCGGAGGCATCAGGAGATTGCAGGTTTGTTTTGGTCATCGCTTTATTGTTATTACAGACATTCGACAGAATGTCATTGGGTGTAAACATCGGTGTGGTTGCGTTTGAATCGCGCGGAATCGCGTTCGGAAATCTTCGGAATCGTTCGGACATTTTCGGAATTGCTCCAGCAAATCAGCTTCTGCTCATTTAGGGATCAGGGGATAAGTTAATTCTGCCGAAGGAGCAATGCTTACCGCAAGGGGGGCTGATTTTTTGCTTTCATATGCCGCTGACTTATACCAAATTCTAGCGAACGTACAGGATACTTTTTAAGTACAAATTGCGTGAAACAGCATCCTGCCTCGCAACAGTTTATGCGGGGCTGTCGTAGAATGAACTTGCTGCTCAGGTTTTGGTTTTCCATGAACATGAGTCCGGCCATCTGTTCGTTTTTGCACTTTAATATTTTCAATTGTCGTGGTGTGCCCCAAGTTGACTGGAAAACAAAAGATATTTAGTACGCAAAACTAAAAGAATATATCACACTTGTTTGCGGAAGTTAATCAATAGTAGTTTTTTTTACAATCAGCGCTGTTAGCATGAGAAAATCAGCAAGTAAACAGATGCAGCTTGGTAAACCTGGGTTTTATGCACGTTTTTCACGGTCTTGGACTTTTTCCCAGAATGTTCCTCAGCGTAAGCCACAAAACAATCATGAATTTTGTTTTTATTCTTCAAAGCAACGTAGTGTACGAGGTGAGAAATTGGGATCCGCAGTCCTTTTACTGTAAATACAATAAAGCGAACTTTTTTGAAAAATGCGTTTAAACGTAACAATGTGGCATTGCTCGTTTTGCGGTGCAGCTGCGAGACAATCAAAGTATTGTCACGTCATAGTACAGCGAGCACATCGCCGTTGCTCTTACATTGCTGGGCATTGTTAATTGGCACGCTTAAGTTGGCGCACGTACATGAAGAACTTCCGCGCGCTTTTGTGATTGTGACGTCACACAGGAAATTTGCAAAAGTTGCCCGCCGAAAATTTATCGGCCTTTCTGAACGGTCCTGATTAAGCCTTTAGGCGGCTTCACACAGAATGCGGTTACGGCTTGCGATCCGGCTTATGGCCAGCGGCGGTCTTCACACATCCTCCGTTGGCCGTATCCGGGTGAATTTTCTCGGTTTCGAACGGCTTCCAGCTTACTTAAAATTGGTTTAAGTAAGCCGGATTGCCGTGGTTAACGGTGATGGCGTTCTTGCTGGATGTGTGAAGACTGCCGTTGGCCATAAGCCGGATCGTAAACCGTACCGGAGTCTGTGTGAAAACCGCCTGTAGGAAGCACAGTCGTTTAAGTCACCTGTCACCAGCGCAGCGATTACTGAGGGGGGAGGTAAACTTACCGATTTCGTTTCACATTAAATCTGAAGCGATAGGAAGCAAGCATGACAGCAATATGCTTCTGTTAAAGCCAAAGTTTAGCAGCTTTTTATAAAAAACAAGTATTTTAATTAAATTCTTGCGTACGCGAAAAGCGCTGTTCTTCCCGAGAGACTTTGACAAAAGGTCAACCATGTATTTTGATTTGTGCGTGCGAGCGAAATGTCAGAGGTAGACATTTCGTTTATTGTGTTTCCCTTTCAAAAAAACTTTTTCCTGCGTTGGCAACCAAGGAAGCCAGTGCGTCTTTGTTGCTTTTCAAAGAGAAACACGCGTCGACGCTACACGAGAGAGTGCAACCGGTCTGTTTGCGTTTGCTACATGCCTAGCCAAAAGTGCAAGTGTCCAGGGGCGTAGCGAAGGGGGGGCAATTCTCCGGGCGCCGAATCACTGCCGGGGGCGCCGAAAAGTCCAAACAATGTCACAAGTACTTTCTTCAATGCGGTGGACTTGCTTCCGAAAGACCTCAGGCCCGAACATGGGGGCGCCAGACTTGCTTCTTCCCCCGGAGAATTGTGCCCCCCCCATCTAACCTCGTTACGCCCCTGCAAGTGCCAAAAGTCGCTTGATCGTGTCAAACCGCATAACTAATTTAAACTCAAACGTTTTCGACTGCGGTGTTCTGCGAATTGATGCATGTGGTGTGCTTTGTGCATATAATAATAATGTAATCAATCCACGACGCATGCTGCCAAGCATCGGTTGCGACTGGTGCTCCGCCACTCGTGAGCGAGTTTTCGAATTTCGAAACCAAATGAAAAGCAAACTTTCTCGCCTGCAACGCACGCTGGAAAGTAAACGTCCATCATCATTCAGCGCCGACCACTGTGAAATTTATTTCTACGAAAATGTCGTCGTAAAAATAAAGAGTATCTGCTTTTGGAGGGCGGCTAGAGTCGCCAGATGACAACAACAAACAAATTCATCCGGTTTCGAACCGAACCTCTACTCGCTTCCGCAACCCGGTTAATTGTCGTTGCATGAACCACTTCCTCCGCTCATTGCGTTCGGTTTAGAGCAGCGCTGCGTCACGCGGCGTGTGTGTGAGACACTGTTTAAATCATAACAACAGTTTGTGTCAAGCGACGGATGTGGCATCTGTCAAAATTCACTTTGTTGCCTGCATGACCGCGTGCAAGGCAAGGCACACCGACTTTATCAAAGACGCTTCTCTTTCGCTAACCTCAGCAACTGAAACGTCACTTTTGGCTCGATTCTCGCCAAAACTGGTTGTTTTGGGCGGTTGTTTGACGCAGAAACGAAATGTTCTCAGAGATCGCTGTTTCCTGATCGAAAGCATCAGCGCCAAAAATAGTTTTTAATTTGCACGGCGGCGAACGCTTCTTTTCGCCAATCTAATCTTGCGGTGCGTCTTCTCTTGACGACGACGCGCGATCGCGAAGTCCTGGCGCATGGCGAGCGAATTACAATGCGAAATGAGCCGAAATCGGCGTCAAGCGAAATTTCTGACCTATTATTTGTTGTCAGTCGTCGGTGTAGGAGCAGGCAAATTTTTGGGGGTGCGAAGGATTTTTGCCCAAATATCCTCGAACTTGCATGAACAAAACTCCAAAGAATGGGCGCATTTTTTCAAATCAAAGCATTTCAAGCACCATTTTTGCCCAGATTTCCCCCAAACTTGCTTAAATTCCCCCAACTCGCGCGAAAGCGGTATAATAAAAACATGACCTCCCAAAAAAGTATGCACTTTGAGTTTAGGCGCCACTTTTGCGAAATCAAAGCACATACAGCGATTTTGCGAAGGTTTTCACACATTTTGCCGAAATTTCCACAGATTTTTCCCGGATTTTCACCGAATCAAAAGTTTTGGGGAACGCTTGCACCACGCGCACCCCCTTGCACCACGCGCACCCCCTTGCACCACGCGCACCCCCGCCTCCTACACCAGTGTTTGCTTCTCAGAGTAAAGGAATACAGTTTGGCGATTACTTTTTTGATGTGCGTTGTGTAAATTAAAACTTTTTGGTTAGATGTCAGATACCCACAACAACCTACAGTACGGGAATAACTATAACCACTGAAAAATATTAGAGCTTAGAACTCAATTACTTTTTCATGCGCACATGGCGTGAAGTCAGAAATTTCGCTTGACACCGGCCCCGACTTCGTGCTTTGGCGGATTCCGCGGAAATGATCTCTTGTGTTTCCTGGTTCACAACCAGTGGCGTAACTAGAGGTTCGAGCCAAGGGGGAAAACTTAGCTGAAAGGGGTTCACTTGTCGCTGTAGGGGGCCCACTAGCCAACACTCAGAAAAAGACTGAGAATGATAGTGAATCCGGATATGGATGGCTAATGGCGAAATTAAAACTCTACATCACCGGAATACACTCCGAAAATCGCAAAAAATCAACAACTTACTCAAAACCAAAAGAATACTAAAACCGAACTATAAGCTAAGTTGGCGCCCAGTTTTACATTTAGCTTGTCAGGGTGGGCGATTCGCCCCTCTGCCCCCCCCCCCGTCAGTTACGTCACTGTTCACAAAACCTACCGACTGACATTTTTAGCTGAGGTTGTACCGTACGCTGGTCCACTCGTTGGTAGATTTGCCGGGAAATGTTTTACAATTCTTTTTAAACTTGTGAAGGACGGGTATTAACGACTTTAGTTGAAACCATCTTGATTTGTATGTTTACGTAATCGTAAACGTAATTCGATGGCAAGATTTTTTTTCTCTTTTCCGTAATTAACTGTGGCCTGTATTTTTTTTCTTCTGCGCATGCGCCGTTCTGGTGACGCACCTCCCGTCCCTTCTGTGACGAAATCAACGTTCTCGTCTCGCTTCACTGCATGCGACTGACGTTAACCTCTGCAACCAACCGTGCGGTCGTCGTGCACTTGCCGTAACTCTTACATTATTATTTTTTTGTCTCGTGTCCGTGTTGCTGTTTGAAACTGTTGCTTTCAACTAATACCTTTGCTGTGTGTTCGTGACGTCGAAATTGATTCGAAATATGGTTTTGTTTTCGTGCCTGTTAATCTCTCTTCATGTGAAACCACATGAATTGAAACGAATCTTTTGTTTGTGGTGATTAAAATGCACCAAAACGAATCTCTTGTTTGTGGTGACTAACATGCTCGATGCCAACAAACAGTACCGGCTGCCCAAGCTAGAAGTCCACGCCTACTTTCCCTCGGTAACCCCTCCGCCTTCCGCCGGCCCCCCTCGGCGCCGTCTTTGTCCCGATTGCCGCTGCACAATATTATGACACAGGAGTAAAGGTCAGCTCAGCCGCGGTTCTGCTTCTTTTTCAAAATGTCATTTTCCGCACCACCAGAACAAGACCCAGTTCTTAACAATTACTAGCTTTAAAGTGAATTACTGGCTTTAAAGTAACAATTACTAGCTTTAAAGAAGCTTTAAAGTGAAAGCAATTACTAGCTTTAACAAACTACTCCGCAATATACCGACCAGTCCTGAGCGCGAACGTCCCCGGGACACTTTATCTGCGAACATTGAACAAAAACGTTCTGATGTTTTGAAATTCAACCGAAACGAAGACAGAAGCATTTTTCTATTTTCTGACGTGTTTAAAAAAAAAGAAAGCTGAAAACAAAGAGACAACTAAAAAAAACTGAAAAAAGAAAAACGAACTTCAACAAACACGAGGCGCGGAAGTTACTGTCTTTAACTGGCAGTGACCACTGTTTTAGCAGTTTTGGCCCCGTTTTTTTGGCAGTGACCACTGTTTACACCGTAGCTGGCCAAGACCATACGCAGCAGTGGAAGAAATTCGCTACTTATTGCTTCGTGACTGTGTTCCAGTTTGCTTTTTTGTGGCCGTTAAGGTCTTCTTATGACTCTTCCCTTCCTCCTCAGTACGCGCTGCCGAACATTGAGATCCACGCATACTTCGCGCCTCCCTCCCCAACGCCTTCCGTTGCCAATGGCCACCAGGGCGGACGCCGACGATACTGCCGCTGCTGCGTCATTCTGTAACCAAACTTTGCCCTGGATGGACCGGGGCCGTGCCTGGCCCGAGCTTGCGTCCCAAGACCCGTGTCGCGCCTATAGTGTGCCCCCTCTCTGACGAAGCGCGGGCACTTGGTATCTGAAATTGGATCTACAGTACTTACTGTCCTCACCTGCGGTGACCAAACGGAACTACTCAACCGTGTCGCTTCGAGTTTGAAAGACGCCGTTTCCAAGTCTGCTGGATCTTGGCGAAAGCGTGAGCAGTGCGCCGCACAGAGTGTCTGAAACTGGGATATCTAGAACTCCGGATAGCTCCAGACGCATCCCTGGGCTGAAATCGCATGTTGCGAAACGTCGCAATGTTCCAGATGGTGTCACGTGTCCATGGAAGGTGACGAATGGGAAACCGGCGACACCATTACGTTTTTAGGGTTGAAGCTTCCTGTTGTGCATTTCGGTCGTTCTTCAGCAGACGTGTGTGCTGGGAATGAAGGTTGTCAACTACTGCGAAGCAGGTTCGACTTCCTCAATTTTTAAAATTCCTCTTCATTCTTGACAGGATGGAAGAGAATGCGAACGTTTTCTCTTTCATTACTCGAATGTAGCAGCACGTGATTTTCGAGTTAGCGATTTGATGTGGCAGCGTAACCACCATGCGACAGGAGATAGCCTCACCCTGTGGTTCCCAGCATTTTCCTGATTCCGGGTCACCCACCTTACCCACCTAACATTATTAAATTAGAAAAAAAACTCCAAAATATCTAGTAAGTTTGTTACGAATAAACCACGTGAAGCAATTGAAAAAAACTCCAAAGATTTTTCGTTACCTGCGCGACGGCTTGTCGCACCCATTAATGCCATTGCATGAAGGGTTCGTTGAACCCTCAAACTTTCCCTACGGACCCTCTGACGTCAAACATAGAGCGCAGCGAGTTGCGTTCGCCGCGCAAGCCCACGCACAACGTTGTTTAGTTACAGTTCGTGCTTAAACATTTCGCCATAAGTTGCGAACGCAACAATGCTCTCGGTCGTTGCGAGTTTCGCGAAACGCTCCCCTCGGCCACTTACGAGGTGATGTTCGGTGCACCTGCTGTGGCCAGGGACGCCCGTGGCCATGTTGGTCACTCGACGAAAAGTCTCTTATCGCCCATGCACTTGAATTGTGTTCTGGCGATCTTCCCCATAAGGGGTCGGACGATTGTGATCAGTGCCGACGTCACAATGCTTTCTTATCGCGGCCCGGCGCTTTTTCTTTGTGTTGCGAGTCGTGCGAGGTCACGACCGTTGTGATCTCACAAAAGGCAGTCGTTTTTTTCTGACTCCCAGATTTCAATGTTGTGCAATTCGACTCCGCTTGCATGAGTTATATGACGATCGACGATGTGCTTGACCTAACGCTGCGTCACGCTTGGCCAATCTACCGTGACCTCTGACGCAGGTCGTATTTCCCGCCTTTTATGAACGTGTCTATGGAGCGTGTGCAGCGTTTTAGAGCCTTCTACTACTTTACCGTTTTTAAGGTGCGAGAACAGCGGCCAACCTCAAGTACATTGCGCACGTGTGTTTAAAACAACCGCATGCGCTTTTGTGCCTTTCTCAGTTTCATCCGGATTTTAATGTGGTGTAAAAGGACGGTATCCGTGGGCGTCGTAAGGATTTTTTCCAGGTGGGGAAACAGTGGTGAAATTCCATTTTACCAACTCAACACGAACAGAAAAACTGTTTCATTAAAAAATTACAAGAAAAATATCAAATTTCAAAATCCAGGGGGGGCCACGACCCCCTTGCCACCCCCCCTTCGACCCCCTTGCCACCCCCCCCTTCGACGCACCCATAATGGCATCTCGAAAGAATGCGGAAGTGAACCTCTTATTGCAGAAATTTGCGAACCAGTTTTTTTTCCGCTGAAATGGCGCTGGCCGCATTTTGTGGAGGTGCTCCCGAAACGTTAACGGCGATAAATGCGCCCGACACCGACAACAGAGCAATTGTTTGAACCTCACCGAAGGACTTATCACGTGACATGTGCAGTGCGCCTTCGTCATTTCCGGTGCTCTGCACACGCTGTCCTGGAGGAGTGCAAAAAGATTTTTGATCGCGAGGGAGAGTTAGCCCCAATTTTTTTGTGCCCCCCAAATTTTATTGTGCCCAGAAAAATTTGTTTTAAACATATGATGAAAGCAAAACTATTTCCCTCACAAAAATGTATTTTGCGGTTTTCACCCACCCAAACCTTAATACCTGGTTACGGGCCTGGCACCATAGGAACGCTATTTTCCATGTCCGTCAGTTTCATGACGTATAGCATTCGTCACCGGTCTATGCTTCTGCTCGTTCTGTTTAAGGTTAAATCCATGACGCGTTTTGTTTCCTACGACAGCAGTTTGGCTGAAGCCATGCGTGACAATTGTTACGTTTCGTAAGAATCACCAATCAGCGCTGACTTTCAACGTAGGCGTGCGTGATGCAACAATGGAATAGAAGCAGACGCTCGTGTCTGGGGTCCGGCCTGGATGACCTTTTTTTGCTCGAGTAGCTCAAACATTCCATGCTAAAGCGTAAACTATATTCCGATATTACAATGTTCGATAGTGCAGTGTATTACCTTCAATCCCACTGAGCTTGTAAACGTCTGGTGCGCCGTTGGACAGAAAAAGCAAATTTCGAGCTAAATCGGAACACATTTAGCTCACAAAGCGCTATATCGGACAGGCGCATATGCACATTCACTGTTGCATCGGACAGATTTAACTCACAAATTGCGCGAATCGTTGCGATATAACACTTGATGTGTTCTGTCTGTCCGACATTGTGCTTTGTGAGCTAAATGTGTCCGATTTCGCAGCTTGTGTGTTCAGTGTATCACGAAATTTTCCTTTTGTATCATGAAATTTTCCTTTTGTATCACGAAATTTTCCTTTTTTCTAAATGCGCCCCATGCTAAACACCTGCTCATGTTCACAACGTCCATGAAGAAAACACGCGAACTGGAGGAATAAATGCAGGCGTGAATACAGTTGGTCTTGTTTCAGTGCAAGGATGAACGTAAACGCGTGTGAAACTTGCAATTGTAACGATCGGTGCTATAGAGCACAGGAAGTTAAAGTTTGGATGAAATTTTAACACCAGTGACCACATCAATGGAGAAAAAATCGCTTTTGTTGATAACTTTGGTTTTGTTTTAAAACCGGACATGTTCCCAACCAGTTTCCTCATCCGTGCGAAGTTCAAGCGGTCATCTTTATCTTTAACCGCTTTTTGCTCGTTCCAAAACTTCGCCTTAGTGGTCTTCAGTGGCCAGCTCAGTCCCATCGCCAATCGTTTGTTTTGTAAAGGAAAAAGCATCGTGCGCCAATTCAGTTGCGATAATAAGAGGCCCGAAGCTGCATCTCGAACGCATTGCGATTCACACCCAACTGCTGCTGCGTAAACTTCTGAGCTTTGTTATTTGTTGACACGCCCCGGCTCAAGTATGTTTCAATGACCGCACAGTGTGAACTTCTTGAAGTGGGAAATGAGATTTCGATTCGTGTGCTTCGCTTTCCGTAATGCTTTCTCATTTTCGTGTCGTTGTTGGCTTAAACCAGTGATTCGCAACGTGGTCCGCCTGGAATTTCCAGTGGACCACACAGTTCCAAAAATCCTTGATAAAACGTTCCTAAAAATTGTAACCGTCACTGTACAATAAATTATGTAAGAGTAGACTCGTTGTTCATAAGTTGTCAACATAGCAAAGTGGTCCATCGAATGTTTTTTCAAAAGATATGACCCACTGGCCGAACAACCACTGGCTTAAATAGATCGTCACCAGTCACTTCGGGCGTGCAGAATGCATGCCGTGTGCACGCGCGAGACTTTCCAGGTGTGATTGGGCCTTTGTCAAAGTCACATAAATTTCAAATGTAGTTGAAACGTATTTGCTGAGACCAGTTACCGCGTAGCACGTATCCGGGCCTTCACGACATGTGCGGATGGGTTATTTCGGAATCGAAATGTAGTAAATCTTCGACTTGCAGAACGGATGCCAATGCGAATGTATTTTTTTGTTCGCTTTTGAAAACTAACAACCACAACACAAATGCCTGTGAGGTGCAAAGGAAACAACGGGAGTTCCCCTGCTGTCGCATGACATTTGCGCATTTCACGCAGTCCATGCTTTCGGTAAGTCTCCCGATCCTGTCTTTTAGCGAGAAAAGAGCTAATTGAGATTTTATGGAAATGTTGTTCAGTTGACGGCGACATGCTGATGGCCTCTCTGAGAGACCAGAACCTGGGAAATCCCCTATAGCAAATAAAATGACAGCTAAATCGAAAACTAACGTTGCCTGCGCTGCCGCTGGCTGAACATGTCGAGGTTGTGATTTGCAAAATATTGCCCAGTTTTTCACGCCAAGCTCTTTCAGTGAAAGCTGCTCGTGGTTGGTTTGAGATGTTTTTTCTGATATTTTCTACTGGATATTACGTTTCTTTTTATTACTTTTTCTCTTGATGTACGCGATATTTTACTTTTTTTCGTGCGGGCAAGCTCTTCCGCCCCACTTGGTTCGCCACTGTGTGCCGCCCCCCTCCCCACACTATTCTTGCGTTCGTGCAAGTTCGTTAAACCAAGGCAGTTGAAACAATTGGTGGTCTCATCGCCATGGTTGGTGGTCTCATCGCCACGGCCAAAGGTCGGGAAGGTTCGTTTTCCGTAATTAGCCTCTAAATCATGAAAAAAATTAGTGTCTTGCGCCCATCCACGTGAATTCCGCATCATGCGCGTAGCAACATAGCAACACTTCTGTTGTTAGAAGTGTTGCAACACTTCTATTGTTTGGTAACAACACTTCTGTTGTTAAAAATAAATGATTTGATGTGCCGATGATAGAATGGTATCAGTTATTGTTTTCTCACAATCAGTGTCCTGTCTTTTGTCTCGTCACAAACGCGCCGGGCAGCTATGACCCACCGAGCACCAAAAAACATTGCGGAACTGCTGTGTTCAGTTACTTCTTCGGTACACGAAAAGCGGAAGTGCTAAATAGCCTTATAATAAATACTACGGCCAAAGCAAACGATACAACTGACATCTTGCAAACGTTTCGATAACAACTGTTATCATCTTCAGTGCATAGCAATA
>Ga0210059_1002781_pt1 | contig 27653 bp, 12 predicted proteins | sample Ectturendosymbi2_FD_188042 | JGI IMG/M metagenome (GOLD analysis project Ga0210059, IMG submission 188042) | Ecteinascidia turbinata endosymbiont from Florida, USA - Sample 2 (SPAdes) (version 2) | ecosystem: Host-associated > Tunicates > Ascidians > Unclassified | place: Key West, Florida... | reverse complement strand
GCCAGGTTTTAAGGTTTAGTGGGGCAGGATTTGTTTTTATTATGCGTTTAAAACAAATTTTTGTAAGCACAACAAAATTTGGGGGGCAATATCCCCCGTGGCTACGAGCCTGGCGATCTGATGTCATCTCTGTCCTTTGTTCAAAGGAGACTACGTTTGACTGGAGGAAAAATGGCTTTGGCTAGACGGGAAGAAAGGTGCGCGAACTGTGGGGGGCAATTGCCATCCCAGTAAATATGAAAAAACCTGATTCAAATACAGTGGCAGTTTAGCATCCTGGATTATCTGACTCACATTTATTTGTTTGTTCACTCCATACCCACTTTTTCAAGTTATAGGGCTTCTATGCACAAAAACCAGAAGAGTTTAAATTACTCCAAAAAAATTTTAAGGAACAACTTGCCGCCCAATGCCCCAGCGCCTCTTTGCTGTGCCACTTCACAAGAAACTCGTTGCAGAATCAGTAAAGGGTAAAATGCATGATTTTCTTCACAAACGCTCGCGCACTGCCTGTGTGTACATCTACAACCAATGAAACTGTGTCATGATTGTACAATCAATTATCACGTAAATCTCATGAAATCAATTGTCTAACTATTAGCAGGTATTAAACGGTTGCATTAAACACGGATATGTTCGTTGTCCGGATAGTAAAAATTACTGATATCATAACTAACCCCAGTGAGTAGTTTCTTACCGTCTGTCATTCCTCTTCGAATTTTACCGAGGAAAATCTTCTTTTCCGCGACCGATCGCGAACTTGTAGCTTCGGCTTGGCGACAACGCTTTGCCAGATCACGCACTGTCCGTGAAAGAATCGCAGTATTTTGCAGTAGATCTCGCTGCGCGTAAAATTTATTTTTTCAGGACACGGTTATGTTCTCTGGGCGTTGTGTCTAATTAACCATCTGGCACACTCGAGGGCGAACGAGGACACAGATTTAATCGTTTCGGCACCTGGAGCATCTCTTTCACAGTAACAATCCATGACGCAACATTGCGGTATCCTGAGTACAGCAAATACTCCGTTTTGACCAAGATATCTTGGTTTTCCAAATTCGCTAACGAATGTGTAAGACTACCGAGACCGACCACTGCCTGACTTTCAGGATACAATCCAGTAACTTCGCATAAAGAACTGGTGTGGAAACATGGCTGCTTGCTGAAATTTTACACGAGCAATGTTTCTGCAACACCATTTGCGACCATTTCTACTGTTGCAAAATGTTTTCACAGCAAATCGTGTTTGCCCTGAAACTGCTATTGCATGTCGTGCGTGAACCAAGAATATCAAGTTGGATAATTTAAATAAATGCAATTCACAGGTATAGTTAAAACTCCAATACAGCGAAATTGATCATTACTGCGAGATCGGTTGTTACTGTCTGAAACAGAAGCGTTTAATTGCGGCTTTTTACAGGAGATTTACACGCAACGGAAAGAAATTCAAGTAGAGATTCCCGGCTCGACCAGGTTCATTCTGTTGTTGCTTGTGCGCGGCTCCCTTTTTGAATCATTTCCCGATTGCGCGTATTTAGGCATGTGACGCGATGCGCCTCACAAGTGCCAGTAAAAACAAAGTTAAATGAATTTTCTCGTAACCAAGTCGTTTGAATTTTCTCGACTCCTGGATCTGTTTCGACGGGATGCCCGCACGTAGCAAAAAAAATTTGCATAACAAACCTTTTTGTTTCTAGCCTCTCGATTTGCACGGATGCTTTCGACCAACGCTTGATACTTCATGCACTGATCGCGCGTCAAGTTGACTTTTATAGGTAACTCCGGTGGCACGAAGTTGTTGTCACTAAAAAAACAACAAAGTTAAACAGAAGTGCAATCGGTCGCAGCCCTTTAAACTTTACGCACCAACCTCGAGGCGTGCCTCCAAAATGATTTTTCGTTTTCTCTCGGTTCACTGCAGTGATCTAAAGCAGCGGCAGCGAATGAAACAGCCTTGTCGAATTCCTAGAACAAAGGTTAGCGTTAGGGATTCCCCTAAAAAATCGGTGCCACAGAAAAAGAAAACATACGTCTTGATGTTGATGGTTGTATCGAAGAAGTCGATTATTATACAGTCTCACCACACGCTCAATTACAGTTATGGGTAGTTTTTCCTCATCATTTGAGTCCCCTGCAGAACATTTAAAACCAGTTAGTCCTCAGTTTTTAAAAGTCGTTCAAGAGGTTGTGAGGTTACAACACATGCACACTCGTATAACCGACTAAACATACAACACTATCATTGGGTGACCTCAAAATTGGGTAGCTTTGTTAAGAAAACTCACCCATAGTAATTTTAAAACGTTGGTTAGTACCAGCAGATGTTCGATGAGAACATCACTGATGTCTGCAATGAGACGGAGCACGGAAACCTCAGGTTAAAACCTAACTTTTGTACAAAACACTTTAAAGTATATCAATACTGTTGCAAGTTCCAACAACCAAACATGCTCGTGGATTGCAATGTAATTTATGCACTTCGTTGGTCCTTTTTAATTTTAAAGCTTGGACTGAGAACTAACAGCTTAGCTATTGCAGGCGTCTGCGCTGTGCTTTTACCAACGAGGCGCTGATTTATATGCCGCTGTAATGCGCTTCGTAACAAACCATTTGCAACCCACCTAGTGGCCACACATTTTCAGCCTCCGACTGCGCTCCTGTTATAAAATTTTCGAAACCTGACTACCATGCGACTCCTGCTACTGCCGAAAATAAACAGTGGCTCCGGATCCGATTTTTCAAAAATTTTTGACTCCGGGTCCGAAAAAACGCAGAATCCTGCGGAGGCGACTCCGGATCTGTAGCTATCTTAGCTAGTGAAGATGTGACGCTGATGCTTTACAACTAAATAAACACGAGTGTTACACGGTAATTCCTCGAATCAACGATATTTGCACTATCGTTGCTTTGGGTTTGACATGAGATAGCAGTTTTGTACAACTTTATTCATTAAGCGCTGGCGCATCAGATTTCTCACCAGCAGTCCCAGGAATTGCACGTCAGGAATGCAATGATACCTAATTAGCGAATCAAATTTAGATTAATCTTTAGCTCCACTTTAGCCTACACCTAAATATTTCGAGACGTGCACACGACACAATTGGTAGAAGCAATCCAAACTCTGCTGTTCAAAGTCTTATCGCAAGCTTGCTACCAGGGTTGCGGAGTCGGGTTCCTAACAACACTGAGAGGCGGTGTCGCATTTTTTGTCCGACTCCGGATGTCCAATTGGATCATTTTTTACATCACACTCCTAAATTGAGAATCCCTGCTGAAATGGTAATTTCTTTTGAAACTTTTGTGCAGACATTTCTTGATGTGCACCATGATTTCCATTGAGTATAACAACCAAATTTGATTCCCCTTATGTAAAGGAGTCGGAGTCGGCAATTTTGGAAAGGTCGGATTTGGAGTCGGAAATTTTACCTCCGACACCACAACTCTTGCTTGCTACGACGCATACACGTTGTCCTAAGTAAGTTGATTTTTATGTCAAGCTCTGATGTGTGACATTTCTGCTGCCTGAGGAGCCAAGCAGTGTTCAATCAGGGTTGCGGAGTCGGAAGTAAAATGTCAGACTCCGACTTTGCCACAATTTCCATCTCCGACTCCTTCACATAACGTGAATGAAGTTGGGCTGTCAACAGTTTTGCAGCAACTAGCAATCATTAGATATCGTGGTGCACAGCAAGAATTCTGTTTCAATAAAGGTTTGAAAGAAATTGTACCATTTCAACAAGCACGAGTTAGTATTCCTATATTAGGAGTGAAAAAATGATTCAGTTGGACTGCCAGAGTCGGACAGAAAATCGACTCCAACTTCCAGTGTTCTTAGGAATCCGAGTCCACCCAAAAACATCCGATTTTCTGCCACTCCGCAACCCTGTGTTCAACAGAACGATTTTCTTTATTACCGCTTAAAAACTATGGGGATTTAGATCCATTTTAACTCATGAACTCACCGTTCAGACACGAGTTGTATAACCGCTGAAGAGACCCCGCAAAAAATAGCGGTTCGCGAAGCATGCTCAGCTGATTGCGCACAAACGTGATGTTTTTGCAGTGCGTTTCAGTGTCAATCATAACGGCGGGAGAATGCAATTCTGAAACTAAACGAAGTAAACAACGCGTGCAAAGGGAGTAGATAATGAAACACTGATTTTTTTTCGATTTGTGTGTACTTACATTTGCCTGGCGCTTCGCTGGATAGCTCGCTTTCGGAAGATGAAATTGACGGCTGCGATTTCAGGTTGACGTCGGATTCAGCCTGCTTGTTTTTCACTGAACGTTTCGTCTGCAGCGAAAGCGCTTTCGCGCGCTTGCGAGCAACGCGTGTTTTTCCATAACGACGTTTCGGAGGTCGCTTTTTCTCCGGCTCATCCGGATGCTTCTGCTCCGACAGCGTTTGATCTTTTTCGTCATCCCGCGCGGATGAATTTGACGTGCTTTTACCGACGTCACCTTTCCGGCTCGTTTCAAACAAACGGTTCGCTGAAGTCGACTGACCTGATAAACGTGCGCGTGTTTTAGGCGAAGATGTCCCCAACGCTGTCGACTCGATTAGCGCTGGATTGGATATAAAGCGCATACTTTCACCTGTAGCCCTATCATCAGCTGTTTTATGCCCAACACTTGCAGGGCTTCCGTCCGATTTCGGTGACGAATGCCCAATTGCGGGCTTCTTGATATCATTCCATGCAGCTGGTGACTTTGCATCAGATTGCACGGATTGTATGAGCGCGGTTTGTCGCTTTGCAGTTCTGCCAAGTTTCAACGACTTGCGAGCAGTAGGACGTTTATGAACGGGACCTCCAGTCGGATTGGCACCTTCACTGTGAAGCGCCGGTGACGCATGCATCCTCGCAGCGCTCGGCTCACTGCCAGGGCTACTGCTGAGCAATTGTTGAGGAGTCTTGTCATAGCTGTCAAAATGGTGGATTTCTGTAAAAGAGTAAATAAATTGCTTCTATGTTAACTTTGTCAGGACTAGAGCTCGATGTAATACAATACAATGTAATAAAATGCCTCTAACAATGAAAAGAAATGTTGATGCGTCGCGGCGTCAGGCTCTTAGCGACAAGGTAATGAGACGGAGACAAGCAAGAGTACTGTCGATTCATCCCACAAGGCTGCCAGAAGATAAGGAAGTTGCCCATCCAAGATGAAACAATCACAAAAACGCCAACGCGTTTCGCTTTGTAAAAGGGAAGTAGTTGTGTGAATAATTATTATCAGTCCCATTACCGTTGGCTAATATCCTACCTTTTTTATTCAAAATAATTCGTTGTCCTGTTCCACTTGCAGCGGCTGGTGTATATTTGAATGCACCTGCGTAGATGAAATACAGTCAACCAACTAGAAGAGATGTAAAAATGTAGGTAAACATTGACTGTCGCAGCATCAAGCTAAACGCTCATTTTAAACATAATACGTAGAAACGCAAATTGTGTCGTTTCATTTCGGCTATAATATGCTTTTAAAACATGATACAAATAAATGGAACTACATATTTTAGCGCCTGTTCATCAAATGTTTTAGCCGAATTAAACGAAAGTGATTTGCAAAGGTAAGTTGAGCAATAAGTTTGAGCGCTTGCGTAACTGGCAAAAATTACTCCTTAAACATTTGCTTTTCGCAATACGTTGATCTTGGCTTTATATATACGCAAATCAAACATATTGCAATTCATTCCACTGCAAGACGCACGTTGATAGTTTTAAGTTCCAAATTTTGCGTTGAAATGGGTGCAATAAATATTTTTTAATGATAAAAAATGCTATTAGGTGCACACAACACGAGTTCCAGGTTAACCATAGATATGGTCAGCTGACAGTCGCAAAAACACACCAAGAAAAGCAGGAAAATACATAACAGCACATACCTTCATCAAATCCATGTGGAACTGCTTTTGATTTCCTTTGCCTGTAACAACACATCAATGTGAATTGTGTTAGCAAGTGAGTAAACAACACTTGAAAGCACTAGTGTTTCTGTAAGCTTTCGAGGAATCAACCGACTGGGGTCTACTTTCATCTTTTTGTGATGATTCAAGTTTGCACATATCTGCATTCAAGTAACTTTAGTCCACATGTGAAACAAGCAAGGAATCAATCGCAAATTTTTAATAGGAAATCGATTTCACGTAATAACACCATGTATCGTCAGTTCTTCATTTGCAAGTAATGCTAACAGGTGAAACGTTGAAAGGCTAAAGCAAGGGCAGAGAAAGCAAACTACCTCAAGACTGTAGTGAAAAATAACACAACACGAACTGCGACAATCAAAACTCGAAATTACGTCTTACTCAACTAAATGCATTCACTGAAGCTTCAAAACTCACATGAACTTAATAAATCTTAACACAAGCAGCAATGATTAACACTGTTTCGATCACAAAGCCCGAGCGGCAAGTGCGCAAAGCTTCACACGGTGGCAGCAAGCAACAATAGAAAGATCACTGTGGGAATAACAATTGGTATGGCTGCTTCTCTTAATTGCCCGCGTTCGTGATTACGGTCATTGCATTCTTATGTTCACGACTGCCGTGCCTCGATGCGTGGGTGTGGGTCATCGTTCTTGTCACATTTTGGGGACCATAGCCTTTCTTCCCAATTTGATGCCATTGCTATCACATCATTAGTCACAAGTGAGTAAAAGTGCTAATTTCAGTTTACTTTGCCCAGCTAATGAAAAGTGGTGTCCGCTTTTTTGTCTTTGTACCTTATGCATATTACAATGCATGATGGAACAGTGGAAGTTTCACAAAAAATCAGGTAGCTTAGGTCAAGGCACAATAACATAAAAAATTCAACTCACTCAAAAAAATATAATATAAATGGAACAAAACTTTTCTTGGTGTTGTTGCTATTGGAAAGCCCGAGCGGCAAGTGCATGTAAAGCTTTACACTGTGGCAGCAAGCAACAATAGAGATTACCTGACGAGATCACTCTATTATTGCTTGTCCGTGCCACATATACAGTATATGCATGTTATTCTTCACGCACATCCCATTCGTGGTGAATCACACATTCAACACAACGTCAACAGAGACGTTTCCAACAGTGTGTTTTCGCACAAGTTTAGGACCAATTCAAAAACAGCAACATAACGGTTAAACCACATTTACCTGTTTCCACGAATACTACTAAGTCAGGTAACATGACACTGACCACTTTAATCTAATATTTTTTACAGTAATTACCCATGAAATCGTTTTTTACAAATACGTGATAAAAAGTTACGAACCACTTCTTCGAAAATCACAAAAATGTTACTGCACTGAAAGCTTTGCATTAAATATTAAATCAACTCTGTCAAGGTCTTTGTTACCTGGATTCTAAATCTGTCATGGACTCTTGCCACTCCTCAAAAAGGACTTCATCTAACCGGGGAAGTACCCACCGCTTAAGGTGCCTGGCAACCAAGCCTCCTATGACAAAGTTAACAAAACAGCGTACACCCACCACCAAGTGACCAATCCTAGAACAAAGGTACAAAATCAGAATAAAAGTAACAGATCGGGCTGCACTGTTAAAAAGTATGCAAACCTTAATGCCATTTTGGCAGCATGTTTTATTATCCCAGAGTGTAAATGCAATTACTGCCATGTTTAAAAATGCTTTCTTTATTTTCAAATAGATCAAAACAGGGTTCAGAGACAAATTAAACATTTTTCACCAAAGGCTGCAATTATGAGTTGTAGAGAGTAGAAGGCCATATCAAATCCACTTTTTCTATCTCAGTTGTTGACTGGTTTGTTCAGGACAACATACTGGACAGACATATTTTTAGTTCTGATAAATGGTTGCTTGAATTGGAAAATTCTAGTACGAAAGACTCAGAAGTGTGTTTTAAGCCAATGTAAATCATTGAGTCAGGAAATGTTATGATGATAATAGCCCAAAGAGTCTTACGGAACCATTAGTGAATTTTCATGATGATCTAGGCTAGTTGACTGAATAGCAACTGTAATGGAAGTACTGGATGTGGTTTGAATACATGTACCATAGGTACAAGTAACAAGGCATAGTTTGCAAGAGGTTGAGCTACCTAAATGTATGTGAAAAATATTGTTTATTTGCATAATTACATATTTCAAAATAGGCAATGTGGTTTTCAGTCAGCATTTAAACCATATTTTATTCACTAAAAAATAACTAGCAACAACAATGAAATATGCAAATCCAATCCATAGGCACGATTGATCTCAATATTGTCTTGATGCAGTGTTATAAAGTTTAGAACATGGATTCTCAAGCATGTTATCAACAGTCACATAATATTTTCATATTAGTTGATTTTTTTTTTTGTCAGTGATTTCCTTGAGTTTTTGCAACAAGTCAAGCCTACTGGCATTTTTGAGTTTTTGCAAGTCTACTGGCACTTATAGACAAGTCATTAGAGATGACAAATTGTTTGTAACAATTGAAATTGATTAGCTACATGCACACAAAGTACAAGTCTTTTGCAATGCTGGTTAATGAACTACACCATGAAAAACCATCAGACCAGTCTGGGAACATTTCTTACATTCCAACCATTAAGAAAAACAACACACTCCACATGCAAACATACAGTCGTGTCGTGTAATTTAAAAAAATGATTGTCGTGACATACAGAAACACTGAGCTTAAATAGGAGAGTAATCTAATCGTAATGTAGCCTAATATTCCACAATACATTAACCAAGCAGTCCTGGCCATGACACCAACCCACAACAGATGATGGGGCTTCAGTTTTAGGCTAACTGGCATACCCTTTCGCCATCCTTCCCAGGTCCACTCAGACCTGTTCTTTTTTCAGTCATAGACCAAAAATGTTTTTGAAATGACTGAAAAAAATTAGATCATTTCAGTCAGAATATCTGAAAATATAGGCTAATCAACACTGTTATGGTGAGTTTTGATACAACTGTGAGACAAATGACTGAAATATCTCAGAAAAAAATGACTGAAAAGTCTCAGCAAAAAAAAACAGACTCAGAGACCCACAAATCAAATAATCTATGTAAAAGCAGATTGAGCTCTTCAGTCATGCATAGCAATCAGTCTAGACATGGGTTGCTGGTAGGCAGGAGAGAAGTACTTTCCCACTCTGGCAGCCACTGCACCTGAACTTGGTCTAAATGTATTGGCTGCACCTTTCCTTTGGAATATCTGTAAGATGGGAAGCATGGAAAAACCAACGACTGGGAAGCTCACTGGCCCTAACCTTTATCAGGGCTTGCTTTAACAAAATTGTCAATTCTGTTAACTTTAATAGAAGCTTTTTCAAGTTAAAAAGCTTCCACATTAAACAAAAACCAGATCGTACAACTTTTTTCTAGGGAATTTTTACAAGATTTCTGAAACCCACCAAACAAAAAGCATTGCGCTTAATGCATGCTATTGTTTGGGAAATGAAGCAAAAAAATTAGTATGAAGTTTAATCTAAAAAATAATGAAGTTTTCCAAATGAGACGGAGCTAAAATTTTATGTTTAATAAAAAAATAAAGTCAAAACATGAGGTGAAGTGAGTTGTAAACAAAACATGGAAAAAGTTTGTAGACAGAGCTTTTTCAGTATGCATTTAACCACAAACAACACTTAGGTTTTTTGAATTGCTACATTAGTTTGCAGTTTAGAATCTGTAAGAAACTAGGTAGGAGATGGGAAAGATATGTGTCTAGTAATGTCTAAAACTATTGAAAGTTTTATAGTACACTCTTATTTACAGCAATTGTGAGTGATCATTACATGCACAAACTTTTGCCTGTCTATGGTTGGAAGTTCATAAACATTTAAATAATCCACAATTGTTTTGTACAAGTAAAGCTGTATGAAGATACAAGAAGTAAGCTTCATTTAAAAGAAGCCCAGCGTTAACAACTATTATACTTCTATACTTTGTAGAAATGTTGCACACCTGTGGTTATCAGCTAGTTGAGCATACAGTTACAACTGGGTATGATGAACTGGAACAAATCATGTCAGGTCACATGATTGCAAACGTTTCACATGTCAATTTCATCAGTATCTGTATTTCAGCTGTAACTAAACACGTTTAGAGCCAGTGTACGAGTATATCGTACTTTGATATCACACATTGAGCTTTTAATATTGCGCCACTTTGCAACTCCATAACTCACCAGTCGATTGTGCTAGAGCAGGGGTTCCCAACCTGGGGTACATGTACCCCCAGGGGTACATTTTCCTATCTGAAGGGGTACATTTGAGGTTGGCAATAGACAATAAAAATATATTTACATATTGTTTATTTCCAAATATTTATACATATATCAGCGAATATTATTTTCAAAAATCATTATATGGTTATTGTTAAATATATCTGTGAATAATCATGACAAAATATTTTGTCATAAGAAATTTTAGAGGTACATGTTCATCTGCCAAAATGATGAAGGGGTACATGCTTATCTGGTGAAATGCTGAAGGGGTACATATTCATCTGTAGGAATGCTGAAGGGGTACATGGCAAGAGAAAGGTTGGGCATCCCTGTGCTAGAGAGCTACCCAAACCCTCAAAAGACTCGGCGAGTCTTGTAGTTGGCAGTGAAAAAAAAACTTCTAGATTTTGGGTTTCAGGTTTTTTGTGGGTGACGCCATCAATGGGATAGGTTAAGGCCTTTTTGGTCAAGGTTATTGGGTCCTAAGCCCCAACTGCATGGTGGAAATAATATCACTCAAGTTTTTATTAGAAACTATGCTAAAATCCGAGTCTTTTAAGCCTTTTTTTGGCTTTTCTGGTTCAAAGTTATTATAAAATTAGCAATTTTTGGTAAAATTACTGATTTTGTTTTTTTGGCCATAACTTAACAAGAAAGGAATCTGTCCATAACAAGCTTCATTAATAACTAATTTTCACAGCCAAAAACACAACGTACCTATCTTTACTTTTTTGCATTGGTGTTGATGCACCCGGACTTCTTTGCAAGGAAGCAAAGTATCGATTTAAATGGTCATTCAATGTTTCAGGTTGGCTGTTCAAATGTGCAGATGCTGCATCATCAAACAGAGTGAGAAGGGACTTTGATGCTGTATTCACATGTCTGAAATAGTACAACATTACTCTCATTTGATTAAATCAGCAATGGTTATAAGTTATTGTATTCCAGCTTCTGAGCTTATGGCAGCATTGCCCATTTTTCAAAGTTAGAATTTATTTCCAAAGCAGACATATATTCCGAACAATCTGTTAATTTGCAAAAGTCAGAATTATTGCACATAAGCTTTAACAGTATCAGCAACCTCCCAAACATTTTCTTGATCCAAATTTTTGCATGTTATTTATGATTGTTTGATGTCCAACTAATGATTTTGATATTTACTTTGATGCCTGCAAGAAAGTATATATTTAGTCAATAATATTTGTTAGTTTGCAGTGTACACATATTTACCTGATAATATCACACTCTTTGAGATCTATTAAAAAACATGTACTGTATTTCTTTGTTGTCAGCCATTCTTGATTGCAAGCCGCATGAAATGGTGTTAAAAATTAATGTAACCTGCCCTTGATTGTAAGCCACACTTGAAGATAGGCTACCTATGCCTTTGAGATACTTTTCAGTACTAGCACGTTTCGCATTTAATTGGAAACTCTGATAATAATGCAAACAACATTACAATTTTCTGCTGTTCATCATACTCCCTCCTGTGATGGATGTGCACGTGATGCTGAAGAGAATAGTATGTGAAAACAGAGTTTGGTTGACAAAATGTAGCCAAGGAAAGACTAACTGTGATTTATATATACCTTTTAATAAGACAAAGAAATACAAAATGTAAGCCGCCCTTGATTACATGTCACACAACATGGTGAAAAAAAAATTTATAAGCTGCGGCTTACAACTGAATAAATACAGTATTCAGGTGTCAGTCTGCTGCCCACTGTCGACAAATTTCCGAAAGACCTGGGCATTAACTCATGTCTACTCTAGTTATCAACTATAAGTGGTGTCTTGCATGGAAAGATGAAGTTTCAAGGTATTGAATGCCAAACAAGCAACAAATGCCAATAACAAAGGCAATGCGGATACTTGATACCACACTGCATGATGGGAGCTGCTTGGGTGAGGCATTATTTTCAAATTAGTGAAATGTCTTGCTTGATCAGAGTAGCAGCAGTAAAGTTTAACTTAGGCTACTTGTTATCTTGTTATCATAAATAGCACTGGTGTTTCAAAAAATGTTTTGATATGATTAATTTCAATAAACCCTCAAGCCTTTATTACATACAAATCTAGTCAATGGAACACTTCTAATTGCAAAATAAGTTTTAAAGACAAAAACATCCAATCAAAAACTAGCAATAATGCTGTCAAAACTATTTACAAATACTGACAGACATCTTACGCACAAGGTAGTGTTTATTTTGCCTCATGAGGCAAAACCTGTGCTGAGTTTAATTTGCTCTTAGTCAAACATGATTGGTTGAAGTGATCACATGACAAGTACCATGCACAAAGAAACACCAGGTTAAGGTTTAGGGTTTAAATTAAGGGTTTAGTGTTACAGTTTAGCCTACAATTCACGCAATGCAGACAAGGTGGTAGTAACAGATTGCAAACATTGAAACCATGTTAACAGTATCAGTTCATTTGGGAACAACTATAAACAAACAACAAATCATGCCACAAAAAACAAACCTCATTAGAACAGCGTTTATTTTGCTCCCAGGACATCTGAAACAACCATAAGGTTTTCTAGTCAGATGCCCTGATAAGTAACAGAGACAAAAAGAAAAAAAAGAGGGAAGCAAGTATAGACTTAATAGTGCATTTCAATAAGGACATACAAGCTAGATAATGTTATTTAATTATTAAATGTAGCATGTCATGCATTGCCAGAGCATGTCTGGAAAACAACATCTGCTCTTTCATAATACAAAATAATTTATTGGTAGTGTTTTGGAAGTAATCTTATATTTGTTTTTCAGATTTTCAATGATAATATGATTGCTCTTCTTGGTGTTTATGTTTTAATTTAGTAACAAATAGGTGATAATTTGGTATTGAACGAATTGTTGGATCTATTGAAGACCATATTCCTATTCCTGTATATGTAATAGACTTTTGAGCTATTTTTAATCTAGTCCGAGGAATGGCATATTCAATACTTGATCGTTGTCTTGTATGATACGAATGAATATCTTCAATTTTTGTAAAAAGTTCTGTAAATTGTTTGGGAACTAATCTAAATTTAATTTTATACATTAATTTACTGATTTCTAGTTTGAAGATTCGGTCTATAGTAAGTATTTGGGTATATTTGTACAATATACATACGTTAGAGTTGAATTTGCTAAATGTCATAATTCTTAATAATTTATTGTGAATAATATTCAAGGTATTGAGTGTAGAAAAAGATGATGAACCCCAGCTGGTGATAGCATATCGAAGATGTGAATATACTATGCTATAATACACTGTTTTTACGGATCTGAATGGAATGTAGTGCCTGAATTTGCAAATTATACCTGACACTTTAGAAACTTGTTTTTTAACCAGAGTTATATGAGCTTTCCAAATTGATTTATCATCAATTATAACTCCAAGGTACTTGCACACATTCAGTTCTTGAAAGCAGGTGGTTGTTAATTTGAGCATTGAAATTTGTGTCTATATTTTCGTTTTGTTTTGTAAATAGCATGTACTGGGTTTTACTGTAATTTAAAGATAATTTATTGCACTTCAGCCAGTTGTCCACACTTTCAAGTTCTTGATTTATTTTTGTTGTTAATTCATGCATTGAGTTTGCTGATAGTGAAAGAACTGTATTAACACTTGTCCATGCATGCTGGACTCTGCCATTATAGATGTCATGATCAATTAAGTACATGATGCATTCTGAGCTTATCATGTGCCCGCTTCAACAAATCATCTTCACCTAATGGCAAAATAGCTACAGCAGTGCTTTTGCCTCGTGAAGCAAAATAGACACTGCCTCTGCACAAATATGCATACAGTAGCAACGTAACTCACAACTTCCTCTTTTTAGACATGATGCTTAGAATTCACAGGAATCTGGTTTCTACGTTGTGAAGAGATTTCTTTGCAATTGCCAAAAAAGTTTTTTAATAACTTTATGTAGCAAATGCAGTTCATGTGATCTGAAAAACAATTGTGGAAATGCAAAAGCAACTTAAGGCAGCATTCAAGTTAAATTATTTCAACCAATCCATACTTCAGGATTAAGTAGACACTCAATCCTTGAGCAAGTCATGTTTTGAAGGTGGTCATCTACCTAGCTGCTTCCAATGGACCCTATATCTATCAAAACATCACCTACTGAAGTAGCCACTTGTAATGACCCCTGAGATTCTGTTGTCAAAGCATAAAAATAAGGAAGTGACTACGGATATGCCTGGTCTGACGCAATTCAAATAAAAGGATCAGTTTGTCATTCAAACGGCATAGATCTCGTAGCCTAGGGGTTATGCGTTACAGGTGGTATGCCAATGGTTTTTGCTATGCCCATGGTTCGACTCTCACATTGGCGACTTTACTTTTTTCAGGCTTACATATTACCTTTACAGGTTAGTGTTAGGTTAGAGCTATGGTTAAGGTTAGGTTTAGGGTTTATCTTTTACATTTACTTCATTTCTACCAAGCCTACTGCAGTCTCGTGGTGCGTTACTAATACGTCATAGGTGGCGTATGAATAAGTTTTCAAATTTCAAGATCCACAGGCATAGCTATAGCCACTGCCTAAAAATAAAGACTGCATTTGGTGCATACTCAGCCATAATGTGAAACACCAATTATTAACCCACAAGGGTGTTACACCTTGGAAGTATATATATAAGAAAAATTGGCTAAAACAATATTTAACAAAAAAAAAATTCCTTTCAAATTCCAAACCACTTGCAGTAAGATGAAAAGTGCAAACAACAGGCTCACCACAGGCTGCAGTGCTCTACAGGGTGTCCACAATGTCTGGGTACATAGGGGTTTTCACTATCTATTTAATTTGTTTAGGTTGCTTTTCCTTCCTATAGGTTTCTTTATTTAAATGATGGCTGTGTCCAAAGAACAATGAATCCAGTTGCTATTGTTAGGTGGACAAGAAGGATGACCTAGGGCGCAGCGCAGAGATGAGCAGACTGAGAATATTTCAGTCCGAGTCCAATCCCGATCTGCAAAAATTGAATCTGATCCAGTCCTGTTCTGCAAAATTTTTGAAAATCATAAGTCCATTCCAGTCCTGATCCGCCAATATAAAACCACATACTTTTATTTTTCCGCATGAGGCAAAAGCAACCCAAAACTTAAACTAAGAACCAGAACCCAAAACCTAAAGCCAAAACCTAAACCCCAAACCTCAAACCTCAAACCCAAAACCATGTCCAACCCGCAGCCAGGGGGCTGCATACAACCCAGTAAGTATTTCATTATTGAGTATGTACAATACAATGAGAACTTGTCTTCAATTTGATAGTCTTAAATTTGACATTTTTGATGCGATGATTTTTAGTGCCTGTTTATTATGTACTGGTTGATTTCTATGTGTCTTCCCACACCTCAGTGCAAACCAGAGGCGAGCGGATATTGATTTTTCAACTCCTGATCCATATCCGATCAATTTTTTGAATATCCATATCCAACCCTTACCTGAAAATTTCTGAAATTTAGTGTCCAATATCCATCCGTATCCGCGACACTGGTTAAATACAAAACAAACAGGCAGTTGTCCATTGTGGACCTTCATTTTTGAAACCTTATTCATTCATCACCTGTAACATGACACTAATCCATGACAAGTGTGCAGCAGGCTGGACTACACTTGGTAGAAACTTAGTAAACCTAAACCTAACACTTATTAAACCTGCTAAACCACACATCTGACCACAAAAGTTTGAAAACTTTTGAAAAAGGTAGATAAAAACAGGTACCATTAGTACCATGAATGTGGTCCAAAGGGAATTCCTGCTGTGCAAGTGGTTGTCGTTTGGGCTCTCAGCATTGTTCTTTAGGCTAGCTAATAGAGACAACTCTTTTTATAGGAAAATTTTTTATGTAAGCTACAGCACTTTTTAGATAAGTTTTGAAAACCAGACACAGGTTTATAAATTTGGGTTAGGGTTTTTAGTTATGTGGCAAAGAAGATCTGCTAATCCAAGAATATAGTCCTTGTCATGTAACCAATTCCACCTGGATCAGCTAACTGCAAAAGAGCTCCAGCATTCAATCAAATGATAAAATAAAGAAAATATATTTTGTAACACTGAGAGTAGATCACAGTATAAAACATAGTAAAATTATGTAGCTTACAAAAAATACAAACTCAAACTGTCTCTAAGCAAAGGTTGACTGTATAAAACTTGAGGTAGAATGTTCCAAATTCTAACCAAAAGAAAAATAGCTTAAATACTGAAATAGACCAGGGGTGGCCAATAGGTTCATCACATCAATTGGTTGATCGCTGAGTGTCACTTGGTTGATTCGATTGCACCTGATTCTGCATTGAATTGACAAGCTGCCTAAAAAGAACATATTTCAATCCATATTCCAGAAAGTACATAAAAACTATCTGGGTCATTTCATTATAATTAAGCCCATGGGTGGAACCACATGGTTTAGGATTTCATTCCTTTTCACATATGTTTACACATACACATTCTTAGTAAAATTGACACCAATGTTGCAAAAACTGATCGAGCGGTTTTTGATTTATCACTGCTTTTGTATTTTTACCACTAGATGGCATTCGCATTGATGAGTGACACAAAAATGAGTTTAACTCGAAATCTGCTAGTCCAGTCCTGATGATATTGGTGCCTATCCCAACCCCATGTTTTCTAGGATGGGCTTTCTAAATACGCAGTTTAAATGTAGCTAAAACCAATACTTTTCACAGCCCTTTAAAAACAGTTTAAGGTTGATGTGACCTAGCTTACTGAAGACTTCATGTTTCTTTTTGAGTTCAAAGCATCTCATTCAATTGAAGTGTTGGAATGGAGGGTAGATCTTATTAGATGGCCAATAAAGTTTAGAGGTTGGATAAACTGCAATAAATTCAGTTAAAACATGTTTGATAAAATTCATTGATATGGATACATCATCCTGAAAACATTGTTTAAAAAACTAGACACTTTTATTACTGTGATAAACATGCATATACACAACAGGAAATCAACTGCAGTGTTTTTCTAATGTGACCTAATGACTCCAAGAACATATTGCTTAATACCACAATGTGGCATTGCACAGACTGTGACATCATCGTATTTGTAAGTGAGCTTATTATGTATATACTGCAAGTTGGATGCCACTTAAACCCAGGAAGAGCTTGTGGATATAGGTGTACAACACTCTGTGCAGCATTTACAGTTATACTTATAGTTGAGACTGCTTTGATTTTTTATGTGCTGAGTGGAGGTCAAACAAAATACAGCAATGCATTTGTCTGGCAGCAAATCTTTTCCAAAAACAATTTTCATGGTGCAGACAAATTGCAGAAGGAGATCTTTGTCAAATTTACTAAAATGGTTCATCTACAAAACAAACATTGTTGCTCTATATTTTCGAAGTTGCTAACTAATTCGGTGCTGATTTATTTCAAAGCAGGTGAGGTCTTGTAAGAGCTTGTACTGTGCTTAATTTTTAAATCAATACCACAATGATCCAAAGGCCATGGTTTTGCAATATGAATAAATGCAGCGGCCGAAAATGATAACTACAGATCAAAAAAAGATCAGAATCTAAACATTAAATTTTGTTATATACAGAGTAATTAGGTCACATCAGAAAAACACTGCAGTTGCTTTCCTGTTGTGTATGACAAAAACATATACTTCATTAAAACAATGTTTTCAGGGTAATGTATCCATAACTATGAATTTCATCAAACATGTTTTAACTGAATTTATTGAAGTTCATCCAACCTCTAAACTTTATTGGCCATCTAATAAGATCTACTGTTGTGGCCGGTGCCCAACTATTACTATATGTACAAGTACGTACGGACTGGCACCAGTGCTTTGTAATAGACTGCTCATTAAGCCATCCGGCTGGGCACGAACCGTTCACATGTTCACACAGCGTTTTACGTACCACGTGACTCAATATTCATGCCATTGGTTGAATGCGTTTTTTTTCTTACCTTTCTGTGCATGTATTTACGATCTCGCAGAACCTTACTTGTTCTCTTTTCGTCAGTAGTGCCGTGAGCGAGTTATCGTCTGCCTGATCCATTAACTGTTTTCTGCGATATGTTTGCTGCTGTATAATCATAAAAGACAAGTCACCGTCTGTTTTAATGGTCGATAAATGCTGTCGTTTTGCATCATAAAAAAACGTGCAGAACTCGAGGCAATAAAGTGTACAGTGTCACCTCTCAACTCTCCTGCTTGTTTCGTGTCTCTAACAGCCGCAAGCCTGAGTAACGCCTTCAACATCGCATAGGACAGCATGAATCAGATTCACCGCTGGTGCTTGTGTGTTACAGAGCGAGAGACTCCTCAACACTACCCTTCATTCCACCACTTCGATTGAATGAGATGCTTTGAACTCAAAAAGAAACATGAAGTCTTCAGTAAGCTAGGTCACATCAACCTTAAATTGTTTAAAGAATTCTTAAAGTGCAGAAGTTCCATAAGAAACACTAAAAGACAACCCATGCCATATGCAAGTAATCTAAGGTAATTTCTATCATATTACAGATATTTATATGTCATTAGCTACAAATTCACAAAACTGTTAAGTAACAGTTACTAACAGATAGTATATGAATGTCACTTGTGATGTCATAGAGCAGTCAAAATAAATTTGTTTAGAGCCAACTCTTTGCATTTAATTGTGATTTTTTGTAGAACTTCATAAATGTTAGTCTTGAGAATAATATGTTTGGAAACATAGGCATGTCTTCAATCCAAACAAGCAAAAATTTTTACAAATTTCTTTAGAATCAATCCCAAATTAGGCGAGCAATGTAGGGGGGCAAAAACGCAAATATCGTGAAAAGTATTGGTTTTAGCTGAATTTAAATTGCATATTTTGACAGCCCATCCTAGAAAACATGAGAATAGACACCAATTTCATTAGGACTGGACTAGCAGGTTTCGAGTTACACTCATTTTTGTGTCACCCATCAATGCGAATGCCATCTGGTGGTAAAAATGCAAAAGCAGTGGTAAATCAAAAACCGCTCAATCAATTTGCGCAACATTGGTGTCAATTTTCATAAAAATTTGTAGGTGTAAACAAATGTGAAAAGGAATGAATTTCTAAACATTGTGGTTCCAAATTTCAGAAATTTGGGCTGAATTAAAATGAAATGACCCATCCATCAGTTGTTGGTCATGTATACTCCTTGGTGCCTCTTGTGATGGCTGACCACAGGCTAGCTCGGCAGATGCCACGAAGGTATTGCAATATGTTTTTCTATTATTGCGTGGCAATCATGATATAGGTGTAACAGACACTTTGCCTTCTGTCTACGCATCACTTAGTAACTAAGGCAATGCTACACTGCATTTGCACATATGATACTCAACTTTGGCATTTTGTATTTGTGACTATATATTACCAACTGGTCGATCGCGAGTTATCAAGAAATTTTCTAGTCAATCCCAGTTGAAGACAAGTTATCCACCCATGAAATAGACTATGAGTGTCTATTTTGCTGCCAAGATGGCAGCAGCAAAAGGCTTGGTAGGAAGTAAATATAACTAAAAGATAAACTTACAACCAAACCCTAACCTTAACCGAAGCCCTAAGCTAACCCTAATCTTAACCTATCCCTAACCTAACACTAAGCTAACCTATCCCTAACCTAACACTAATCTAACCCTAACCACAAAATGCACATTACAAAAACGATTACCAAACATACATTGAGGGTGAGAAATATCATTATGAGGTGTAACACATACCACAAAAATAGAAAAAAAAGAGAACACAATAGACATCAACATAACACAGATGATGGTGGGCAAACAATGAAGAGATGAGGCATGTACAGATGAGCATGTGAGGCAACCATACAGGTGAAGGAAGCAAGCAGCAGTAATGGTTATTGAGGCAGAGAGCAGGGCATTTTAATACAACATTTCATAGCAAAAATAAGTAGCATGGACAGAAAACAATGTGGATAAATACAAATCGTGAAGAAATGTAGATTTACCCACAGACCATAGTGGGGTGGGTTGCATGGATGAGTTGTTCCCAACCAGATGCATGGTGTCACCGAATGAAGTTGAATAGATTACAGTATTATCAGCAGTAATCATTATTTATTCCAATAAGTGTTAGGTACATGAAAAACAAAAGACGTTTAGTAGGTTAGAGAATTATTTAGTTCTAAGATATATAGTTTCACAAAAAGTCACAACTTATCTAAGTAAACTAACCTTTTATTTCACAAATGTACCACTACCTGGTGTCATGTCATTGACACCGATGTTCAGCTTTATATAACTGTGGGTCTAGGAATTAAGCTGAAGTCAATGTCCGTGAGGTCTTGGAGGTGGACATCACTTCGTTTGCCTTGAAATCCTCGTATTGCAACAACTTAAGGGTGCTCCTCAAAAGGGAAAATCTGAGCTTTGTCCTTATGTATGTTATGACAGATGCATACGGCTACCTGCGTTTTTCAGCTATTTTTTCTGCCAGTTTTTGTTGACTCTGTTGCATTCTGGTGCCATCCCTCCAGTTGTTGTGAAGCAGTGTTCCCTCTAAGCAGAAAAAAACGGCACTTTCGGCACCTTTTTTGGACGCCAGCCGACACAAATTTTGAAAATCAGCACTTGCATTTTGGACGCAATTTCCTTCACTGGAAAAAATTTCACAAAACACAATTTAAATATTTTTTCAAAGATGTACGGGATATATTTTCACGATTGAAGCCGTTCTCAGGTCACAACACATAGAAAGTTCAGATACATTTTGGGAATTCTCCACTTGCAAGGTTGATAAAGAAGTTCTGGGGGCATTTTCTCGATTTTTGCACCTCAAAACAAAGTTGTTTGCCATGACGTTCAGATGCATTTTTGAGTTATCCGCCTCCAAAGTCCAAGATTTACAAAAATGTTTTGGGCGCATTTTCACGATTTTTGCGTGTAAAAACGAAGCTGCTTGCCGTGATGTCCATGCGCATTTTGGAGGTTTTCACTTTGCAAGTAAAAAAAAAGTTCTGGGTGCATTTTCTCGATTTTTGCGTCCCAAAACCAAGGTATTTCCCGTGAAGTTCAGACGCATTTTGAAAGTTCTCTGCCTGCAAGGTTCACAGAAAAAGTTCTGGGCGCAATTTCACGAGTTGTGCATCCAAAAACGAAGCGGTTTGCCGTGAAGTTCAAAAGAATTTTGGAAGTCCTCTGCCTTGCAAGGTTTATAAAAAAAGTTCTGGACGCATTTTCGCGTCCAAAAGTGAAGCTGTTTGCGGTTGGGTTCAGATGAATTCTGGATGTTCTCTGCTTGCAATGTTTACAGTAAAAGTTCTGGGCGCAATTTCACGATTTACGATTTATGTGTCCAAAAACGAAGCGGTTTGCTATTGAGTTCAGACGCATTGTGGAAGCTTTCGCCTTGCCACCTTGATAAAAAAACGTTTTGGGCACATTTTGTCGATTTTTGCGTCCAAAAACGAAGCTGTTTGCTGTGAAGTTCAGATGCATTTTGAAAGTTCTCTGCCTGCAAGGTTTACAGAAAAAAGTTACGGACGCAATGTCACGATATATGTGTCCAAAAACGAAGGCATTTCCCGTGAAGTTCAGATGCATTTTGGAAGTTCTCTGCCTGCAAGGTTTACAGAAAAAGCTCTGGGCGCATTTTCTCGATTTTTGCGTCCAAAAACGAAGCTGTTTGCTGTGAAGTTCAGATGCATTTTTGACGTTTTCGCCTTGCATGCTTTATATAAAATATTCTGGGCGCATTTTCACGATTTATGCGTCAAAAACGAAGCTGTTTGCAATGAAATTCAGACGCATTCTGGAAGTTCTCTGCTTGCAAGTTTTACAGAAAAGGTTCTGGGGGCGATTCCATGATTTGTGTGCGCAAAAATGAAGCTGTTTGCTGTGAAGTTCAGACGCATTTTGGAAGCTTTCGCCTTTCAGGCTTTATAAAAAAAATTCTGGGCGCAATTCCACGATTTGTGCGTCCAAAAATGAAACTGTTTGCTGTGGAGTTCAGACGCATTCTGGAAGTTCTCTGCCTGCAAGTTTTTAAAAAAAAGTTGTGGGCGCAATTCCACGATTTGTGCGTACCACAAACGAAGCTGTTTGCCGTGAGATTCAGATGCATTTTGGACGTTCTCTGCCTGCAAGTTTTACAGAAAACGTTCTTGGTGCAATTCCAAGATTTGTGCGTCCAAGAACGAAGCTGTTTGACGTGAAATGCAGACGCATTTTGGAAGTTCTCTGCCTGCAGGTTTTAAAGAAAAAATTGTGGGCGCAATTCCACGATTTGTGCGTACCACAAACGAAGCTGTTTGCCGTGAGATTCAGATGCATTTTGGACGTTCTCTGCCTGCACGTTTTACAGAAAACGTTCTTGGTGCAATTTCCCGATTTATGCGTCCAAAAACGAAGCTCTTTGCCGTGAAGTTCAGACGCATTTTGGAAGTTCTCTGCCTGCGAGTTTTACACAAAACGGGCGTTTTACACAAAACGGGCGCAATTCCACGATTTGTGCGTCTAAGAACGAAGCTGTTTGCTGTGAGATTCAGACGCATTTCGAAAGTACTCTGCCTGCAAGGTTTACAGAAAAAGTTCTGGGCGCAATTCCACGATTTATGTGTCCAAAAATGAAGCTGTTTGCTGTGAATTTCAGACGCATTTTGGAAGTTCTCGCCTTGCAAGTTTTATACAAAAAGTTGTGGGCGCATTTTCCCCATTTATGCGTCCAAAAACGAAGATCTTTGCTGTGAAGTTCAGACGCATTTTGGAAGTTTTCGCCTTGCAAGCTTTGTAAAAAAAGTTCTGGATGCATTTTTACGATTTATGCGTCCAAAAACGAAGTTGTTTGTTGTGAAATTCATGCGCATTTTGGAAGTTCTCGCTTTGCGAGGTTTGTAAAAATATTCAGGGCACATTATCACGATTTGTGCGTCCAAAAATTAAACTGTTTGCCGTGATGTTCAGACGCATTTCGGAAGTTCTCTGTCTCCAAGGTTTACAGAGAAAGTTCTGGACAAATATTCACGATTCATGTGTCCAAAACGAAGCGGTTTGCTGTGAAGTTCAGACGCATTTTGCAAGTTTCCGCTTGCAAGATTGATAAAAAAGTTGTGGGCGCATTTTCACGATTTATGTGTCGCGCAAACAAACATTCTTGACTTCAAGATTTTGTAAAAATGCTTTGGCCACGTTTTATAATTTTATACGCCCATAAATCTTTGCTGGGTTGTTGGGCACATTGTGCAGTTCATGATTTTCACATTTTATAAGAATGCTTTGAATCTGAACTCATTTGGACTACGAGTGCACCCACAACTTGTGACGTGCTACTGTGACTTTATGCGAAGCAATTTCACAAAATTCTTGGAGTGGCACCTCAGACATGTTTTGTAATATCTGAACTTCGAAAGAATGAACAGTTTTTGTGAAATTTGACCTGAGGTAAGATGCCTGGCAAAATTAAGCTGAGTCGTTCATAGAGGCCTTTAACCTAACTTGCGTTTTCAGTATCGTGCACCTTTGAAAGACACTAAAACTTGCTTTTTGTCCGGCTTATCACGACTGTTATCAAGTTCCAGGTTCAGCCCATGTTGCATCACCCGGCTGGTAAATGGTTGAGGCCACAAAGTTTGACGGTAAAATTTCACGATCATTCGTGATGTATCAAGTATGAAAGTGAACAAGCCTGCAAGCGGCGGGAAGAAGCAATGATCATTGATAATTACAATTAATATATAAGCTTGGCGAGATATAGGTACGATGCACTTATTTCAAACAGACAGTTAAGTTACACATGCAGTAAATTCCTAATGATGTCAGTGCTAGTTTGCGCAATTGAGCTAAAAAAACTGTGTCCATCAAGCTAGTGCAAATAGTCGAAACACTGGAAAAAGAGGCTTCCATCAATCGATTTTGACATATCATATAAAGCCAATGTGTGCAGTTAAGACAAATATGCCTACAATTTTAAGTGAGAAAATAGGCCCAAAACAGTTGTGCACAGGGTTGCCAGGTTAGCCTTTTCTAAACCAAATTAAAAAAATTAAGCCTTATTTCAAGTTGGTTGCCCTAAAAAATTTAGTTGGCCCTTTGGCCTTTTTTTGGCCTCATCTTAAGTCGGCTGGCCTTCAAAAATGTGTTTGGCCTTATGGCTTTTTTACACTGTAACAGATTCTCATGAAGGACAATATTGCTATTCCATCTTTTTGGCTGCACATTTGCAAAATTTTTGTGATAAATTCTATATCAGACGCCGCATTCTGATATTATTAATATTTGATGAATGCTAAATTCAAAATTAAGTTTTTGCGTAATCACTGGAAATGTGTGCACTCACTGCACCGTGCAGTGCCAATTGTGTTGTAAGCACTAAACAGTCTCAGCGCTTGCAAACAGGTCTGCGTCTTCGCGATAGAAATGCGATAATTACGTCAAAGCAGACGTGCTCTTTATGATTCTGATCGTATGTACAGGAGTGAATAGGAGAGACTTTCGTACAGAAAGCTGCCGATGGATAAATATGCAAACTGTGGCATCATTATACCAAAAGTGTGCAATTTCACGAACCATGAAAAGTCAGGGAAGATCAGTGCTCCAGTACAATGCCAAGCAAGATTTAATCTTAATTTCGAAGAAAAAATTGATATTCTTGTAATTTAGATGTTTTTTGTGACAAAAGAATGGCAATACTACAAATAAAGTTTGGCTTTTTTCTGGCCTTTAAACAGTCGGTTTGGCCTTTTTTGGCCTCTTTTTTGCATTGTTTGGCTTTTTATTGAAATTTTCATCTGGCAACCCTGCTTGTGCAGAGTGCTCTTCTATATCTGGATATTGTTTTCCGTCTGTGACGGTGCTGTTGCTTTTTCAAATAAACCTTTCAGGCAGTGGACTATACATAATAACTTAACTCATCCAACGTAGATTATTTGCAAGTGCATTGATGTAGGGGACGGTTGTTGTAGAGTGTAAACAAGATGTTTACTAATCGTTGGTGTCCCTACACCACAAGAAAAACAAACAGTAGCTTGCTCGACAGTCGACACTTGAAGTTAACCTTGTCATAGTTAAAAAAGACGTTTTGGACACATTTTGTGATTTTTGTTCATCACAAAATGGCAAAATCTGTTAACTGTTGTCGTTACTTTCTGATGTTTTACGAAAGGGCTTTATTTCTTGATTGTTCTGGTTTTCAAAAATGTTTTGAACATATCTCGCCATTCTTAGCGCATTGTTGGATGCTGCAAGCCTTATGTTTGGCGCATTACAAGTTTTTAGTCTGACTGAAATGTTTTTTTAGATATTTGGGCACTCATCAATGATCTCTGCCTATAACATAAGGCTAATGAAATTCTGCTCGGGTTTATTTTTATCAATTCATGACTGCAATAGTCTGCAGTATGCTATTTGCACACTTTTCGCTTTTGGCGGCCTCTGCCTTTTGTACATTTGGACTCATACAAGGCAGGCTATATGAGAGTACATGCAGGCTGCGTGTTTTGTCAAAATTATATGTTCAGTAACAGTTCAGTAGTCAGTCGCATTCTTATTTTCACTGCTATGATGTTGTAAAGTTGTTACATCACCCTTTGTACAGTTACACACAAGAGTTTATGATAGGCCTACAAAAATAGCAAAGTTTATATCTGCAACATGCAGGGGATCCAAAATTTATTTCTTCGCAGTTCTAACAAGTTTATGTAGTATTGAATGATCTAGGTCAGTGGTGGACAATTAGTAGCTCGCGGGCCACATGTGGCCCGCCATAGCGCTTTCAGTGGCCCGCGGAAGCAATTAGGGAAAAAGTTTTAATCAGAAAATTCCTCCAACTTAAAATAAATATCAGTGCAGAGGCTAACTTGAACCGAGACTTGCTTCTATTTTCATTAGAAGGTACGGCCCTCCGCTGAACGCGGCTTTCTCAAAGTGGCCCCCGAGTTAAAGTAATTGCTCACCCCTGATCTTGGTAATGCATGCAGCAAAACAACTATTTTAGAAGTCTTTAGAGGTCTGTTTGAATATCAATTTAATTAGCTTTGATCAACGCTACTACATAAAAATTTACTGTATATCTATTGTTTGACCATTACCTCTGCTGCATTACTTAGGATTATACAGGAACAGCGATGTGGCTGAACTGCAGTGCAACGTTTTGGTCAAAAGAAAAACAATTCCTGCACATGGTGGATTGCGTTTGCACAGTGTTCAAAAACACGTTGAACTTCACAACATGTATTAAGAGAAATCGCACGTAGAGGCGAGTTGTTTTCGTAGAATCTTATAACAATTTTGATACAACTTAGAATTAAAGTATTTGTAAAAGAAGCTTTTTTTCTAACTCTTTAGATTCTATGTCCCGCATGAGCACTAAAAATCTAAGCCACCTGAAGATTTTTACGTTAAGCACGAAACAACGAAAGTTTGTTGGTGGTTGGGTCACTGTCTAAATCTGACAAACACTTTCAATTAATTTTTGGAATTTTGTACAACTTTGCATGCAGATGTAAGAAAATATTTTAAGTACACGTGTAGGCGACTGGGCATTAGCCGCTAATGACGTAGTAGTTGTTTTGATTCTCGTGGCATAGCTAGCAGAGATGAGCGGACTGTGAAATTTTTCAGTCCGAGTCCAGTCCTGATCCGATGAAATTGAATCCGATCCAGTCCTGATCTGCAAAATTATTGAAAATCATCAGTCCGATCCAGTCCTGATCCGCCAGCATAAAAATGTATTTTCATTTTGCCTCAGGAGGCAAAATAACTACTGGAACTATTTTGCCTTTAGCCAAATACGTTTGTTTGAAGGCAAAATGTTTCCAGCAGTGCTTTTGCCTCATGAGGGAAAATAGACACAAGGAGTATAAAGTTCGAATTGCAAAATAGTCCCAGCAGAGTTTTTGCATTTGATGGCAAAGTATGCACTACCATTTAGCAAACCTGTGTAATCGGATCACAACTAAATTTTTTGACATTTTCAGAATAATCACATAAAAACAAAAAAAAATTCTCAGTCCGATCCAGTCATGTCCGCCAATTTTGAAAAAAATTACAGTCCGATCCAGTCCTCATCCAGCCAAAATTGGCTTCAGTCCTGATCCGTGCTCATCTCTGATAGCTAGTGGGCTAGGAATGTTTGTTGCTTAGGCTATTTCAGATATAGTGCTAACCAACACTCTGTTAACTCAGTCGCACTTCAGACAGTATGCTACAAACCATTTTCAGATTTCGAACGCAGGATTTAGCTGCTAGCCTGAAATCATTCTGGGAAAAAGAGACAAAGTAAAATTCCTTTCTTGTTTGAAAATCGCTTTTATGCTGTTTTCCGAAAATCTGTCAAAAAATATTTTTGGAGGGGCCATCAGTACATATTTTGTGTACCGTATTTACTCGATTGTAAGCCGCGGCTTATAAAGTTTTTTTTTTCATCATGTTTGCGGCTTAAATTCAAGGGCGGCTTACATTCAAGGGCGGCTTACATTTTTCTTTTTTACATTTTTTTCATTTTTTCAGCTTCGTCTGGTTTTTGTGATAAGCTAAGGATAC
>Ga0210059_1002780_pt1 | contig 27654 bp, 16 predicted proteins | sample Ectturendosymbi2_FD_188042 | JGI IMG/M metagenome (GOLD analysis project Ga0210059, IMG submission 188042) | Ecteinascidia turbinata endosymbiont from Florida, USA - Sample 2 (SPAdes) (version 2) | ecosystem: Host-associated > Tunicates > Ascidians > Unclassified | place: Key West, Florida... | reverse complement strand
CCTTTGATCGACTTTCTAGCGTTTCTGGTTCAAAAGTTATGATCTAAAATAAACAAATTAATTAATTAACTAATTAGCTAATTAGTCAAATATTTTTACTAACTTACATCACAACTTTTGAACCCGAAACCTCAGCAGGTCATCCAAAGTATCAAAAGACTCGGATTGTAGCCTAGTTTCCAGTAAAAGCTTTAGCGAAATACTACCACCTAACGGTTGGCGAAATACTACCACCTAACGATTGTGGAATAGGCTACAGTTGGAATTTGGCGAATTGCAGTAGCCTACCTACTGTTAATAGATTACTGCTTGCAAAGTGCTGTGAATCCTCACATTTGACACTCTGTTGTATTGTGCTGCAGAGAACAGACTGGTTAATGATCGTGACTGAAATTGCCACTTACTAACTCCCATTTCCTGCCTTGTAGAAGCTGTTAAAATTCTATTAAAGTCACTGGAACACTGCAATTACTATGCGACGTGGTTTTCATGATCTCATCGCCCAGCAATTCTCCATGATTTTTTCTGCTGGCTGTTATTTTTTGGACAGCACTAAATAAAATTACATCTAAGCGACTCCAGCAACACCTACAAAAAGCACCTTTGTGTCGTGGAATCAGCTTTAACCTTTTTATTTACACCTATTCCCCAGCTTTTGCAATACCATAAGCCAAGCGCACGAAGCAAATCTTTTGAACGCTCCAATATGGAGTTCGCAAGTGCCTTCATGAGGGTAAGCCAAGGGCGACGAATCACTCACGCGTCAATCCGATAAAAATGCAGTGTAAAGTGGGTAGCTGAGAACATGCCAGGAATTACCAGGCATAATCCTTTGCTTGCTTTGTTGCGTCAGGTAATTCTGAATTTGTGCACGGCTCAGCATAGCAACTGGTAGGCGTAATAAAACAAACAAAGAATCGTGCGCGGCTACTCCTGACAACTTCTCAGTGTAGAGTGGCCTTAACGGTTTGGCCCCAGGGCCAGGTGAAGTGGGCCAAGGTGGCTTAAAAGTACTTCACTTATAATGTCACTCACAAAAAATGCGCACCCCCAACCAAAATTTTTTTTGTTGAATGCAGATTAGAAGACTTGCTGTGACTTTTGAGCCTTTCAACAGCTCTCTACCGCTTTTGGTGCCAGAGTTACGCTCACAGAAAGCCACGTGTTATCTGTCTTTTTTTGGTGGGAAATCCTTGAAACCTACCAGATGTGAAAGAGTTAAGATCTGAAGTTTAAAACTGATAACATGAATTTGCATTCAGAAGTCATGAGGGTCTAACTTGCAACTTTTTTAATAACATGTGACTATCACCAGTGTTTTTAAATAATTAACTCCTTGAGAGCCGGCCTACGGTATATTCGTACTTGGATTTTGGCCTAAAAAACAGCAGTTTTTGGTTGCCTTACCAACACCCTAGCTCCTCCATCGATTGCGCTAGAGAGCTGTTGAAGAGCTCAAACGGATCGGCCAGTCTAGTAGATTGCACTCGAAAAAAAAATATTTTGGTTGTGGGGTGCGGATTTTTTGTGACTGACGTCATAAGTAAAGTAGTTTTAGGGTCATTTTGGCTCGTGTTGCCTGGCCTAGGGCCGAACTGCTAGGCCAAAGTGTTTCGCTGAAGTTTTCATTATAATCTAGACTCAAGTCTGAGTCTTTTGAGCCTTTGATCGACTTTCTAGTGTTTCTGGTTCAAAACTTATGATTTAAAATAAACAAATTAATTAATTAACTAATTAGCTAATTAGTCAAATATTTTTACTAACTTATCACAACTTTTGAACCCGAAACCCCAGCAGGTCATCCAAAGTATCAAAAGACTCGGATTGTAGCCTAGTTTCCAGTAAAAAGTTGTAGTCAGGAGCCTCACAGAATAATACGATCCGTGATATGCTAGCTACTCTCGGAACCACATACACTGCTCACGTAAGAAGTGCAATTATTGTTGACTTCTTACGTAACACAATGGTCTGTTTATAAAAAAATCGTAAATAGCACCGTTCACCACATAAAATTGGTTGTAGATGAGAGAGCGCTACCAGTTCCATACATTAGGTGCACCGCATTGTAAGACACACATTTAATTTTTGAGAAAATGAAAGGATTTTAAGCGACTTGTGTTCTGAAAAATATGGTAAGTTTACATGGTGATTTTTCAGATATATAAGGTGAGTGTTAAGACATATCTGATAATTTTGTATACAAGATGGGATTTGTGAAAAGGTCTGATTTTTGAATGTTTGCCAGTCAGCTCATTTTGCTTTCCTTTCACAATAAAATGTGAATTTTATTTTTAAAGATGACAATACGAGGAAAAATATTTTTTAAATAGCATAGTTTTTATATGACTGCATCCTGCACATCACCCCATACATTCTTTCAGTTCTCAATTGTATAATGATGTGCCTATTTTTCAGTTTCTGTCTGGAGTGGGAAGGTTTAGCATCAGTCTTTATATCTAAAACTAAGCGTATTATCTGTTTAAAATGGCACCTCCAGCAATTGGAGAAAGTCACAATGGCACTGAAGATCAACAAATCTGGGAAACTGCCGAGGTGAATTGTTTCAAATATATATTGAACACTATTATGACAGAGAATTTCTCCAGATATAGGGCAAGATTTGGCATTAACAAAATGGGTTGTACCAGTAGCTTGCGAGATCTGTTAGCACTGCAAATGAAATTAGTGATTTGTTTGACATTTACGCAGGTATTGTTATTCCTGAAAGAAACACACATTTAGTATTTAGTGCCAGTATATTAATGTCTCTTTGGCAAGTGTTTGTCCAATCGTTGTAACAGACATCATCATGTGTTTATGTTCAACTAAAAATATTTGAAACATATCTTTTTCAACCCATAGTTCAAGGTAGATCATTGTCAAAGTTACTCTGCTAAAGGTTTTCCTAGAACAGCTTGATTTAATGGTGTTTTTATGCCACAGTCTGCACAGAACTACCTACCTGAAGGTGATTGTTTTGATGAAATAAAACTTTGTTGTTTGAGTGCTTGGTGTAATTGTTAATCCAGGTAAGAGTCATTGGTGCCATCATATGACCATATTTTGTATATACACTGCAGACCTGATATAATGCGATTCGATATAATGCGGTTTGAGTATGGACGCCGATTTCATAACTGATTTGCTGCAACACAGTACTGTTGCAATCGGGAATCTCGAGCAGCATGTGCGCAAAGCTTCGCACCGCAGCAGCAAGCAACAATAGAGATCATGGGTCGCAATCTCTCTTATTATTGCTTGCTCGCACCACGCATATATATATTTTTGTTCTTCGCGCACATCCCGTTCGTGGTGAATCACACAATCAAAGCAACACCACCAAAGAGGTTGCAACAGTACTTTTAGGTAAATAATTTTACACATGTCATAATGCGCCGTCACATATGGCTTAGTCAAAATCTGGACCACGTGTGATGTATGTTAGGTATATCTCCAAGTTCCAGTCAAAGTCTCAGAGACAGCGCTTATGGTTCGCCAATCAAAAGAGACTAGCTCTTGTGACATCATAGCACTTTGGGCTACCAACACACGCGGACGTGCGATGCTGTTATCATTGTCATTGTTGATGCTCGATGATCACAACAGAAAGAGGAGTGTTGTGAAATGGAGGGCATAAAGAGGAAGAAAAAGGCATGGTCAGTGGAAAAAAAGTTAGAGGCACTGGAAACGTTGAAAACTAGAAAGACGCAGGCCAATCTGTGCAAAGAGTAGGGTGTTACCGAATCTACTCTGTGGGGGTGGATAAAGGACAAAGAAAAGCTAAGTAATCGCATTTTTTGATGAAAGTGAAGGTCTACAAAGAAAGTGTTTAAAGCAAGCTAGCTAAGGACTTGCAGCTGGATAAAGCCATGATAACATGGTTTACCCAGGAAAGATCAGATGGAACTCCTATATCAGGAGAGATAATTAAGGCCCAAGCACAAAAACTGAACAAAAAAGCTTGACCAACAGCAAGGGATTGGCGACAGTGTTGCAGATTTTCAGGCCAGTAACGGATGGCTATCTCGTTTCAAGAAAAGAAATGGTATACGTAAAATCATAATATCGGGAGAAAGTCGTCAGCGGATGTTCAAGCGGCAGATGAATACCTGAATAAACTTAAAGCTCTAATTGAGGAAGGTGGTTACTGCCCTGAATAGATCTAAACTGTGATGAGACTGGGCTGAGTTACCGGATGGTGCCTGATCCGACTCTTGCTAGGAAATCAGACGAGAACAGAGCTAAAAGATTCAAGGTGATGAAAGACATAGTGACTTTACTATTTTGTGTCAATCAGACTGGCAATCACAAAGTTAAACCCCTTCGCATTGGCAAGTTAATGTCCCTACGGTGCCTCCATCACAAAACATGCAAAACCTAGCCTTTGACTATCGTAAGAGCAAGAATGCCTGGATGACTGGTGATATTTTTGAAGAGTGGTTTTAGAAGTTCTTTGCACCTTCCGTTAGACCACACTTGAGGCGGCTACAGCTTGAGCCCAAAGCACTTTTACTCCTCGACAATTGTTCAGCACATCCACCAGCAGTTGTCCTGGTAAGTAGAGATGGAAGAATTGAAGTAAGTTATCTGCCTAAAAATGCACTACCAAAAAATCTCATGTCCATTGTCGGGCAGGAGTCCAGCCTCACTGAGTGTGTAAAAAGATTGACCCTCAGCTTAATGTTTGACTTGGCAGAGAAATCTTGGAATTCAATCACTTCGCAAACAATTCATAAATGTTGGTACTGAGGGTTAGCAGGGGCATTTTCAGGTGACTGAAACGAATCAGATCGTGATGTTATATCTAATCAAATTGAGGCTGATACTGACGTAGAGCATTGCGAAGAGTTGTTCAGAAAGATGGGGATTGAAGATAAACATGAATGGATACATATCGATGATGACTGTCCGACATATGAATGCCTTGCAAACCATATTGTGACAAGTGTTCTCAATGTTTCTACGAATGAGCATGCTACCGATATAGATCATATTGAGGAAGATGATGACCTACCACCTCCACCAAAACTACGTGATGCCAGAGTAGCGATCGATACAGCCTTGCAGTGGCTAGAGGGTCAGAACGTGGACAAGATTCACGTTTTACCCTTGAAAGAAATACGAGAGATTGCTGGAAAAGGAATAGACAAGCACTGAAACAGTAAACCCTGGATTCGTTTTTAGCATAAACATCACATTGTCATGGAAATAGACATTCTTGGTCATAACTGTATACCATTTGTTACATAATAAAATACCTCAGTATAACGAGGTCTGATGTTGTGGATCCTGACATGCACGTTATATTGGATCTGCAGTGTATATTCAGGATGCTGAAAGCTTTTTTCCCTTTTGCTACAAAACTTGAAAGGATAACTTATTTGGTACAAACAAAAACTTTGAAATCTTGCAATCATATTTGAAATTACAGCATAAGAACAAAGACTTTTTGCTTGTAACAAAAAAGAAGTTGCGCTTGCAACAGAAAAAAAGTTGTGCGTGTAAGTAACAAAAAAGAAGTTGTGCTTCTAACAAAAAAGTGTATCTAAAAAGGCTGAATGCACTGCTATTATGCTGTTTTGGCATAGCTTAAGTTTGTTTTGAAAAATGTTGCATCTAGTCGTGTTGCATTGTAGTAATGCACCATTGTGCTTTGTCAGGAGGAATTGGGTGAAGACATATTAAAAATGAGCACTGATGAAATAATCAGCAGAACAAAGCTATTGGATAATGAAATCAAGGTAATTGAAGTCGACTTTTTATGTTTGTGTTATGAGACTGTTCTTTCACAATGGTGTATAATGGAAGTTCTTATTGTGATTCTTAAGTGAATTGCTGCAATATGATATCATATGCATCACAGAAGCTACACAATGTTTAAAGGTGTATGCTAGAATTCATAATTGTTCTGCTGTCAGTAACATTTATTTCTACATCAGGCCCCACTACATTAAGGTAATGATCTACTGAAGCATTGTAAAATAGCAAATTGAACAATTGTGTTTGAGCTGCTTGTCATACATTAAGGATGCTTGTCTTCATCACTTGGATGTTTTTAACACAAAGCGTGAAAATCGTTTGTGGGAGGTTTATTTCAAACAACTGTAATAAGTTGTTATTTAGCACATTACTTTCAACATACTCAGCTTGTTTCTGTTTGATTTTTTTTTGTGAGTCATCCACAATATCGTTACAGACGAATTAATCCGATTAATTGTGTATTCAGTTTGCTAGGCTTTTTATTCAATTATCGGAAATTAGTATAAACAGTATATGTTAACCAAAGTGCCTATTTACACTTTCACAGCTGGAATAACATAGTAACATACATTGCTGATCTGTAGCAGCAGAGATGCTTTCTCTCATCTTTTGCAGACCATTTTATCTTAATCAGATGTTATGGCACATGGCCCACAGTGCATTTTTTAGTCGAGATGGTCATTGCAGCTTTGTTTTCACCTTGTAACTGCTTATGAGCACTTGGTCCTGGCTTTTTACTGCAAGTTATAGAATTTGGCCGTGCTTCGCAAACTAACCATAACATGAATGCAGTTAAAACCGCGGCTGTACACTAATGTACTTCAAACATGCTTAACAAATTGATATTCATGTTAGTACAATGTAAATTGGTTGTGCACATGCATAGTGCAGCATCATGTTCATACAATGAAAGCCACCTATTGTTTTCAAACTAACTGTTCATTATGTCACTGCAGATGTGTGATCACACCATATAATGTCACCAGGATTTTGCACAAAAGTACATTAAGAAAATGGCTGTCTCTGAATGAGCACTCATTCAATCTGTGCTTCACACGTATTATTGTTTTAAGGAAAAAGATAAGACTGTGTTCGGCTATTAACTGGAGTTTTTCCTAAATGATAGGCTATGGTTTGGAATTTGCAATCCATAGCCATAAACCAAATTATGTAATTTTTGGTATGTGAGTAACTGGATTTGTCTGCTAAAATAGGTACCATAGGTAACAAGGAGAATCTGAAAGTGACATTTTGCTAAAAGCAACTAAGATTAGGGGTATCAAAAAGACCGAAGTGTGATAGATTTGTCAGTGGTGTGAAAATGAAGGCTCCTCTCCTCAAAAGTTCCTGGTATATTGAAAATGCATCCAGAAAAACATCAATGATATACTTACATAGGTTGCTATGATTTCTAGAAAGTAGGATCACAGACAAAATTAGTTTGATATAATTTCTGGATTTTGCCTGATCTAATTCTGACTGTGTATGCCATGGTCATCAAGACATAACATTGATCCTTCGGATCAAGTGAATGAGCGTTTGTGGCTTACACAGATGTGTGAAGTGTTGTGTATGCTCAGTAGTCAGCCTGCTAACGCGTGACTTGAAAGTGAGACATGATTATAAATAAAGAAATGAAATATAAAGACTGAAAAAATTTTTAAATAATCATTTTTGTTCAGCATCCTAATTTTTAAATAGTTTGTGACTTCACTTCCATGTTGTCTACATAATTTTTATGTATGCTATAGACCAGCGCTTCCTAACTGCTAGGCAGCAGGCCACTGGTGGTCTGCAAAGCTATTTCAGGTGGGCCACTAAACAGCCTAGAATATTTCCATACAACATGCAAATACGTTTATCCAACACATGTGGGATATTACTGAGTAGCTTTTTAAGTTCAAACTGTAGGCTATTACTTTCTGTGACGCAGAAACATTGTTTTAATGGTTTGAACATAAAAATTCTTTATTGCGTTTATGTGAGTTTAAGCAATTCCTTATATCTCAAAATCCAAAGGTTTGTTTAAATGTTGCTCTCTCCTTGAATTTTGTGTATTATGTGAGGTATGTAGTAAAACAAGGTTTTTTATGCATACTGGCATTGCAACAGGAAATGTATTATGCAGATAATGAAAAGTGAGACTTTGCGAATATCACATGAGTTGCAGTCAATGAAGGAAAAGATCAAAGAAAATGCAGAAAAGATCAAAGTTAACAAGACTCTTCCTTATCTGGTGTCTAATGTCATAGAGGTGTGCTATGAATCTTATCCAAGTCGTGTGTCTAGCATACTAAAAAATTTTACTCATTCATTCAAGTGTGCTTGTACATGTACAGTAGTATTACCTGTTGTGGACTTAAGATTTTTTAAATCTAGATTCATGTTTCACCTGGAAATTAAAAAAAATCGTTCTAAAGGTAAAGTGAAGCAAAAAGTGATCCTGTAGTGCTGGCTATTCACATCCATGATTTTTGTTTCTGTATCAGTGTGTTGAGGGTTATGTTTGATGAAGGTTTGATGCTACATTTCTAAAAAATAGATCTCAAAAGTTCTGACAAACAGTTCTGATAGCAGCTGAAAATTCTAAAGCACAAGTGTTTGCAAATGTTCTATGCACAAATAATAATTAATATAATTTGTATTAATTAGCACGCAATGAATAATTGTATTGCTTAAATAATGGCATGTTTTATTTATTTTTAATGTGCACTGTGGTCATATTAGCTTCTAGATGTGGATCCTGATGAACAAGCTGAAGAAGATGGAAGCAACATCGACCTTGATTCGCAACGGAAAGGGAAATGTGCTGTGGTCAAGACCTCCACTAGACAAGTAGCTTCTTCAGATTTCCGTATTTTTCAAGTTGCCACCACTATAATCATAAGCTTTCTCATTTTCACCTGTGCTGTTGAGTGATGTTCTAGCGCGACTGAAAAAACTTGGAAATTTGCCTGCCTAAAGAAAATGTTTTTCTGGAAGTACATGATATGGAACACGTTATAAGCAATTTATTTGCTTTTTTGCTTCTGCATGTTGTTAAGAAATACCGAATATTAGTACTGTTTTGAAAATCAGCTTCAACTAGCAAATGGTTTGATTGACTAGCGTTTTGCCAGCTTTTAGTAAACGGTTCCACTGCTGCAATTGTTCGAAAACAGTGTATTGCTCATTTTGATATATATCACGTTATGAAGCGATTGCCTTCGCGTGAAGGCTCGTCTGCACCACGGCAAAGCGAAGTGAAATGCACCACAGATTCCCTGACTATTTACACACGCGCGATACAAGCGACGTGCAGGCTTCTCTTGAAAGCGCATTTGACTTGCCAGGGGTTGGCAACCCGCAGCCCCGGAGGCCAGTGTTCCCTCTAAAATGCGAAATTGCGCAGTACCACCAGACAGTTTGCGCAGTGCTATCTCATTCTCGCGCACTTCCAATATTCTAAATTAAAATGCGGTAGATGTACATATCGCATAATCCTTTTAACTTTGTTAGCACTTCACTGTTTGTGTGTCTGCATGGTTGCGCAGGGAAACACTGCCGGAGGCTCATGCCAATTCGTCGCATTTTATGGTTTTCTGTAAAATATGTAATGAGTTTCTAATTTGCATTTATTTTTATTTTAAGTTCAGTGGTCATTTAAATAAAATGTTTGATTTAACGATGATGGCGATCTGGTAACGTTGAAATACTGTATAAGGTGTTGGATTTTTGGCCGTTCAAACGTCATAACTGCCCATGTGCTTCACTAGCCGGCACGCGAATCGACACTGAGTATATCACTTGAAAGTAACCTCATCCAAATGCACTTTTTCGGGGTTAAAAGAGCTTTTTTGCATGGGAAGATAAAGGGTTTTGTGGCTCCCGCGTCTTGTTTTCTGTTGGAAACGAGTCCAAAGAGATTTTGGTTATTAAGATTGCTGACCTCTATCCTAGGCTATTTAACTCTGTTACGTGCTATATTATGAAAGTTGTGAAGCTTGTCATTAAAAATTTTATAGCCTGACGACAAAGCATGCCAATTTCCGTGACTATGAAATAGGTGTAATAGCCTAGATTTTATTATTTTAATCAAATTAATCCTTTATAGCAGGGGTTCTTAACCTGGAGTCCGTGAACCTCTTAGGAGTCCATGAATGTGTGTTAGGGGTCCGTAAACCAAATCATATCAAGAGAATCCGCTGGTTTTTGTCCGCCCATTTGGGCCGTTATTCAGATTAATCGCACCACAACTGTAGTATGACATACACGTGTATATGTAACTAGGCAATTCCAGTATTACCTTTATGATGTAATAGTCCACACTGTTCAGGGAATTTTCTGTTAAAACTTTGCACGTGCATTGAGGTGAATAAAAAACTTGTATATTTCGTTCGTGTGTAGGCCGTCTATTGTTTTATTAATTGTTTTGGAGTATTCGGGGATCCACAAAAAGTAAAGATATGACTTGGGTGTCCACGAGATCGAAAAATTGGAAACACTGCCTTACAGTTTTTAGTCTCTTAAAAAAAAAGGTTAACCTAACGAATGCGTGAAAATGTGATTTGTGAGCAGCAGATCTCAGACAGTGCGATAACAAAACGTTGGCACAATGCATTTCTGGTATAGATAAGTAAGTTTGGTTATCAAGCCAGTGTGTGCAGTGCCTGTGTAAATCATCGCATTCTTCTCAAAGCTCTATCTCACGTGGGAAGTGGAATGCTAAAGTGGTAGGTAAGAACTGCATGAATTGTCCAAACAAAGTCTGTACTGTTGCGATCGGAAATCCCGAGCGGCATGTGCGCAAAGCTTCGCACAGTGACAGCAAGCAACAATAGAGATCCTGCGTCGCAATCTCTCTTATTATTGCTTGCTCGCGCCACGCATATATATTTTTGTTCTTCGCGCACATCCCGTTCGTGGTGAATCGCACAATCAACGCCACCGGAGAGGTTGCAACAGTACCAAATAAAAGGGATGTTGATGATCCGCCCCTATGCATGCCCACAGCTATGTGCTATCGTAGACCTGTATCGCTCCCAGCTAAGCGACTAGCTTGTTGTAGCCTACAACATTTCCTACTTATAAAATGCAGTTCTTAACTGCATGCTACAATAAGTATGATCAATGGATCATAGTCCGAACAGAACATAAAACTCCGTTTTTATTTTAAATCGGAGTCCATAGTTGGAGTTATCAAAAACATAGCTGAAAACCATATCAGAATTATAGTTGAAGTTATCAATACTGTGAATAACTCCAACCTTAGTTTCATATGCTGGAGTTACCCTAGTTTTGATAATTCCGATAAATTAACCGAAAGTTGCAGTCGCCTGTAGAGTAATAAAATACAACATTGCATTTCTCATTTTAGACGTACTTTCTTCCGATCATGGGTCTTGTTGAAGCTGAAGATCTCACTCCAGGAGACCTTGTTGTGAGTAAAGTATTAGCTATGTGCTGTTTTCTTCGTAGCATCGCTGCTTACGTTTCTTTTATTAGCTCTTGGACGAACAGTGCAAACAACTTCCCAATTTTTGGTTTAGCGCCTGATGTAATCTTTCAGAAGAAGAATCATCGAGTTTTGATTTCAGGCGTTAGTTAGAGATCAATTTGTGTTTGTACTGTTCTATACTCTGTTATTTATAGCAGCGCTTATTTACATGATTTGTTGTGAAAAGGGTGTAAACAAAGATTCATATCTGATCTTGGAAAAACTCCCGACGGAATACGATTCTCGAGTTAAAGCCATGGAAGTGGACGAAAGACCCACTGAACAATATTCCGACATTGGTGGTCTTGACAAGCAGATTCAAGAGGTATGTTGCTCGTAACAGTGGGCTTACATTTCCCATTGAATCATGTGCAAGCAAAGCAGTGCTCTCATAGCACTCTCTTTCAAAGCATCGCGTAGCAGTTGCTTGTATCAGTTACACACGTTGCAATCGAATGATGAAGTGTGCAGTTACACTCTCTGCATACCTGTTTCATGATTTGATCTTATTTTGCGCTAAAGAAGACCTTCAGAAAAAATATAATTTCATACAATTTTGCAAACCAATGCGGATAATTATCAATGACGAGCGTAAGAAGATGATGTATTAGAGTGGGTGCAGATGTTTAGGTTTTGAATCTCTTAACCGCCGGTTATGTTGAGATGTTTTACTCCGCAGCAATTTCTGGTCTAAAATTTTGAAGGAACCTTGTTTCTGACTCCAAGTTCGTGGAAATCAGAACATCGTTATTCAGTTACGTTTTTGTTTTAAAGTGTTGTTCGTAACATGCAACCAGATCTGCGCTAAAAGCCGGCCCTTTGGCTTCTGTCAATTTGAGCGTGCGATACATAAACATGTGCAGTTAATCGAAGCCGTCGTGCTCCCTATGACACACAAGGACAGGTTCGAGGCTATCGGCATACAACCACCGAAAGGAGTGCTGATGTACGGTCCTCCAGGAACTGGCAAGACTCTTCTTGCTCGAGCTTGTGCTGCTCAAACAAAGGTGGATTGCTTTTTTTGCGAGAACCAACATCTTTCCTCAAAACTATGCTTAGTACTCGTATCTCTTGTGCAAATCTTGTCATTAGTTATAAGTGATTGTACCGAGCAGCCCTCCACCTGTGCGATTTCTAGTTGGCGTGTGTGTTAGAAACTAGGATTGAAGAAAACCTATTTCCAAATTTGCTCCAAGGTTAGCCGAGCTGAGTAGCATTGCGCGATATATTTATCGTTTGACTTTTCTTTGTAGTCCACCTTCTTGAAGCTTGCCGGGCCGCAATTAGTCCAGATGTTTATTGGCGACGGAGCGAAACTAGTTCGAGATGCGTTCGCCCTTGCCAAGGAACGCAAGCCAGCCATCATTTTCATTGACGAACTGGACGCGATCGGAACGAAAAGGTAAAACCATTATCTTTGCAACAACTTGTTCCGTCAATAAATTGTTCTGATATTTTTATTGCTCCCGCTACTTAACGTCTAACATTCACTGCGACAGTTGTTTGGGAACTTTCGTTTGTATTCAATGGTTGCTCAGCTTAAAACACCGTCAATTAATTAGTCTTTAGTCTAGGTTTGTGCAAGTGGTTTGTTGTTCAAAGATATGGTTTGATGGCTCGATTCTAAAGAAACCTCCCTCCTAGCAACAGAGACATGTGAGTTGCCCAAAGCAGTCAGGTCCATTGGCTTTGGCATCCAGCGTTCTACACCACGATTCCAATGAAACGATTGCGTGCTTGGCTGTTTTCACAGCATATGCTTTGGAGTGCCTGATCTTTTTCAGGCAGTATATTCCGATGCTTCATCAGAATTACTTTGCATTTGTAGATTCGATAGCGAGAAGGCCGGCGACAGAGAAGTACAGCGAACAATGTTGGAATTGCTGAACCAGTTGGACGGCTTCGAACCAAATAATGATATAAAGGTATTGTTCCTGCGCTGACACCGTCGTGTGTGCCCGAGATTGACTTGCATTTGAATACAAAACAGCTAAGTCGATCAGTGCTGTGATCGGCTTATTTGTTTTGCGTTGCGTGTGAAGTGGTGAGATGTTCAACTCAAAATTAGTTGTCATACGCAAACCTAGCAGGAAACACGAGTGCAGACGCAACAAAGTAGTTTTGGCTGTTACTGCTAGCTGCACGGTAAATTAACCCATTGTTGACTAATAAATCAAGCACTGACTTTGCAAGAATGCACCGATTCTCCCCGTACTTGATTTGCAACTTACGCAGTATTTTATAAGGTGGGAAAGCACGGCACCTCCTTTCGACCTGTTCGGTAAAACTTACTTTTGTAATCAGATTGCTTTATTGACCTTGATGGGGGTCTTTTGGTTCGCATCGTCTCTTCTAAAGGTGCGTGAATGGCATAAACTTGAAAACAACGTTGTCTCCTGCCTGTACGAACTAGTCGAAGCAGTCAGCAGCGAAGTATTGAAATCTGGGGTCAATCATGACGTTTTTAAGAAATCAGGTCGCAGAATGTCTCGTCGTCGATCCTAGATCAACAGGATTAGTTCCTGCTCACTGTTTTGTGCGAATGAAGATTTTGACTTTTAAAATTGTATCTTCGACATGCATTGTTAAGGAATGTTGTTTGGGAAAGCAACTTAAGGCAACCACAACTATATCCTTTTGCAAATATCCCACATGGGGTTTCTTGTTTTTGGGTTTGTCTACGTAAAACTTTTTTTACGCAGCCGGTAAACAATGCTCTTTCGCCACTTATCTCGCAATATAGGTTGAACTTGAAGCTTTTCATATTTCTAAGAGGACACATACATGTGAAGTTGAAAAAAGTGCGTCTGAATGACTTTTAACATTAAAAAATAGGTTGCTTTAGATCTTACCGAATTTATTTTTCAAATGAACCGACCGTGCAATTTTGCGAGTTGCTATATTTAAATGCAGTTTTCTTCAAATAAGTGTTATTGGTGCTTGAAAAACTGGAACTATCTGCTGCGCAACAAATAACCCGTTTGCTTTCTATCCTTTTGTAAAGTACATATAGACCCAAAGTGCATGTATTCTCAGGTCTTCAGTTGCTTCTTGATGTGTTCATTGAAAGCAACTCATCAGTGCATTTCTTGCAATTCGTTGTGCTGCTTTATTCTTGATATACAGGAAGGATATTTGCAAAGCGATGCTAGTGCACAATTCCGTTTTTTACTACCGTGTTTCTTATGCCCAGGTTATTGCCGCAACGAACAGAGTTGACATTCTCGACCCAGCCTTGTTGCGCTCGGGCCGTCTTGACCGCAAAATCGAGTTTCCTGTTCCCAATGAAGAAGCCAGGGCTAGAATATTGCAGATCCACTCGCGAAAAATGAACGTTAGGTAAAGAAAATAAAATAGTGTAGTGCCGTTCTGTTCATCAGATAATTTATACTGTACGGCTTGTCTGGTATGCGTGTGTGTCGATTGCTAACAAACGCATCCTGCACTTGAATGTGGTTGCCTCAAGTAAAGGAAATAATTTGCTGCGTTTTTGTAAAATCTGCATGAACTATTGCTGTAATATTTCTTTTCAAACGCAGCAGGAAAAGATTAATTTCGCTAACGCGTCCGTTTCTGATTGAGATAAGTTCCTTATGTTCGATTTAGTAGCCAGATGATGCATGAAGACTGTAATTTCTTTTTTTTAATTGCAGTTCCGATGTAAACTTTGAGGAATTGGCCAGATGTACGGACGATTTTAACGGCGCTCAGCTCAAAGCTGTGTGCGTTGAAGCGGTATGTATCATTCGCATGAGGATGTGATTGCCGAGCACAGTCTTTCAAACCTATAGACAATTGCTTGTTTCATTTCATAATAAAGCGTTTGAATGTGCGCGAAAAGGAAACTTTTTGTAGTTGATTACGCGTTGGTGTATTACACTGTTTTTTCTAAAGACGTGCTGACCAATTTCTACAACTTCCACTAAATGGAAGTTGTGCATATGTTAACATCTGGTGAAAGCACGCACCGCAGTTGACTTTATGTAAAGTGGGCTTTGTCCACCTTCAGTATCAGGACAGTGATGTCTTGGCGGCTGTTGCAGATGCGTCTGGTTTCACATAACATCAGAACGTTGCATGCAATGTTTTTTTGAAATGCGTTTTAGGTGTTATTGCATGATGGCCATTTACTACAGCTGCCAGGTATATCCCTATCCAGGTTAAGCGCTGACAGAACGTGTTGCCAAGCTACAAGACTATTAATAATCTTTCACATCAGGTGACTTGTTATGTAGAGAGTGCAGCTTCAAGCCCAGTATCACAGCAGACAGTCCGTCATATAATGATCTACAGCGTGTGAGTTCAGCGTTACTGCAGAGAGTTTTCAGGTTGATATTGCAGTAGCTGTTTCTTTCAGCGGACCGTTCTGACTCACGTGAAGAAGCTTTTTGATACATCAAAAAAATCAATTTTTTATCGAAAGGAAATCTTTCACAGCCAAGAATCAGACACTATGGTCTCATCAGAATATATGTTTCGCCTACGGAGTAGACATATTCAGTTCTTAAGCAAACAGAATCAAATAGAAGTAACCACATAAAAAATCAGTAAATAAAAAACGCTTTGCGATTTATGGAAGCGAGTTCATTTAGCGGTGTTTGTTTGTCTCATCAAACCTTTAAGCAAAAGCGCAACAGACTCACAACCCTCTTATCTTTCAGGGCATGATCGCTCTGCGGCGAGAAGCAGTCGAGCTCGTACACGAAGACTACATGGAAGGAATAATGGAGGTTCAAGCAAAGAAGAAAGCTAATCTTCAATACTACGCTTGATTAATCACTGCATTGTAAGGGACATGTGCTAGCCGTCCGAAGCGGATGACAGTGACGGCTTTACCTTCGTTAAATTAAACGTTGAATCTTTTTTCGCTCATGGTTTTAACAGTAGAACCCCGCAGCGGAGTACAGCAAATAAACTATTGCCTTATCTCATAAACGTGGAAAAGCGGTTTGCGTAATTTGTGGGTTTCAATCGTTATATGCATATGTAGTTATGAAGAAGTGAGAGTTGCTATTGTCGGAAGTGGCGTGGACAAAGCAGTGTTGCGGGCCAAGCGCAATATCATTGCTTCCTCGTTTCTGGTTCTTGCTGCTCTCAACTGTTATTGCCTGGTAGGCAGGGGCGTAAAGAGGGGCGGCAAGAGGAAACAATTCCCGGGCGTTGAATCACTGCGGGGGGGGGGCACCAAAAAAACCAACAATGTCGCAAGTACTCTCTCCAATACAGTACATTGGTTTCTGAAAGACCTCAGGTTCGAAAATGGTGACGCCAAACATGCTTCTTGCTCCGGGCACCATCTAACCTCGTTACGCCCCTGCTGGTAAGAAACAACATTATACCGCCCCCTGTTCAGCATCGTGCGCGATTCTGATTCAGGTGACAACGTGAAGAGTCACAGACGTTTATGCAATTGCAGGTTTTGTGGATTAAACCGCGTTGTCTCAAGACTTTTTTCGCGCGACCAAATTGCCGTTCTACTTGTCGAAAAGCTATGTTCATCATTAGGAAAATAAGTCTCTGTCGACGCTTTCCAGCAAAGGTCATCGTGTTTAACAAGCCGGTTGTCTAGCACCTAGTAAATGAGTTATGAGAGATGGTCTTTTGCGTTGGCAACAAAATAAGCATGCTTCATGAATGGTGCCCTTTTTGTTATTATTCAAACTTACATTGCACATTACATTGGCTGCTGAAAAACCCATCGGGAATCGATGCCATACTAGAACATGAAGAGATTAGGTGATTTGTAATATACTGTATTATTGAATGCTGTGCCGCCGATTTAACGTTAGTTTCATTCTGAAGCAACATTAGGACCAGGGGCCGAGTTTTTTTGGAGGACATGTCCCCCCCAACTTTTGGACAGGGGGGGACATAATATCTTTTGTCCCCCCCAACATTTTGTGATAAAAAGTAACGTAGTTGTGCAAATTTCATGTTACTTTGCTGTTGGAAACATTTCCCAAGCATAAAGCCAGGGAATAAATAAGAAAAATGAACATTATCGCTGGATTATCTGTAGACACAGTATACAGATTTCCTAGGTAAACTGAATTATCAGGATTGTTGAAAATTGTGTTGGTTAATTTGATGTGCACATGAACTTCGCTCAATCACGAATTCCTGCGCTGGTCTGTAGCCCGCAATCAGAATACGGTTGCCACCAGGGAGTGCAACGGGGCAATGCCACCCCAGTTCCAAAGTTTGCAGGTTAAGAAAATATTTGACGTACAAGCCAAAGAAATACTTAGTGCAAATCAACGAAACTGCCTCAAGGAACCCATCCTACTTCAGCTTTCAGGCGAATAGGAACTTGCATCTGACCTTTTGTAATCATCAATTACCACAGGTAAAAACAATTGGAGTAACGCTTTTCGCAGTTGTTTTTGGCGCACCAGCTTGCTGTATCCCACCTAATGGTTATGTAAGCTTCATTTCAAGACCATCGCAAATTCCTCTCTGATTACCGTGGGTGTTACACATACAACCTATCCTTGTTTCCAGTGCCAGCGTAGCCTTAAATCAATATCGTATATTTTTGTTTTTGCAGTTTTAAAACTACATGCGTGAATGTGGCATTGAGATAAATTATATATGTCTTGAAGCTCAAACTTTGGCTAAGAAGGGATTTCAGTTTCAAGTCAACTCCATTGCGCCATAGTCATTGTTTAGCAACAATAGCATTCATTCTAGATATTTATTTGTGATGGTTCAATCGCAATCATGTGGAGCCTTAACGTTTTCATCAATGATTTCCCTTTACCTCGCCGGCAAGTAAAAAATAGTCTTTTCAAAATATTAGACTACGACCTTCTATAACGCGCCTCATCCCCCTTGCCTCCCCGTCAGTTACGCCACTGAGCAGACCACGAAGCGACAAAACGGCACGTTTTATGTTTGCAAAGCGCGCCGCACTGATTGCATTTTTTAACAAATCATGTTTGTTAACAATGGAAACAGTTCCATTCAATACGTAAAAAGACACAAAGCAAATATGGCAGAGCTGGAATAGCGTTTTTTTCAAGACGTAAAAAGACACAAAGCAAATATAACGGAGTTGGGAATCACTTGTGTATGCGTGGCGACGTTTCCGATGCGCCAAAATGCATTAAGAAGGTAATCATCTTCCTATTTGCTCCGTGAATGGCCTTGGGCATGACCTCGGTTGTAATCTACAAATTGCTTTCACAATCTATCACTTTCTCACTTGCTTTTAACTTCTGCTTGCATTGATTTGACCTAATAAACCTTCATAGTGATTATTTCCGATGCGAAGCTTTTCTCGGAATATTTCTTGAAGTTTTGAAGATCTTTTCTCGTGGTGTAGTATGTCACTTTGTCAAACATACTTCATTGTATGCATTAGTAACACTACACAAACTGTGCAATTGCAGTGGAGGCAAGGAAGAATGGAGAAACAACTTTCAAAAAACAAGGGTACGAAAAACCAATGGAGTAATGAAAGTTAAAAGTACTTTTGTGGCAAAACGGGGTGCAGTTTTGACAATTCTATGCATTTTCACATTACAAATAGGCGTGTAGGACCAAAATTGCTACAAGACATTTCACTACGTAACTATACTGCATAATTCGAGCTTATTTTGTAGAAACTTGCTGTAGCCTATGTATCTTAATAATCACTTGTCCCCACACAACACAACCAAAAAAATTTTGCATTCGTGAGGCAGTTGTGCATGTACGGTGGATGTAATTTAATTGTGCTTTCGCACAAGGACGCCGGAGAGTGGGTGCATGACGGGGACATTTCCCCCTTGACTTTTCAAAGAAGGGGACACGGGAGCGAAGGTGCCTTTTTATAAAATTATCACGGGAAACTTCATGGTCTATGAAGTTCGAATTGAAACAAGCCTATTGCAGCTATCGGCGCACCTATGAAATTCAGATTAGTTTATAAACTTACATCCTACGCTCGAGGTACAACACAACCCGTGGTACTGACGCCCCACACTAGTGGTACATGGTTACATCCCACGCTGCTGGCACTGACGCCGTTTTTAAGTTCTGCCCCATACTAGTGGTAGGCTACATCAGCTTTTAACTTTTGCCCCAAAGTGGTGGTGCATACGCACGCTTGGCTCATGAAACTTACATCCCACGCTCGTGGTAAACACAACCCGTGGTACTGACGCCCCACACTAGTGGTACATCCCACGCTGCTGGTACTGACGCCGTTCTTAAGTTCTGCCCCACACTAGTGGTAGGCCTACTACCCACTGCTGGCACTGACGCCGTTTTTCAGTTCTGCCCCACACTGGTCGCACATCCCACGCTGCTGGCACTGTAGCCGTTTTTAAGTTCTGCCCCACGCTGGTGGTACATCCCACGCTGCTGGCACTGACGCCGTTTTTAAGTTCTGCCCCACACTGGTGGTACATCACACGCTTGGCTCACGAAACTTTCATCCCACGCTCGTGGTACAACACAACCTGTGGTACTGACACCCCACACTAGTTATACATCCCACGCTACTGGCACTGACGCCGTTTTCTAAGTTCTGCCGCACACTGGTGGTACATCCCACGCTGCTGGCACTGACGCCGTTTTTAAGTTCTGCCCCACACCGGTCGTACATCCCATGCTGGTGGTACATCCCACGCTGGTGGTACTGACGCCGCCGACCAGTCCTCAAATATCTGGCAACCCTGCGCATGCAAGACCTACACAAGTCACAATAGTCAGTTGCTATAGGAAAAACAGCCACAGCACAACCAGTGCCATGTCAGCCCAACTCTGCCCCCCCAAATCCTTACAGGGCCCCCTTATGGTGATTTATAAAAAAAAATTATGTTATGCTCAGGGTTTTTTAAGATATTTTAGGGACTCTATTTGGTCCCTAGAATTGAAAATCGGGTCCCTAGAATCAGAGAAAGTTATCATCGGGTACCTAGAATCAGAGAAAATCGGGACCCTAGCATCAGAGAAATCGGGTCCCTGCAGGTCGATACCGGGTACTTGACATTTTCCTTAAAAAAACCTGGTATACTACATCTCAAGGCCGAATGGCCTTAAAAAATATCCTAATTGTAGACGCAATTTTGGCAGAACCAGGCCCGTAGTCAGGTTTTAAGGTTTGGGGGACAAAATAAATTTTTAGGGGGGAAAGAGTTTTGTTTTTGTCATACGTTTAAAACAAATTTTTCTGAGCACAACAAAATTTGGGGGGAAACAAAAAATATTTGGGAGTAACTGTCGCCGAATGCCTCCCATGTCTGCGGGCCTGGGAAGGCCTGTCGCCAGAAAGTCTTCCATTGAGGGCCTTTATGTTTGTGCATGGGGGATAGACATTCTGAAAATTTATTTTTAGTTCACAACATGAAAAGCATTTGCAGATTGTGCAAATTAATTATAAATATTTTTCCGCAAATACCAATAATAGACTCGTACTTTCCAAGTAAAATATTTCAACGAGCTTAACAAAAGGAATTGGGTCGTAAATCATTGTAATTTAACTGGCAGCCAGTGGCGTGCAGATGGAGGGCGAACGGGGCGCCGGTCCCGGGCATCCAAAGAGTGAAAATAAAAAAATTTAAATGCTGTAACTAGATGATTTTTTCTATTGTAAGTCTATCAATACATGCTGCACAGATTTAATTTTTCGAAACTTGATTTTCTGTCAACACCAATTTTTACGTATTGAAATGCCAGTAATTCTCACATTCTTCAATACCAGGGACTTGTACTCCAAGTGTGCGGTGCACACCAAATCAAACTGATAGTGACGTGACTTTTTCCAGATCGTGCGATCAAGAAAAAATCACGAAAGAGTTTGAAAGACAATCAGGGTTAAGAAAAACGCGTTTTTTTTCAAAAAACCCAACCCATATGTTTTTTGATTTTTTTAATCCGAATTTTTTTTGTTTTTTTTAAGAAACAGGTTTTGTTATTTTTTTAAAAAAAACACAAAAATCCCATTCTGAATTGGTTTCGTTGCATCATGCACTATTACCATTTTTAAATTACACAATAATGACTTGTTATACCTATTCTGGCATTCAAATTTGAGGGTAAACAAATCTACCCAATCTTTGTTTTGGAAAAGTGTTGTTGGTCAATTCAATCCAAAGTGGTAGGGCTTAGCAAGAACGCGCACAGCAAAAAGAAAAATGCCAATCCCACACAAATTCTGCAGTTTTACGTCAAGTTCATGCACGTGCCCTGCTAGTTCAGCACCTATCAAGTGTATTTTTTTAACATATGGTTGGTATGGTCCAATATTAGAAGATGCAGAGTTTGGATGCAGAGAAGGCGGAAAAATTTATTAAAATATACAAATTTTACAGAGCTGAAGAAGATAACCAGCAGAATTTACTCAAACTTTTCGAATTATTCTTCTCTTTTTTTCAAGTCCTTCCAATTTCGTTGCTGTTGGCTTTGTTTCATTAAAAAAATGTACAGGTAACTGTACAAGTGTGCTGCTTATTTCATTTTTTACTTCATAGTACATTTTTCAAAGGAAAAGTAAAGAATGGGATTTTTGGTGGGTTTTATTGTTTTTTAAGTGTTTTTTTTCGTGTTCTTTTGGTTGGGTCCAATTACACCAACACTGAAGATAATTATGGACGTTCGATTGAATTTCTGAGCCAAATTTCAGAATTGTCCTAACAACTGTCTTATTTGATTTTATGATGCATCACTAGTTCCCGTTTCGTTTTTTGTGCTAATACAGTCGCACACCTGTGCTTGCAATATGTGCTTCGTTTCGAGCTTCGTCATTAATTGGCATTTCAGACCGATTGATCATAACGGTTCACACAAGCCCGTATCTATTCTTTCCCCTTAGTAATTGTACATATAACAGCCACACAACAAAAAACGAAAATTTTCTTGCGTAGGCCTTATTCTCAATTCTTGTGCAGCTTAGCAAGTTTCAAACTGTCAAACCTGGGTGTCCGCCATCCCAGCGGCATACCTTCTGATCGATTGCTATATGACAAGGCATTCGCGCAGCCTTGTATTTCCGCAGTTGCGAACTGCGCTGACGTAGCACTGAGTGTGTTCCACTCCCCTGTTTTAACGCGTTGCCGGATATTTTTGCAGTCATGAACTGCTTTGTCTTAGGAGACCGCTATAATTTATGTGTATAACAGTGACACATTCTAGCCTACAACAACGAGCAAAGAGAGTGCCTGTAGAATAATTCGCACATGGACGCCGGAGAATGGAGGCATGGCGAGGACATTTCCTCCTCTGCCCTTTCAAAAGAGGGGCAACGAGGGCGGAGGTGCCTTTTCATCATAGTGTGGGAGCAGGCAAATTTTTGGGGTGCGAAGGATTTTGCCCGAATTTCCCCAAACTTGCCCGAAAAGTTTTTGTGCGACTTTTGCCTACAAATTTTCTCCCACAAAGATCATGAAGACCTCTTTTTGGCGTAATCTCTACAAGGGCCTTCATGTGTTTTTATGCAAAACTTCGGCGCCATTTTTTGAAGTCAAACAACGTTGGGCGCCATTTTTACCGGGATTTTCAGGGTTGTTGCCCAGATTTTCAGCAAATCAAAACTTTTGGGGGTGCGCTTGCAACCCCTGCACCCCCACCTCCAACACCACTGCTTTCCATAGCAGTATCGTAGGCAATTTCATGGTTTATCAAGATCGTCTTGATACAAATTTATTACAGTAATTCCGGCACCCAGAAGGTTCAGAATGATTTTCTATCATTTCCGTATTATTTTTGAGGTCAACATTGTTGATGAATAGAAACGAACATAATTGGTAACGATTTTTTTTATAAGCTTCCATTGCATTGTACTGTTTTACTGCTCCCCCTTCCCTACAGAACGGTCACGAGAAAGTTTTCAATAGGGGGGCTTTACATCTGTTCATGGGGGCTTGACATTCTGAAAATCGATAAAAACTCCACCGATCTACAGTGCTTCATAATTCAATTCGGGAGCGCTAGGAGCTTTGTTTGGAGGGAGGGGCTAGGCCCACAAAAGCTCCTCCGTGGCGACGGGAGTGTTTCCCTACCACTGCTCCGGCGTTTCTGAATATGCATGTTATGTGAAAAAACTTCGCCAAAATGTTGGTTTTGTAATGTCGTATTGTGACGTCACAAGCAGTGTATTTCCAGTAACAATGACCACCATACGGCACTGCTCAATACTAGAATTTGGTAGGGGGCATCCAAACAAGCAGTCGCCCCGTGCATCACCAGACCTCTGCACGCCACTGCTGGCAGCGATTATTTAAAGATGTCGTAATGAAATGCAAATGTAAAATTATTTGCAGGAAATCAGAATCAATCCTATCGTTCAGTTACGAAAATATCACCGAAGGAGCAAACATAAGGCCGGTCAAAGCATGTGCTTCGCAACCAGGGCCGGATTTAACTGATGCGAGGCCCTAGGCCAGTATTTCTCAAACTTTTTTATCCCATCGCCCCCTTTTCACTCTCGACACGACGTTTTCGACCCCCAAGCCTGATAAAGCAAACACAAGATAGTCAATCAAAGAATTTTATTTAAAGAACGTATCAAATGGCTGAACCAAGACATTAAAGAGCTGAACTAAGCAATTGTATTACGACGCTAATATTACGTTCAGCATTCTTTTGAAAATACCTCGTAATCCAGGGCTACGGGGACGGAGCTGGGCATTTTGTCCGGAGCCGGAGTTCAAAATAGAAATCAGGAGCCGGAGCTCAGTTTAAAATTTAGGACAGGAACTGGAGCTATGGCTATTTGAGAGGTAGCTCCTGCTCGGGATCCCTCCCTAGATACTAACGGTTGTGCCAAATAGACTTACGTGTGCTCTTTATAGCTACTAAACGCGATTGTTGCGAGTTACGACACCAGACTGCAACAATGGATCTGCAAGCCTTTGATGTTTATTTGGTTTAATAATCAAGGCTGTGATGACGTAGCTAGCAGGCGTCGTGTTATTCGTAGAACAATGGTTCTCAAACACTGTTCTAAGAGCCGTATGCAGCTCGCAAACATCCTTTGTGCGGCTTTTAGCAATCTTTCTGTAACATAATTTATTTGATTAAGAGCTGATGACGCCTACTTCGTAGGCGAAATATATACTCTGTAAGAGCTTGGTGTCTGATTCTTTGCTGGGAAAGGATTCGTTTCGTTAGGCAGTGTCTTTCAGTAACACCTCTAATATTTTGTGTAACAGGCTTCGTTAGTGCAAAGAAACAAAACGTGTCAATTGACTTGCAGAAAAATTTTTTATGCGGCCCTCTAACAAAATCATAGGAATGGATTTGGCTCCCTTCAGAGAAATGGTTGTGAAACACTGTTGTAAAAGTAAAAAAAACGTAACTACCACAGCATCTAACGTTCTAGCCAGAATGATCAAACCGGGACTGTAGTAGTGTAGCGATATTAAAAGAACTGAGCTAATAATGAGTAGGTATATAATAAAATATCCATAGCTTTTGTAGCTGTGTAGTCATGCTGTTAGCAGGGAGTATGAGTATGATTATGATATGATACCATTGCAGATTTAAACGTAAAATGCACCGCACGCCATTGTAAAGTAGGAATTTTTATTAGAAACCATCAGCCTTACTAGCAAGGTTTCCCAGATATAATTGGCAAAGTTCACTGGAAAACATTACGTTTACAACAAGTAGTAGCGAAACATGAAAGTTATACAAATTGGTAGCAAACTTGCATTGCTTTGCATAGCAGTACATTGATTGATTATCAGGAAAATATAAAAATCAATGTAAACAAATGTGGACTTTTCTTGAAGTTTTCATTTTGTGAAAAAAATGTTTTCAGCACGGTAACCATCACTCTTATTTTCTCCATAAGCTTTGCGTGTTAAATTGTGCTTTACCTCCGATTCATCACTGCTTATTTTGAGTGCAAAAGATAAGAAATCAGAAGTTTTCAGCTATTTTTAAAAGGTCAAATGTGAAGTTCTCATACTATTTCTTTGAACAAAGGGCTTTTAAACACATTTTCACATTTGTGTTAATGCAAATGTGTGCGTGTTTGAAAGAGCACATGAGAGTTGACCATGTGGTTTGTGCTCTTTGCATCGTTTGCCCGGGCAACGCTGTTAGCTGGAATCGCCAAGGCTGCAACAGGCAAAACATGCAATGAGTGCAAAACACTTGGTCAATTGGGACTGGTCTACTTTTAAATGCTCTGACACAAATGTAGTTTTTCAAACAGCCATTTTCTTGATTCTGGTTGTAAGAAATAACAAAAGGACCACAGGCATTGACGGCAAAACCAGCGACTGCCTTTCTAGAAATTGTTTGTATTACCGTTATCTTGAGTTACGTTTCTGCTAGTGACTGCTCTCTGAATCGTCTGAATCTGTGATTGTTGTTTTTTCGCTGATTTTCTCATGGTAGCAGTGCTGCTTGTAAAAACCTACCAGATCAAATTACTCAAAAAGGTTTGGTGTATTCTCTTAGTTTTGTCCACTTGATTTAATTCATTTTCTATTCAACTTGAGGCACGCCAAGTCAATGAAATGTTGTGTGAAAACGACCAGAAGCCAAAGCTGGAGCCATAAAAAAAGAGAACTTCGGAGGCGGAGCCGGAGCTTTGTCATTTTTGCGATGGCTCCGCAGCCCTGAATAATCCACGCTGTAACCGGGCACATAGACAATCCAGAGTAAAAATTTAACGATTAAAACAAAATTTGCAAGAAATTAACAAGTCATAATATTAGGCTACTGAAGCTAACTCAGTGATCGATTGGTGGTTGAGCATTTTCGCCTCCTTTATGTTGTTTTCCCCCCCTGTTACCCCCTTTGTTCTTTTCGCCCCCTTGCCATTCAAAATTGCCCCCAAGGGGGCGATTCCACCCACTTTGAGAAACACTGCCCCAGGCTAATCCACTTGTGAGGCCCCTTCTCCCATTGTTGCAATGAAAAAATGCAAAGCGTTAATGAATTTGCGAAAATCCGAAAATGACCCTCTGAAAGTACGGTTAGTGAAAAATTCTAAATCATTGCCGGTGTGCCCACGATTACTGCGTTTGTTGCTGCCTTCAACGCAAAAGCGTTAAATTGCACGGATTTGTTGAATTGAAACCCTACTTGACTGGCGGGAACAGGATTATTAACTGCCACAGGCAAAACAACTAAAATCGCCACAATTGAAATATTTAATAAAATACATGGTCTACGTTTTTTTAAGAATAACATCTGTTTTTTCTTATTTGTGTTAAAAAAACAAACAAACACACTGCACCTATATAGAATGTATGGCGGCATAAAGACTTTAAAGCACAACATGAGGTCCACGTTGCAACTCGCTTAGCACGGCTGTGAAAATCTCACACACATGACTAAAACACGTCACGTAAAACGCACCCAAATGGTTGTAACTGTTAGTTTCACGATTCTGAAAATTTGATAAACTCTTTATTGATTTATATGGTAATGGTAATGGTTTATTGTTTCATATGACTCAGCCAATACGCAGAAGCACCATAAAAGCCATCGTATGCAGGAAACCAACCATTAGCGAAAATTAGAGCAAATGAAAACACAATGGCATAATAGCTGATCAGTGTAAATAAAGACGGGCGCTGTGTCATATAGGATTGGCAAAAGACTGTGGTGGTCATCTGGTCAGCCAGCCCCGTTTATCACTTTTTGACAAGTGTTGAGAAACAACAGTTGGAGATCAATTAAGCATAACGAAAAGAAAACAGAAAACAAATGAACGTAGAACATGGTGAAGAAAATGTACAGGTGAAAGCGCATACCTATGTACATAGATGAGTGGATCGAATTTAAGTGAAGGAAATTGGTGTGGTTAGAATATTTTTAGCAATACAAAGAAGTTAAAAAATATTAATATAAGAAGTAAAAAAGTTACAAAAACTTTTTAATGAGGTACAAAAGAAAACAAAGCAAAACAGAAAAAAACAAAAAGTGTACTTCATGCTGAAAAGCATAGAATGTGCACACAGAAAATACGAAAAAGTAAATACACACAAAAAATAAAACAGAGTTACAGAATACTAGAATTCACAGTAGTTTGTTGGACAAATGAAATGTTGCTAAAGTTCATAGTTGGGAATTTTTTTCATGTAGGAGGTGTTTCTTAAGTTTCCATTTAAAGGTATAGGTGGTTGAAAGTTTAATATCGTCTGGTATTGAAGACCATACTTATGGGCCAATAAATTTAAGAGAACATTTTCTTGAGGAAGAGTTAACTCTAGGTAAAAACAGGTTTTTAGAGGTTGCTAGTCTTGTGGAGTGATAATGAATTGAGCTGAGTGGAATAAAATATTCATCAAAGTGATTTGGAAGCAGTTTGTTATGATAAGAGTGCACAAATTTGCCTACTGAAAAACTATATAGTTTGGGAAGGCATAAGATGTTTAAGTGCTGGAAATGGTCTTCTAGTGATCCCATGTTCGTTGGATTTATTATTTTTATAGCTTTATTTTGGAGCCTAATGAGAGGCTGAATGGTTGCAT
>Ga0210059_1002779_pt1 | contig 27656 bp, 21 predicted proteins | sample Ectturendosymbi2_FD_188042 | JGI IMG/M metagenome (GOLD analysis project Ga0210059, IMG submission 188042) | Ecteinascidia turbinata endosymbiont from Florida, USA - Sample 2 (SPAdes) (version 2) | ecosystem: Host-associated > Tunicates > Ascidians > Unclassified | place: Key West, Florida... | reverse complement strand
TGCAACTCTTGTGCTTTATTGTGTTATCACTTATCTTTTCATTAGTTATTTTTACATGTAGCCTACTCTCCAAGTGGTTGCTTTTCAATGTAAAAGCGAAAACGTTCAAATTGCGAGAGAAAACTAATGTGAATCTTGACCTGGCACCACTTCAGGGATCATCCACCATATACTCTCAAAATATGTTTGTAATTACGATTTGTAATTAATTACAAGTCTTAAGAATAATTATAATTGTAATTTGCGATTTTTAGCACAGAGTAATTGTAATGTAATTGAAAAATTTGGAGGAGTAATTGTAGTTATAATTGAACAGATTTGATGTAATTGATCCAACTCTGGGACCACCTACATCAAAAATGTCAAAGTCAAGATTATCAAAATAAGGACAGGTTGCCAATAGGTAGGATAGTTTTACTACAGTGAAAACCTAAACTGGGCCGCACAAAATCTTCGAATGGGCCGCATGCAGGGGTTGGACATAGCTGGTTCAGATGCATCTAAGAATACTGAAAAAAGTGGAGTATCCTTGTTTGCATAATACGACACAGTCTGTTTAAGTAAAAAAATACACATGTCAGTGCCATGTTTTGGCTTGAAGCCAAACTAGTTGTCTGTTGTGGACAACAATGGTGAGTTGACACATTATCGTGGCTTAGTGAAGTATGTAGGCCTACATATAGTGATCGTTGTTAGTTGGCCTAATAGTTTACTTTTGGGTACAAACAATGGGTTAGTTGGCCTAATAGTTTACATGCCTGGGGCATGTGCAGGAGGTATATTTGTTGCAACAGGGCTAATCTTGTGGAATTGACGAGAAGGGAAGAAGAGAAGTGAAATGAAAGCTAACAAAGAAAAAACTGCTTTCACCAAATGCTTAGATCTAATTAACCTGGTAACAAAAGCACTAAAACAACGTCAGGCGCCACTTTTTGGCTCATTGGGCATCACTTCGTAGCTAAAAAAACATAGGGAAAACTTTTAATTTTATCTACTCAATACTGACCTGACCTTGCAAACCAATGACTCAAAGTGAGTCGAGAGTTCTTGTGACTCGTCTCTGACTCAATCATGACTCGACTCTGACTCAAAAAATTTTAGATGACTCTGACTCGAAGGGCTTTTGACTCGACAAAAATGACTCGGGTCGGGATTATCCCTGGTGTTGATACAAACGTTTTTTGCACCTCTGTCTAAATTTAATCTGATATTTGGGGTTAAACCAAACATAAGTGCAAAGAAGTCAGTACTAGTAAAAGAAAAGTTTTTTCGATGTATGATAAAATTGTGACGATATGTAAACAGTTCAAGCCGAACCAGAATATTTTTACGTCCTTTGCTGTGTAATTAGCAAGTGACAGTTGATGATTCAACTCTGCCTGAACCCATTTCATTCAGTTACTAAAATTAACTTTAGTGATCACTCTAAATATGCCTGAAATTTACGACCAACTTCAACAGTTCACTTAGGGTTCAATCAAACCTTTTTGCTCAGAGCTGCCGCAAGCGGAAAACTGTTGCCATAACAACGACACCGGCCATATTGAAAGCTATCAGCTGAAAGAGCATTGACAAGACTAGTTTTTATTGCATGCACTATATTGACACGGAAAGAAGAAATGTCAGCTCCACAAAGACCGGAAAAATTTCCTCCTCATGGCATGGAAAATTATGATTTGGGTGCTTTGTCTGATGAACAGCAACAAGCTTTAACCAACTTCAAAGTAACTGAATTAGGCTAAGCCATCCAAGGCAGTAGGCTGGTGCTGAACGACATGATCTGTGTAGTTTATTGAAAAGTCTATGAATTATTTTAATGTATTTGGGTGATTTAGGTTAAGTACTGTAATTTAACTAACGTTTGTTACTAAAAATTTTGCGGCATTTGTGTATTGTTGGCGATGTTCTAATGGCAAGCCCAGCTAAAAGTTTGGGGTTTATTAAAGGACTTTTTGTCTTTTAGTGAATTCTATGCGCTTGTGCAGAAACACTTTATTCTGGACACTAAAGATAATTGCGAGCGAACAAATGAGACAAAAAGTGCTCACAGGCTATGTAAAGGTAGTTCACCCTGCTCTATAGGAAAAATTCACAAGCTTTTTTTTTTCTCTGCACGTTTGCTGTTTTGTCTTGGCTGGTCTTATCTATTTTAAACGCCGCTAACTTTGCGAACCGACATCCCTGATGTTTATATTTATCAACTTTATTTAAGAAACTTGATACTTAAATTGATGATTGTTTGCAATGTTAACATTCTAGCAAAATGTGCAAGCTTCTGGGCCAACAATTGTTACACCAGAACGCTTTGTGCATGATATAGCGGTCTGGGACTTTAAAAAATTAAGCAGTTTTACTTTGTTTTTGGCGAGCAATCGGACATTGAAAAAACTCTGCCAAGAAAATTCCAAGAAATATTCAGAAACGGAATAATAAATCTACAACCTTCCAAAAAAACGCAGCAAACAGAGCCAACAGTACTCTGTAACCAGGGCCCCGACAAAGGGGGGCAATGTCCCGGGGCGGCACTTTTGGTGAAAATAAGGAATAGCAAATGGTCTTTACCGCCACCTGGTGGTGGTAGTGCTGGTGGGGGGCCTCACTTTTTGACTCGCCCCCGGGCGGCACTTCCCCATGTCGGGACCCTGTCTGTAACGAACGGTGGCGGTAGTATTTTTCGGAAAACGTCAACGCATGTGAAGTTTTGATTTTGTTTTAACATGATAAACAAGACAGATATCAGATGAACACAAAACCAAGAGAAAAAAAACCCAGATAAATACAGCCAAAATAAAATAAAAAAACACAATAGACATCAACATAACACAGATGATTGTGGGCAAGCAATGGGTGAAGAGTTGATACATGTACAGATGAGCAGGCGAAGCAAGCACACAGGTGAAGGAAGCGAGCAGCAGTAAGGGTTATGAGGCAGAGAGCAATGCATTTTAACACATTTCATTACAAATGAGTGAAGTGCACTGTAAAAGTGAAATTAGCAAGCACTCAGCTTGCGTGCAACTTTCCCTAGCAGTATCTTGTTTGTAACCAGCCGAGAACAGTGCAGAAACCAATATTGCGGTTTGGACAACCGATCTCGAATGCTTGTGAATCCTATGTTAGATTTTGTTGATACAGTACTGAGGTGAAGATATCCCCAAACGCTACAAATTGAGAGGTCAGCCTTGTCGTCGTTCTAAGAGCACTGGTTTTGTTTCCCAGCTAAGCGACCTGACATTTTTATGTGGTCAAGCCGAAGCAAAGCTGTTGTAATGCTCTCACCACTTTAAGTGCGTTGACAGTTTTCCAGATGCCGCAACGAGACCTTTATTCGCATAACGCTCCGTACGAGTAACAATTTATTCGCACTATTCCAAAGTAGTCTTGACGCGGGCAGCGGTGACTCGAAGTGCGGTCAGATTGCTTCAAATACGCGAGCGCTCATGTAAGCGTGACGCGTAAGGAATGAGTCAAACAGAAAACCTTATCATACATGAAATGCATTGTCTGACGGGATAATTGTTGAGCTTCCGATCTGGCTTCTCCAGAAAAAAGTTACAAATTGTATGATGAGCACGTTTCGTTTTATACAAAACTGCCAAATTTCTGCATCCACTATAGGATGTTGAAATGCGCATGGTGTGTGGAGAATACAAACGCATTTGTGATGTACAAAGGCATTCATCTTACCTTTTTTCATACTTGAGGAATAAAAAATACTCGTCACAGACGTGGTAAGGCAGCAGTTTCAGTGTTTTACACAACAGGATACAGGCGTTCCCAGGCCCGTAGATACGTTTTAGGTTTGGGAGGAAAATACATTTTTAAGGGGAATGATTTTTGTTTTTTATTATATGTTTAAAATAAATTTTTCAGGGCACAGCAAAGTTTGGAGGGCACAAAAAAATCGGAGGGGCACTGCCCCCCCTTCGTGGCTATGGGCCTGGGCGTTCCGATAGTAGCGTTAACAGCATTGCTAGCTCTTGCATATCCGTTCAAAATTTCAAATCGGTTATTTTTTCTCGAAGTCATGCTTCTCGTTGGAAACGAACACAGTAGTAATCCCAGTAGGACTATGCTTCTTGTTTGTTCTTTCAGTCCCCATAAAAATTCGGCGTAAGGGGTATTGCTCTCCCCGTTACGACACTGATCCCAAGACTGCATGTAAACACTGCTATTTGCCACTGTTTCTAACACTGCGCATTCATTTTTAAAGATCAAAACTAGAATGCGGAATGAAGACTATCTGCGGACTCATCCAGAGGTAGAAGTTCTCATTTCTGGATTTTTGAGGTTAGATCAAGAAATTCGCCTAGTTGCGTTAATTCGTTTGTTATAGTGCTGCTGTATAAAAGACTTGACTTTCTGTTCTCAAGATCTTTGGGATAAATCACAAGCAGAAGTCCCACAAACAGGATTAAGAGAACAAAACTGTAGAAGCAGCCGACAAGAGAACAGTAAAGGAACTTTTGTTCTGCTTTTGTCAATAAAATCTACGCCTGCATTTTAGTCAGCTATTAAAACTGGGCCTTCAATAGGGCAAATGGCAGGTGAAGGCGAAATCACTAAAGCAACTAACGTGGAAAGGGAACGTAATCACAGTGACTTACAGATAAAAACCTATAAAAGCGAATACGATGAGAACAATGGAAGTGGCGTATATGCAACGCGAATGATGGCAACCAAAAAGCAATTAGTTACTGAAATGAGTTGAAAAATTTGTCAAAACACTCGAAGAAAATTACGTTTTTTCTAACGCGATTATTAAATGATGAAACGATGTGTTATTCGGATCTGAAATCTGATTTGTATACATTAGAAACCAAATCTGAAGACCTCCCGTTAACCGCGCTGTGGTTCCTGACTTTTGTCCTGGCCTGGCCACCATAGCTCCGAATTACGACACCGTGACCCACAGGCTTTTTCTCATAAATGCTGCTGATCATAGCATACCGCTAGTTTTCACCTCACTTTGATTTTACGTATTGAATTCGAAACATTTAAGTATTAAAAATATTAAAAGTTGATATTCATCGACCCACCTAGTGGCTCATAACCCACAGGTTAAGAAACAATACATTATGGACAGTCGGTGTATTCGAAAAAAACGACTTGGTAAAGCGGCTTTTACTAAAATTATCTTCATACGCGAAAAATTTTGTTTTTAATCAGTTCATTCTATGCCTCATCTTATGTGTTTTCTTTGTTAAAGCAATCTTCTCTGGTTGGTAATCGGTTATGTATATCCAAATGAACTTGTATGTTCATTTTTACGTTAATTTAACAAATCGTTTCTCTTCGCCGACGCACTTTTGTTCGGTCAAAGTAAAACCGTGGAACGGTGCAAACAACACCCTGACGATCGTAAATGTTTAAGAGATCTTTAGCATTTTTCTTCATCATGGGAAATCGATTTGTTCTTGCAGGTATCGAGAACAAATTGGTTTTGTGGTTCTTGAGGAACCTTTGCAGCTTTTTGCTCAGCCTACGGTGATAAGCAGTGTCGGCGTGCCAGAAATATTTGGACAGAGCCCGGAAATATGTTACAAAGTGGAAACCAAAAAACACGTTTAATTTTGCGTCCAGCAAATACCAAAAATTGTTGCTCAAAACTTTCATGAGGCCGGAAACTCCCGGGATTCCTGTAGGCACACTGTTAATGGCTTCCTGCAGGCATACTGTTAAAAAAACCCACTGTTAAAGAAAAAGGCCTGCAGAAGTTTGTTTCTGTAAAAGGTCTTCGCGCCATCTTTGCGTTCTCGAGGACAGAGGAAATATTTGGATAGCCAAAGTTCGGATCGCGAGGGTTCTAATTTGATGCGTTGTTTTATTCTTTGTGGCTGTTTTCATCAGAAAAATGGTTTGTTTCCAATAAACAGTGTATTTATCCCTACTTGTGTTGCAGCATATAGTTGGTGAGAAAGCAGGTCCGTAACCAGGGGGGGGGGCGAAACCCCCGCAAAATTTTCGACCCCCTGGAAAAATGTGTTGGACATAGTTTAAAAAATTTGGACCCCTCTTAGAAAACTCTTCGCCCCCCCTGGTGTCCCAAGCTGGTTATGGGCCTGAGTGAAAGTGCAAGTATCTGTAACCGTGGGCCGGTTTCCTACAAACAAACCTGTTTAATTTCGGTGCACATGCACTCGTAAATTTTTTTCAGTTCCAAACTAAAGGTCCAGTTGCGTTTAAATAGGCTACGAAAGATTGCAAATACTACCGCTAAACGACAAAAATTTTTATCCACAAAACGTTTCTGAAATCTCTGGTGATGTTAAACTCAAAACCCCATCGCAGCTTTCTGCTCAATGTTTTCCATAAACATGTTTGCTGCAGCAGCTAAAGAAGTGAGTGAAACCATGGATATATCGAATGTTTGTTGAAAGAATGTTTCCCGAAATAAAAAATGAATTGTTTTCATGCACATATTCAGTTCTTCACAGTTATTTCGTAACATCCGCTTGCAACGCTTTTGGAATTCTTCACATTCAGTCAGGGGCGTAGCGAGGGGGTGGCAAGAGGGGCACAATTCACTATGGGGGCGCTGAATCACTGCTGGAGGCGCCGAAAGGTCCCAACAGTGTCACAAGTACTTTCTTCAATACAGTAAATTTGCCTTCGAAAGAACTCGGATTTGACCATAGGGGCGCCAAACTTCGACCATGGGGGTGCCGAATTTGTGTTTTGCCCCGGGCGCCATCTAACCTCGTTACGCCCCTGCATTCAGTCAGTCAGTGTTCACTTTGCAATTTCGACAGACACGCTTGTTAGAATGTGAGTGGACAAGGCACAGCATCGAAAGACATTAAATGCTCATCATTATCATGAAACAGGAAATTGCCGACCGGGCCAACAAAGTAGGCCGCATTGCGCACGTGAAAAATTCGTGCAGTCGCCATGAGTTTGCTTGTCTTCCATGATTCGCTTCCCACGTACGCCTTCTTCCATGCCCTTTGCGTATTTTGCAGCTGGGCTCCCGTGATTTTAATGTCAACCCAGGCCGGATTACGCTTATCTTCCATATATTATTATTTGCTTTAGTCACTTGGACATTACCCGCTATTTTCCCGATGAAGGTTTATTTGGTTAAAACATCTGAGTCCTGTTTATTCACAAAAGTTGAGCAAGAGTATTTTCCTATACAGAATTAAGAGAAGCTAAAACAAATTATGTTTCTGATATGCGTTCAGTGATCCCATAATAAATTGGTTCCGTAATTTTGCTGCTACAAGTGGGGTCGTTGGGCAACTTCGTTTGTGAAACTGTCAAATATGGTCATGCCGATTTGCAATTTAAATGTATCTCCAACTGGAACAAAGCAGAATTCTGACCCAGACGGCGAGACAACCTTTTTCAAAAATTGGTATGATGATATTCAAAAAATTGCCAAATTTTGTTTTAAACCTAAAGCGAAGAGCGCAAAAATCATCGCGCTTTTTGCGTCTCGTCCCGATTCTTTCGACAAACTCCACATTTTCCATCTGTTGCCAGCGGCCGGTCGGGTTTACCGGGAGAAGCAAGAAACGAATGGGACGCGTCCTTCCCCCTGTCTCGGTTGAACGGAGGCGTCTGGTCGCCTTATATGGGAATGGGAGGGGTTAGTGGTAGTTGAGAGACGGGCTTGAAAAAGGTTAAAAGCTCTTCGGTTGAGCAGCATGGGATGAAAAGCTGAAACGTTTAATGCAGAGCTTTTTCAACCGTGTATTTTGAGCCATTTGTGGGTTTTACAACTAATAAAAACATTAAAATTACAAAGCAGTTTGTTGGTTTACTTGCATAACAACGCGCACATTTCATTTCCTCAATATATTTCGTACAACCAACAACGCAGCTGCTCATATAGTGTCGGATATCTTCTTAGCTATATATATATATATATATATAAAGTTCGAGCTGCGCGAGTCCCATATCTAGAGTACACGAAATCTTGCCAAAAACGCTCTAAGCCGTATTGGTCAAGCTTTCCAGCGCACGTCTAAATATAACGGTTGGACGACGTTTCTCCTGTCTTTTAATCAATTCTTGGACTTTTGCCTGTGGATGCAACGCATTCGAGCTTGCCGTAGTTGGGAACAAATCTAACGTGATTTTTGATACCGCTTTGTCGATTTCATGCGGCTCGTTCTGATTTGTCGACAAGCTGCAGCAAGTCAGTTGATTTTTTCTATTTTGTTGATAAACTGGAGCAAGTTGTAACTGTCAAAACAGATTTCATTTTAGCAGGTTTAATGTTGCTTACTACTGGTTCATCATCATTTCCTCAGTAAAATAAATGGTTACCACTAATGCATAGTGATAAAAGTTGAGAAACGATCTGCTTTATATAGAAGGCATGCCTTTTTATGCAGTAATTATGTTTTGATACTTCTTCTGACGACATAATTCACTAACGAAGACAACTAACCACCGCTTTTTTAATGCTACATCAGAGTATAGGAACTCCGTCCACTTTTCAGAAACGTAGGGCTACGGCTCTGATAACAAACGCCTTTTATTGGTTTGCTGGATTTTCCAGTGGTTTGCTTATAAGACCTGGGTGAAATTGATGTTATTTTGCAAAACTATGCATTGAATTGGGAATTAAACTTTGTCACCGTTCATGTTGACATTTACACCGCTATGTTGTTGTAATCCGAAGCGATGAAACAGGCCACAGAGTCTTTGGTCGTAAACGCTTCCCGGACGAATTGAACAATCATTCGTTTGCTTTTTCGCTCAGAGAACTGCTGCTGCGTCGTCCCAACCACGTCCGCGAATTCGCGGCTGCTTACTTCACACATCCCGACCTGCCCGGCGCTATCAAGCAAAAAGTCATTGAAGAACAGAAAAAGAAGTGACGCGAGCTGAGTGGCGCAGGATGAAGAAGCATCTTGACAACCTGTTTTGACCTCCGAACAACATTGTGGTCGAAATAGTGAGAAAAACACAGCGATGTGCTTGCAAACTGATGCTGGTCTTGAGGACATATACACTCGTCGTAAGATATTTAGTTTCAGATTTGAAACTTATCTATCTACGGGGACAGCATTTGCGCTAATAAGGAATTTCTAGACGATTTTAACGGGAATGTTTAATTGCGTGACGCGCAGTCATAGAGAGCGTCAAACCGTGATAATTGAAAAGAGCATGCGTCATAGCAATAAGGGAGCTAAGTACAGCAATGAGTAAACCTCAGTTATCAATTCAGTGTTTGACGAATTTTGTTGCCAACGCATCAATTCAGCGGACAAGGCTACATGCCAGTTTTATAACGACGTGGAAAACGGTAACGTTTGCTGCGCAAACGTTTTTGCAGTCTGTTGAGACTGACGAGCTCGCATTTTAATTAAAATGTACCTTTAGTTGGTAAACAGCGTGCTTAAAGTTGTTTTATCATAATATCCGTTCATTTCGAAATTTGGAATCATAACTCTCAGGACAAAAATCGCAACTTGTCTACACTGCGATCAGGTTTCTAAAGGTTATGTTTTTTACTATTTTTGTTTTTAACCTGTTTCGCTGGCAAGTGGCAGACTGTTGCCTAGCCTTTAACCAATTCGTTGCAAACCACCAAACATACTTCGTGGTCGTGGTCATAAGTGGAGAAAGTTGGCTTTCGCAAAAATTTGCGAAATTCTACCTTCAATAAATTTATCGACTGTGTTCATACGATTGATTGATCCTGTTGTGCGGATGATTTTCAGCTTAAACTCATTTTCAAAAACATTCACAATTTAACGTTGCGTCAGTCAAATGTTGTCGACACCTTTAGTGTATTCAGGCAACATCGTTTTGCTGCTTTTTTATTCATTGGTCTTTCGCTGCAGGTAAAAAAACGCTTTGTCAGGTCATTCATTTAAGACCATGGGCGTCGAAAGGGGGGGGTCTAGATTCTTGAGTTGCAAGATTTTGAAATTTGATATTTTGCTATTACATTTTTAGTGAAAAAAATTTTCTCGTACATTCGGAGTCGGCAAAATGAAACTCTGCCACTATTTCCCCCCCAGGAAAAATCCACTGCTGCCGCCCACCTGAAAAAAATCCTTCCGACGCCCCATGCTTAGCACGCATCGCTCTGCTGATTGCAGCAAAACCGCAGCAATTTTCTGCTCGTTGCTGACTCGCACGAGACGACGTCACAGTTGCGAAATGCCGAAGCGCGCACGTCCGTTTCATTGCGAAACTCCTCGCGCCGTGCAAGCACGCCCGGCATCCCGTGCCAGCAAAACACAACTGCAGCGCCATTGAACGGAGCAACGCACACCGGGTCATGCCTGGCTCCAGCGACAAGGAGTGTTGCAAAGCTGCCGGAACCGGAAGCGTGTCGATAATAATTATTATCGAATAATCGCCATTCGGAATTGCGTGGTCGAAGCTGACTTTAGTTTGATTTCGGCGTCATGAGGCAACTGCGCAATGAATGTTCATTGCGGCAATGCTTGCGTGATATATGACAGAAAACCTCGGTCTCAAGCACCTTACTTCAAATTCGTAAGACCACAGTGCTAACTCACTGATGATAAAAAGCCCATGACGTTCGAAGCTCGTTTCTACGAAAAGATGGTGATTCTGTAATAACGGACTTTGCACTAAAAATCAAACAAACGGCAAAAAATAAACATATTTTCAGACACTAATAACTTGGGACTAGCCAACAGGGTGCGGCATGGTGAGGTCAAAAGAGGTCACGACGCACTGAAATAACAACACGCATGGTAATGACCCCACAAACAATATTGCGCCCCCACCCCCGCAATGTTGTTTTGCCCAGAAGAAGTTTGTCTACATGTAATAAGAACAAAAATCTTTACCCCTTAAAAATGTATTTTGCTCCCTAAACCTTTAAACCTGACTACGGGCCTGCCAGACAATGTTCACGTTCAGGTGCTAGGTATTCTTCTGTACCTTTTGACAACCATGTCTCGCGGCAATCGGCCCTTATCGTCGAGAATCTCATCTGTTGCTCCGAGCTTCGCCAGCGCACTCACGGCGTCCGTATGGTTCTCCTTGAACGCGAAGTGCAGGGGGGTTTGGCCGGCGCCGACGCCACTCGCTTCGACGCGACAGTTCGGGTCCATGCCGCCGCGTTCTATCAGGAACTTCACGGACGAGACCTGGCCAGCTTCGGCCGCAATGTGCAGGCAGTTTCGGCCAATCGCGTCCGTTTGAGAGAAAGCACTTGAATCAAGCATTGAAAGCGTGTCGAGCGTTTCCACGTCACCGCTTCGAACCGCGTCCATCAACGCCGTGCTCCCGCAGGAGTCCCTGTCTGACGGCCTGAAAGTGAAGTTAACCTTAAGTTAGCCAACTGAACAAAAATAAAATTTGGTCTTGAACATTGCTCGGTCGTGTAGGAGCTAACGTTCAGTGATTCGACCAACCGCGGCAGCGCCTTAACTGGTAGTATATTTCTCGAATGAAATTCCGTTGTTATTTGCAACACCGCACAGAGTGGTCATTCGACCAATAAGAGCAACAGGTCCCGGTGCTAATCGTGTGGGCCGACAAACGAACTTCTGCTGCTGCCGCTGCTATTCTGTGTCGGCACATGGTACCAGCAGCAAGCGTTTTTTGTTCTCATTGGCGTTTTCTGCCCTTGCAAGAACATTAACTTCAAGGTCGTTCCTTATCAGTTTGGCAGCACGACAAACAACGACGAGACATGCTCGGCCAACGTACTCAGACTAAAGTTTGAGTTTCCTGTGCGACATCGATCATTACAAAAACCAACAGCCGGCCTTGACTTTAATTGATTATGCGACGTTATTAATTATTAACAGATCGCAAAATCAACGCAATATATTTTTCTTAATCAGAAACCCAGCAAAGCTACGCAGAGATTTACGCTGAGCCAGCATGCGGAAAAAAGCGGTCACATTTGCCAGATTGTGTTAGTTTCAAATAAACCATCCGCCCGAACAGGACACTGCGATATCGAACAGACCAATCCCGGCCTTCTTACTTCAATTCGCAAGTGTCGACGAGGAACTTCACCACATTACAACGTCCGTGCAGAGCAGCGGTGTGTAGAGGGGTTCGCAAATTGTTGCTGACTGTTCTGCACAGGGATGCAGACTTGCCATGCAAATAGGCCAAAACTGAAAGGTCTCCTGTCCGGCAAGCGACATGAAAACAATTCCACCCGTCCTGCCAGTATAAAAACTATTGTGTGAGACCAAGCCTGAAACGAACGAACAACACGTGCGAATCCTGATTTGTTGATTCCTGGCCATTTATCGCCTAAAAAGCGCATGTTGCTGTGCCCCGGTCCCAAAACACGGTTAACACTTGTCGCAACTGACTTGAAACAAGGTTCGGCAAAAGCGTGAATCGCAGTCTCGATTTCAAAAATGCAAAAAACAATACGATAAAGAAGTACCTCAAACAACCTAACACGTGTTTTGAAAAAAATTTTCACTTCAGCGCACAAAGCTAAAAAAAATCATTTCAACGTCCACGGAGCTTGCAAACTTGGTGCTGTAATTACTTCAAATGCTTTGTGGCCATGTTTGTTAATGCGTCAGCACCAACTAAAACTTTGTCGTCAACTCGATAAAAGACCCTGAGCTGACTAAATAAAATTTGCGAAGCTTGCAGTTCAGTTCTCAACAACAATTGGTCGGAATGTGTCACAACGCAGGAACTCATGAAACAATATGCGCCTGGTTATTGCTCATCAATTAAAAGACCAATCGAGCAGAGCATTGTGCATTCATTTTCTCGTGAATGATCAGCGTCGCTCACCAGATTAAGCACAACACCGTCACATGCTGCACACCAATGTCTTCGCGAGTATAAGGCGACGTTATATGCAGCTAACAAAGTCTGTGCTGTCGCAATGAAAGTGAGGAAGAGTTTGCAAACATTTCACCAGTAAAAACAAGCTAAAAACGAATTAATTTCAAGTGAGTGATAACATTCTTCATTTGCCCTAACGTTCACGATGTTTAGTCTGAAAATTAATCGCAGATTTGCTGAAGTCTTCAGATTTAATGTTAATAAGACTGAATTCAGTAACTTGTGATAGTTTCCAGACCCCGAAACAAGGAAAAACTCGTTCGGTATCTTGTGTACAGAAATAATTTTTAAATTACAGTTGCAAATACTTCCACATAAAATATGCCCATAAACGAAGTCAGCAATTAAGAGCTGTAGGTTTGCTGCAAGCTTTCGAGGAATCAAATGACTGGGGGCTCTGCTTTCATGACTGCGATGATTCACGCTTGCACATGCAAATAACTGGTCTTCACAAAAGCGAGGTGCGACGAAGTTGAACCAACCAGCAATTTTTTCACTATCTGTCGAAAGGAATCCTTTCCCAGCAAAGAAATCAGACGCTAGGATCTTGCAGAGTATATATTTCGCCCACTGGGCAGGCATCGTCAGCTCTTATTCAAAGAGAAGCAATTTTTTAAAACAGGAAATCGATTTCGCGCAACACTACGCATCCTCAGTCCTGTAATCGGCAAGCAATGCTTACGTGTGAAACGTTGAAAGGCCGAAGCAAGGGCAGAGAAAACAGACAAGGCCCAGACTGGAATGAATAAGTAAAAACACATGTTGCGGCAAGTAAAAAGCTGGAAGATATGTCGTTCCCAAATAATTGCTTTCACGGCAACTGGAAAACTATCTTAGGCCAATTATCGAGCAACGCAACAAACCCACATTGACGAAATCACGCCGCTATTACTCACAACACAGCGTTGGTAGAATGCGTGAGCAGAAATGCGTTCATACGGTTGGCAGACGTACTACTCTAGGGCAGTGCTTCTCAACCTTTCACCTTGCGGCCCACTTTTACCGATAATTTATTTCAGGGTCCGCGATAAGACGGCGTGGCAAACAAACAACGCGAAGCACACATTCAATTTACTTTCAATGCGATGCTTAAGCTTATTTATTGGATATGATCAGATCGAGTCGAGGCTGGATAGAAGACAAGCTCACACGCATACTTATTACGAAAAACTAATTCCTATTTGCACGTTAGTCAAAATTGGAATAGTTCAAAAAATCGTGTACGGCCCATTTACGTTCTTTACGGCCCACTGTTGGAGAAGCGTTGCTGTAGGGAGCGCTTTTAAAATTAAATGCTAAACGTTGTGAAGGGAGGTATCAACATCGGTAACTACATGGATGGTAAAAAACGTTCAAAAAGTGCACAAACCCGAATGGGAAAACTCAATGAACAACGCAGAGGGGTACAAAAAATAATTTCGCACGAGGGAGGATCATGTTTGGAATATCAATTTGTGCGACAAGTTCGTTAATCCATTCATCTTCATACGTATCCAGCGAGTGAAAACTGGGTTGTTCTACAAATGTGACAGTGTAAGCCTCATAGATATGTGGTTTATTCATGATACCATGGAACACTTTCTTGCAGCCAACTGCTACATTCCAGCAAAGACACTTCGCGCTCTGGTTAGGTTGAGCGATCTGTTGCATACAAAGTATTTGTGCAAATCGGGCCCATCTTAAGATGCATAGATGCAAAATTGTAAATGACCAGGTACCAAGTTGAACTTATCAGTCAGCGGGTGCACGGACACAATTGCTGTGACATATTAACATACTGACAACTGTGAATATACAAACAGACGAGAATTTGGACGCCACCATATGCAATCATGACGGTCACACAACCATATCTTTAGTTGCTTGTTGGCAATAGTTGTATGTGGGAACTAATCCAGATCCAGGCCGATAACTATTGAGACATATCTGGGTCAGGGCGCAAGAATAACAGACAAGCTAAAAATCATTTCGCAACGATAAGAGGCAGAAGGCTTCTTATTTTGGTACATATATCCGTATTTTCCCTCTGGTACGCAAATCCCGGTGTATATGTGCGTATTTCCCGTCAAACCAATCGGCGACGACTGGTTCAGCAACACATGACGGTTGGGAATCGTGGCAATTTAAAAACATCAAGATTAACCGATACAATTCACCAACACGACAGTTCACTTGGGCACGACGCGCATGTTGATGCTGTCCGGACAACGTTAATTTTATGCCGGCACGAGTCGAGCGAAGCGAAATCTCGGACATAGCACTGCTCCTGGAGATCCCGTGCCACACAAACGTCACCAAACCCCGATATGTCCCGATGTGGTTCGATGCAATGTCAACATTCGGGTCTGTTTGCTTGGTCAAAATGAAAAGAAAATGCAGCCACAAAAGGATAAACATTCGCCCTGTAATTTGCATGTACCGAAAAACTGGTGATTTAAAAGCACTCAAAAATATAAACCAAAATTGCAGAAAATAGTGGTAATAATAATCAGTCAGCACATCACTGTTAATAAGAACACTGACCAAGAAGAAAACAAATTTAAATTTCACGGTTTAAGGTCCATTGTCAAAACAAATGAGTTGCTCTTACGCACGTATAAAAACATGTCATTCAGTTCGAATGTAACAAGCTACTCACCTTATTTTTTAAACTCAGATCTGCCCCAGCTTCAACCAGCAAAACTACAATAGGAAGATTGTCCATCTTAGTGCAAGCCATCATTAGCGGTGGCCAACCTGCCTTCTTGAGAGGATCAACATTAACCACTTGAGAAAGCAGGTACTGCACAATCGAGTTTTGGCTGTGTACAGCAGCCTCGTGCAGTGGAGTTTTTCCGTCCAAGTTTAAAGAATCCAGTGAACACCGGCAATGAATGTGCACATACTGCAAAGCTTTTAGTTGGCCGTGACGGGCCAGCATATGCACAACACTGTCACCTGACTTCGCATGGACATATTGTAGCAGTTTTTCAACGTCCCTGATTTTCATGTCCTTAAAGTATGCAAGCAGCTCAACTTCGCTAGCATGCTGAATGTTTTTCCACAGCAATGTGTGTTCCATCCTGCACACAGCAGTGAGTGAGCAGCACAAGTAACCACACATACACAAAGGAACAGGTCACTGAGAATGCAGCCCTTAACAGAAGTGTAAGACCTGGATAAAGTATTGCATGTCATATGGCAAAAACAACATAGCTTTATTTCAACACATTTCAGAAAGTTTTGGGCTAATATGATTATTGCTTGCAGTGTTCATTAATTTACTGTACAATGAAAACTAAGCAGAAGTTCCTGGAAACAGCTAAAGACAGGTACAACTGTCAATACATCTACCAATTCCATGAACTTCAACTCCAATCAGATGGTTATTCAACCAGAAATAGGTCTGGAAAATAATGCACACAGATCATGCTTGTAATTCTCTTGTATCAAGTGAATCATGAACATATATGGCAACACAAACCCAGCGTGTGTGGGTATTACTGCCAATGGTATCACGTGTTTCTCTTTACTCTAGTATAATGACATGCCAAACTCAGTGTCACAAGCAATAAATACGTCTGAACTGTTCGATATTGGTGCATTGCTTGTGCATAAACAAAATCTTGTACACATGAGCACATGTTCTGCATGAAATATATTTCACTGCCCAATAACAGCTCTTACTAAGATAAGCTCACTTCTATAAAGATGCGTCTAATATGGTAGGTAATCCCAAAAGCAGTTTTGAATTTTACTGCATTGAATTACATTTCCAGTTTTTTTTTATTTTACTGCTCTGAATTAATTTGCCAAATTGCCAACTTTATAATATTGATAAAAAGGTGCTTTTAAAAGTACAATATCATTGATGTGTACATGACTACTGACTTATACCAATGTTTGCAGATATTAATGTAAATCAGAGGTCAATCATAAACTGTTAGTGATTGTTATTTTGTACGAAGTAGAGATAAACATTAAGCAATCTACCATAACGCTGTCAAGTAGACATTTTAGATGATTCAATTGGTTTTACATACTTTTGTGCTAAGAGATATGTTTGTTGGAATCATCATACTCACATATGCCAGGAGAACATTAAAGCACACATGCACTTAGTGCCATATCATACTGAAACATCAATGGTGTTAACACACACAAATGTATACACAAAATAGTAGCAATGTTCTGCTGAGCTAGGTCTTGCAAAAGGTGTTTGTACAGCAATATTAATGTGGGAGGCTGCAAAGAATCTAGGTTCAGTTGGGTGGCTGTCTTCCATTAGTCATGGAAATAGACACCGCAATACGTTTTGCTAAAATCAATTTTCAGACCTCCAAACAAGCTAACATCAGAAGGCCCTGACGTGAAATGCTAATGTATTTTCTATCAAACAACTCAACTACAACTGCTACACACTTATATTTTAAAAACATTTCAGTTCAAGAGTCACTTTGTTATAAAACTCACCTTTCAATTTTTAGACAGTTGATCTATGGTATTCATCTAGAACTTTTTTCAACAATGAGATGTCAGCTTTGTGTTGCATTAAAAACTTCCCTTCAAAATGAAACACAGGTATGTCATATTTATATTTTTCCCACCAATGTTCATTTGCTGGATCCGTAATATCAACTGTTTGAAGATGAAACTAAAAAGTATACAGCAATGTTACACTTCACTGCTGCTGATTCAAACTGTTATTCATACAAAATGTTGAAAATGTCAAAAAAGCAGCTCCCAAATAACATGTTTTTATTAGATCTCATGAAGGGGCAAAATGCACCTGTGATTGCTTATTAGGGATGTAATTTCACTGTTTTTTTTCAGATGGAAACAAAAACTGGCCAGAACTGAAATATTTTTATGCTTTGTTTTGCAGCTGTGATTTTGTTCCAAATGCACTGCCAAATGCCAAAATGCAAAGTAGTTAGAGATTGTATCCTATAGAACAGTGTTTCCCAACCTATTTAGGATACGGACTATTTTCGGACCAGTATAAGTCTTTGCGGACTCAAGATAGACTTAAGGGTACGCTAATAATACAAACAATAGTTTTGGCAAAATTTGTTTATGGCCCAGATTCACAAATTTTAATGAGAATCACGTTTCTGAGTTTTTTCACAAGTTTGTCAAAATGAGGGCCTGGGGTCATCAAATCACACCTGTACCAACAAAAACTTCGACTGTTTGCCTCTGGTGCTTGTGGACTCATCCAGAGCCTTCTGCAGACTAACTCGAGTCTGCGGACTCAGGTTGGGAAACACTGCTATAGAAATTTGGCTTTACATATAGATTTGGAGCGCAAGGCGTTTTGTATAAGGTATTTTGATGTCTGTATATAACTTTTTTGTTATGAAGTTTCACCAGTGTGTTTAAATGAGGTGCCGCCAATCTGTTTGCCTGCTGTTGCAACCTTTCAGTCACGTAGCATTGAATGTGCTGCAATTCACCAGGAACGGGATGTGCGCAAAGAATAGCACACATATGCAGGCAGCACTGGCTTCTAAAATTGGACTGCAAGTCACATTGCGAGCAGATGGATGGACTGTTTGTATGAACTAGCACAAATGAGAAGCAAATTCCACAAAAAGTTTTGTCTTTTGACAAGTATTAAGCATGATCATGTAAAGGGTGGCCGGTTAGCTCTTTCGGTAAAGAGCTGGCCTCACAATTGTGAGGCGGGAGTTCGATCCCCCTCGCCGGTTGTTCCCTTGAGCAAGGAGCCTAACACTCAGCTCATGGGCCAATGCTGCTGCCGCCCACAGTGGCCCAAAATTGCGACTGCGCTTTGTGCAATTACGTGCTGTATCACGCTGTTGTATCGTGTTCGTATGCCAGCACCTCACTATACTTTGTATGCTGTGATTCATGCGTCGTGATTGCGCGCCTTTCCGCAACAAACAAAGCATGCAAACTCAGAGGGAAACCTCCATACGCAAGAAGAAGAATGTAGGGCTTATTGCAAAAGACATTTTTGTTTACAAATGTATGATTTTACAAATCAACAAAGAAAGTGATTATCTAATTAGGTGGAAACAGTGTTTTTGATCACACTTTTTAGTTAGTATATCAAAGTCTCAAGTTAGCTTTGTGAAAATTTTTGGGATAGACATGAGGTGTTGGTCAGAAAGTCAGTTTGGTCAGAATGCCTCAAAATTACAAACCAAACAAACAAAAATACCATAGATCCAAATGGCACAAATGGTTGAGCACAGGACACCAAAGCCAGACTGAGTTCAGATCATACTGAAATTTTAAAAAATAATACTGTACTTGCAGCCGATTATACTCAGCATTGGTGGGTGGGTTTATGCAGTGCTACCATTGACTTGCCACCAATGCAGTCGTCATCTGACAACTACAACAACAGAAGTGCCGTGCTTTGGTTTGATCACCAATGGAATGCAGACAAGACTCCACGTATTTTCATCTCCGACAGCGGCACCCACCCTCCTGAAATGGCCCTGCCAAGAACAGCCCTGGGTCCGGCTTAACCGCCTCTGCACCAGTGTTAGACATTTCTGCTCCAGCCTACACAAATTGGCCATGGCCCCTTCTGCAGCCTGTGAGTATGGTGCAGAAGAACAAACTGTTTACCATGTTGTCCTCCAATGTCTAATCATCAACCTCCCCATGGACTGCACAGCCTGATGGTTCTGGATGATCAAACAATTGACTGGCTGTTCAACACCTGCTCCAAGATCTAATGCAGCCAAGCAGTGGATTTGAACAACTCGCTCAACCGATGAAGAAGAATGCAGCATTTACTATGAAGGCAGCTACATGGCCCACAGTGCAAGCAAGTGGGGATTGGCACTGAGTAATGAGTACACACGGACCAATCATGACACTCCAAAAATAATATTCTGTATATGGAAAGCAAGTATAAATGAAATTGAACTGAATCAAATATGTCACCAGACTGCTGGCACTTAAAACAGAACAGGTGCTTTTCTGCTATTTCCACGTTGTGTGCCAACACAGTTCATTAGTTTCATGGGTTTTGTTTTACATAAGTCAATATTTAAGGATGAACTACAGCTGAGTACCCCACAATTAGTTTGCTTCATAATGTTTTGAGTAGTGATATCAAAATCTAATTTCCAGACCAAGTTCAAAATTTCAACAACTATGAAATATTGAACAACTACCATACAGTATTAGCATAAAAACAAATGACCACCCACCTCATCAGACAAATGGGCTATGCGTTCTTTGGCGATGTCACACAGTGGACAAGGATCTTTGGTGAATAATGTTAAAACTGGAATCTTTTTTACACAATCACAAAAACTTCTACAGTTTGCAAAAGCCTTGCAAATGTAGCCTGAGCAAGCTACCATTTTACACTACGCTGCCTCTTGGATATATGTGTACCACCAACTGCAATTCAAGCACAGCAACCATATTAGTTGCACAATGACATGGGTACTAGCCATAGTCAGAAAAACATCATACTAGATTGTACTGGATACATCAACATAGCAACATCAAAATGATTAAATGCATAACATGATTAAGCACATAACACATTGGGAGACCATGCTAAAAATGCTACTGGAACTTAGGCACAAACATACCATGATTAACATTGTGATAGCAATGAAATTACAAACGCTGATCTACTTAAAATATTCAGCACAATTTATAGATGACAAAGCTGCATGTCATAAAAATTTCACAAATTTGATCTTGATCAAAATCCATGTGACATAAATACAAATTGTTCCAGATATAGCGTTTGGCAAGTGGCACAAACTTGTTGCACTTTTCCACTTAATGTGATAATCCAAATAACACTGTACTATTGATTTATAAACAAAGGTGCCAAGTTTGGAATTTTACAGGTGCGCAAAATATGTGATGTCACTGCTCATACTGTACACATTTCAATTTATGGCACCACAGCACGTACTTCACAATCTACCAAATTTTGCATTTAACCACAACTATGATACAACTTCAAGTGTATGCAACCGGAAGTTGAAACAGTTTTTTCCAGTTAAACTTATAACTTACTAAAGGCAAAAGTGCTACTGTAGGACATCATGGAATTAAAAGCAAAATGCTGAAAAACACACTGGACACAGTCCAGGTGCATTAGGTACAGGTATAAACGAAAGATTGAGTATTATCGTGACATAACTAAAGGAAAAGTTATGCTATTTTTCAATCTAGCTTTGTTTGTTTGCAATTATAACAAAGTAGTAGGAAACTTGCATGAAAAAGCCTTAACTGATTATGGAAAATTAATGTCAAGAATACACAAATGTGTTGCATAACTAGCAAGCATTGCAGAGTGCCAGACACCTGTTTTTTCGTTGAGACATTTTAGCCATTTTTGCTGAGACATTTGGTCACTGAAACATTTCAGTCATTTGTTTCACAGTTGCATTAAAACTCGCCGTAACAGTGTTTTTCTTCCTCCATTTTCAGACATTCTGACCAAATTGACTTAATTCAGTCATTTCAAAATCATTTTGGTCTATGACCAAAAAATGAACAGCCAGACACACCAGCACAGTTGTAGTAAGTGGCCAAGCTCATAGACATCATGGTCTTAACTCATAAAAAATGATATATGATGTCCGACCCATGAAAAACTAATAGCCAAACTTAACAAAAGATACATTTTTATGAGTTCAGCTTCTAGAACGTAATGCCTATCTTTGAAATACAGTTAAGATACCAATCACCAAATGAGTGAGCATAATATAAAACAATACTTGCTATTCTTTTACACATGATTGCTCTTACATATTTATGCAATGTATCAGTTGCATAGTATGCTCAATATGTTGTAATATACAATAGCATGACAAGAAAAAACCTATAATTCGCAAAGCTAAAAATAATTTAATATGACTTACAATAAAACACCATCAAAGTATATGGTAAACATTTGATCAAAATAGAACAGACAAGAAAGGATCATAATGTTTGCAATTACAAAACTTTGGTAATTGCAATCTGTAAACCTTTTATAAAATTACACACATGCAACCAGCTTTTCAATCTTGCATAGCATGTGCTTCACAACCAATGAACTAGCATTATTTACATAGATGTAGGATTTGCAAATAAAACAACACAACAAAATGGAGTCCAATGGAAACAACAATGCTTTCAATTCTGAACAAGGTGATGAATGACAGGTTTAGTTCATTAGATGTCAACATAACTTCATGCCAAATCAAAAAGATATGCATGAAAGTTCTAAATCTCACAAGAGAAGTTTCAAATTTTATGCTTTTAACTTCTTAACTTTAGCAACATATTGGTTTTCAGCATCCCCTTTGCTCAGTCCTTTTTTTCCATTCCAAGCATCCCACTTTGCTTTACCTTTCATATCAAACATGCCAGGACGCTCAGTGTTGCAATCTCCAACTGTTGCTTGTTTATAAAAAGCGTATAATTCAAGCAGATCTTCATCACTAGGACGAGTGGGAAGACTTTTCAAATCATCAGCAGCTTGCAGAAATTCAGATGACATTTTTATAAAGTATGTTGCAGTTGAAATTATAAGAAACTTTTTTTGCAAAACCTGCTTAAATTTTTATGAAATTCTTTAACACTTCTAAAAAAATTAGTAAGTTGTTGTCAAACTCTTACAATATTTTTTAGGCAAGAAACATTGCATAATTTAACAATACTTACAAATTATAAAAATCTATAAATGTACTGTAGTCAAAGTTAGCTACTGTATAATGCACAAAATCTGTAGGTTCTGCAGAAAGAAATGCTGTGCAGGTAAAATAATAAGGGTGCGGGAAGACACACAGAAGCTGTAAAAATGTATTGTAGATACTTCCCTTCATACAACAAACGTCGGTTAATCTGGTTTTGATTTGACCAATGATTTTTATCTGGTTTAGGCAAAGATCTGGATTATTATCCGAAGATGGTTATTTCTAGCCTGACGTCATCTTAGTACTAAGATATTAGTGAGGATCACCTAAATTGAACACATTTACAACCCAACACCAGACTTTTGCAGAATCAAAGTGAATTCATTTATGTATTTATTGTACATTAGACTAGTCTCTGCCAAATCCAAGCAGTTGTGAACAATCTTAAGTTCATAATTTTTAATTACCGGTACCTGGCTGCAAGAAAAACTGGGATTTGGACTGATACAGAGATTTTTGTTACTGGTGCATAAGGCATGTACAGCCACACATGGCAGTGAAGTCATTGTATTGTTCAGGTTAAATCCCAACTGTAGCTTAACTCTATAGCAGTGGTTTTTAACCAGGGGTACACGTATCCCTTGGGGGTACGTGTACCAAAATTTTCAAGGATATGCACCCTGGAACTTCAAACCAAATTTTCTTGAATATTATTCGTAATTCTCAGTAGTATGACATAACATTACCCACTGCTTATGACTATAGGGCAGTTATCGGCAAACATTTGTTACGGTGGCTCAAACTGTCCTTTCAGTTATAATTAATGACCCATGCTTATTTCTGAAGGCCCAATTTCAAACTTTTGCTACATTCAGTTACCTGTTACATAACAATGCAATTGTAATGTTATAAACTATATAATGACAAAAACAATGCTTTTAATGTCAAACAATCAATGTTCCATAGATGTTTAAGTAGCCTATGCTTGAGCCCACACGCCTGGCACAAGACTGTAGCTTGTACAATAGACCACAAAGAAAATGTTGTTGTGTGGCCCCCCAAAAATGCATGATAAAAGGCCCACAGTTTGCAAACCACTAGACTATGCCTAGGCTGAGACTAGTTGGTTGTATTATGTTTATATTTAGCTTCATTTTATATTTAGCTTGTTTCTACAAAGTGCTGTCACCTAACTTACTTTGTTGCTGGTTGTTGAGTAAAGAATTCGTTGCTAACTGTTAATTAACCATTTATTTTAAGGGTACAGTTTTTAATTTTGGGAGTCAGGTATCTTGTGTGAATATCAGTACATTAATTTTTAAGAAACATGTCCAAGAAACACAAGTGGAATGAGGACTATGTTAGATATGGTTTCACTTGCATGACAGAAAAAGATAGAACGCAACGACCACAGCGCATACTCTGCAACGAAGTATTCGTTAATGCCAATCCGAAACCTTCAAAACTAAATGAACATTTTAATAATCAGCACGGTGGTGTGCAGTCTGCGAATGATTTCAACACCTTGAAAATCAACAGGGCATGATTTGGTAGTGGTGGAACCTTATTAAAGCAGGGATTTACACCGATGGAAAAGCAATTATTGCTGACATCTTACCAAGTTGCATTCTTGTGTACCCAGAAAAGAAAGCCTCATACAGTTGCTGAAGAACTTGTGAAACCGTGTGCACTACAAATGGCAAAACAAAACTGGGAACTGAGGCAAGGAAAAAGCTAAGGCAAGTACTGTTGTGAAATGACATTATTTGTTCTAGGATTCATGACTTGAGCAAAGACATCTTCTCTTGCAGCAGGTAATAGCCGATTTCAAAGCCAATCCCATCAAAGTGAGCCTGCAGTTGGATGAGTCAACTGATGTCAGTTTTTGTAGTCAGTTACTGGTTTTTGTGCAGTATGTGAAGGAGAAAGAATAGATTGAAGAATTCTTGTTTTGTCTTGTGAACTATTGACAACAACCACAAAAGCAATTGATGTATTCAATATTGTTAAAAATTTCTTTTTGAAGCACAGTTTTTGGCACTTGATATGTGCGGATCACTTTGCACTGATGGAGCTCCAGCCATGTTCAGCAACAAATCAGGCTTTGCAGCCCTTGTCAAAAAGGAGGTACCTCACATTGCAATCACACATTTATGTGCTACATCGCCATGCCCTTGCAGCAAAGTCATTACCTGACCAACTCGAGAAAGTGTTGTCTATTGTTCGTTGTGAGTGCAATAAATTTTATCAGAGGCCAAGCCTTGAATCACTGTTTGTTCAAAGTGTTTTGTAATGAAGTTGAGGTTCAACACAACGTTCTTCTTTACCACACAGAAGTGAGGTGGCTACCCCGTGGTTGAGTGCTTATTCGTGTTTTTGAGTTGCGCAAAAAAATCAAGCAGTTTCTGATACACCGAAATAGTGACATAGCACTTGAAGTAAGAGTTTGAAAACGAAGAGTTCATCATGTCCCTGGCATACCTTGCAGATATATTCAGCAACGTTAACGACTTGAACAGCTCCATTCAGGGAACAGTAACGAACATGACCATAGCTAGCGAAAGGATATCTGCCTTTACTAATAGGAAGTAACTACAGATACGCCTGGCCTGACGCAATGCAAATAAAAGGCTCAGTTATTAAGGGTTACCATTAGGGTGAGCTTTAGAGTTAGGATTAGGGGTTAAGGTTAGGGGTTAATGTTAGGGATAAGGTTAAGGGTTAGTGTTAGGGATAAGGTTAGGGGTTAGCTTAAGGGTTTATCTTTTGTGCTTAGTGTTGCTTCGTTTCTGCCAATCCTGTTGCTACTTGCATCTTGGCGGCAAAATAGACACTGCCTCAATTTAAACTGAGTCAATTTCATCAAGTGATTCAAAGAGCACATGGCTTTAGCACGTGGTTTGATGTCTTTGTGTCATAAACGGTCACTCCTTTTACTATGAGTTTTGAACGATCTACTGCATTAATTTACATCACCACTGATGATAGTGATATTTCTCATGATCAGACAGCTTATTAGGTAATGAATGTCTTCAAGCCACGACTAGGGTCCTAAAATGATTCTTTAAAATTAGTTTTTGTAATGTGCTCTCCTTTCACATCAGCAATATTTAAAAGTTTTTTTTTGTCTGTAACAAGTATTTTGTGTATTAAACCGTTAAACTTGACATCCTTTTCTCATTTTCCCAAGAGGTGTATCACTTGTTCAGTGGGCCCACTTACCCAAAAAAGCTTCATGTGAGTGGTTCTTAACTGAAACTGGTGGGCGCTCCTCCCACGTGGGCATCAATAAATTTCCAGGGGGGGCACAAGTACTTACGCACCCTACAATATGGAAAGTTTGATCATTAAAATTTACCAGTAGTTTTTACAGCCTATTTTAAAGTCAGGAGCTTGAATTTAAACAAAGTACAATTACTTAAGGGAGGCATGGTAAAAAAAGGATAAGAACCACTGCTTTACATCAAATCCTTCATCACACTCTGATACTTGTACACTACTGTTTAACTAAACTAACAGTGTTGCGCACTCCTGTCTAGAGCAAAAGCATAGGCCATTAGTCTGTTGCTCTCTCCGCACAAACGAACACAGCGAGTTGTGCTGTGGCTATTTTTCACCATTGTCATTCTGGCAGAATTTGCAGCACCACAATGCAAACTAGAGATGGCGCAGACAGAAAATTTGTGCCCGCCATCTGCACTGCATCAGCAGCTTCTGTCCGCTGTCCGCACCGCGTTTGTTGTACATTACCCTGTCCGCATCCGCGCTACACCGCAATCCCAAATTACCCCCTAACAGCAATGGCGATTTGCACCCCCTCACCTGAAACACTGTGCTTTTCATAACATTTTTCTCAAGGTGTAAGATTTTCCAATAAATTTGACATTGTCTATTTTGCCTCATTAATAGCATTGCTGGAGCTATTTTGCCTTTAGCCGAACTTGATCAGTTGAAGTGGTCATGTTTCATGGAAAGTTCGAAACATGTGACCTGCTTAGCTGACTGTGACGTCAGAGTCCAACGGAGGAGTTTTGTCATGTCTTTAGTGCTGGCAAATTGTTAGCACCTTCTTGTCTGTGTTGTATGAAATGTAGGCTAAACCTTAACCATAAACCCTATCCCTAAAACCTGACCTCGACCTCTAAATCCTTATGCCGTATTCCTAAACCCTAAACTGTTGTCTCTTTGCATATCCTATTTGTCATGTGGCCGCATCAACCAATGGTCTTCAACTATAGGAAAACTTATAGTCCCAGCATGGGCACCATATATATAAACCTACAATCATTTGCCTCATGAAGAAAAGCAGACACTACCTATAAATCTACAAAATGTTTTTAATTCTTTTAAATTGTCACGCCACTCTTTGCTACTGTGTGCAAAGTCATAGCAAGTTTTCTGTCACAATTTATCAAAATAAGATATTGGTTTTTGCAGTTGCACTAACTGACACACAAGCAAAAATCCCTTCAAAGCACTGTTTCCACCAACATACATCCCCTGCTTGCATTGTGTCAAAGTTTTATACAGTTTTATAATCTTTATATGTGTTCCGTACCTATATTGCAATTGAGCATTGGTTATGTGATACACTGTATGTTTCACCAATTATCGCATATGTAGTCAGCATGGCAAGGTCACGGTGTATTAACTTAAACCTCATTCACACTGAATTTTGCATTAATTGTCAAGGAGAGATAACATACATTCAAAGCAGTTTTGCCATACAGTCAAAGCAGTATAGCCTACTACAGTAATACAATGTTCACATTATACAGAAGAATGGGTAGTTAACAAACCTTTAAACTTGCAGCCCAGAAAGCATTTTCCTAGTTAGATGCCTAGCAGTTAGCTGTCCAGAGTTCTGGATTAGCAATTCGCATGCCAGTGCATCAGAGCAGTGACTGCAGCACACCACCTGCAGGAAATCTAACAGCAATATTCTACCTTTGAATCTTCGTCCAGACTCATCGCGAAAACGCAGCTAAAAGCTGTAGGATAAACAAGAAAAGCAACTGTTGTTATCTAAGACAATAACTTCCGAAGTCTCTTCGTTTTGCAAAGATTCATCATCAGATGAACGTCCACGCTGCACACGGCGCTGGCGAGGTACGCGGCAATATTTTTCAAAAAACGACACCGCGCAGAACGCGGTGCGGTTGGCATCTCTAAATTGTAGAGATGGCACGGGCCGCTAACAGTCCAGTCTTCGGGCCGTCCGCTACGGTTTTGAAACAGTCCGCTAGCAATTTTTTTAGCGATGACGTCACT
>Ga0210059_1002778_pt1 | contig 27658 bp, 21 predicted proteins | sample Ectturendosymbi2_FD_188042 | JGI IMG/M metagenome (GOLD analysis project Ga0210059, IMG submission 188042) | Ecteinascidia turbinata endosymbiont from Florida, USA - Sample 2 (SPAdes) (version 2) | ecosystem: Host-associated > Tunicates > Ascidians > Unclassified | place: Key West, Florida... | reverse complement strand
GTGAACTATTTTGTACATAAATTTTCCTAATTCGTATTCATATATTTGATTAATCTGAAAGATTTTGCATGAGTGATATAGATCTAGCATTGGGACGTGAGCAGCTCTAGATATTTTACAAATACAGTTAGAAAGAAGATTAGAAGACTTCTTCGCAATTTCTTCGTGCTATCACCAACTGGTGGTGCTACCAAAAGGACATTTGTTTTGGCCCTGCTTTGACTAATTCAACTCTCAACCTGTGATCTATCACTATCGCATCAGGCCCAGAGGTTAAGAGGATGACGTTCTTTCTGCTTTTGTGCCTCAATTGCCACGTTGTATCATCTATTTCAGGTTTTCTCAAACGGGGCCCTCGCCCCCCCTTGGGGCTCACGGAGCGGTTTTCTGGGGGCCACAATCAGAGGCTTTCACTAGGTAGCTTTGCCGTGATACTGCATAACCCAAGTGTCATGTTAGTTTTGGACCCTCTGCTGCGAAATACTGGCGACGGGTCTGACTGTAGTAAACGTTACTGCGATTAGTTGGGTGAAATTTAGCTCATTTGGACGACATAAGACTAAAAACAATTGGTACACGATGTTTTCCATGACTGGGTGCCCAACGTTGCAACACAGCGCTCACGTTTTCTCAACAGTACCTGCGTACATTAACGCCCTAAGATAAAACAGCCTTTAGTCACCTATTAAAACTTTTTCCACCGGATGAGCGTAAGTTTTAAGCAAGTAAGCAACTTCCCTTTTCTATCAATAAACTAATAAAGCACAGAACAACAGCTTAACTACTGTAGAGCTTTCTAAATAACTGCGGCGGCTAGTTGCTTTACTGCTTCAAAAGCCCAGCTGCAACTGTAGTGGCTGGAGCATGACCAACGAACGATGCAGCAGCTTGCTAGAGTAGGCGCGTTTCGAGTAGATTTCCGAAATATCGGCCTTTGTTACGCAATGATATTGAGAGATAGGTAGTGACAAAGCAGTGGTGAGCATAGGAACCATGGCGCTAATAATATCGGCTGTGTCGTCCTTATTTGCCAAAGAAGATTCTCATGGGACGTGGCCTAAGCTGATGAAATTAAGAAAGCTTAAATTTTAATCAGTCTGAATAATTTTCTCACCTCTTTTCAATTATCTCTGCTTACAATAAGCGACTAGATTTTGCCGCCCCCTCGAACGTGCCGTCCTGACTATAGCCAGAGTAGCCAGTGGGTTGCTACGCCACTGCCCCTGTGCATATGAATTTGCCTGCAATCAACCACAATTTACTATGCAAGTCTTTAGGCATATTTAAAAAAACGATAAATAAGGAAATGGAAAGTGGTAAATGCAACTTCCTCATGGAAAACTTAAAATGCTTGCTGCCATCTTCAGACAATAATATGCATTCTTTGAGTGTCAAAAATTGCAAAACCAAACAAAGTCCCTTTTGCGATCAATGGTTTCTATCGAATTTGTTTTCATTTACGTATCAACGAACTTACCAAACTCTTCAGCTTCAGGAATTTAAACAAGAGATCTACTAAGTGCTCCAGTGTGACTATATGGCCGCTACAGATTGTTGTCATTGTTGTGTACCTTGGCCTTGTAAAATCATAAGACGAAAATGAGTTCCATAAATGTACTAGTGCCTGTTTTATCTGCAGCAACGGAAAATAAAGTTATTTTTGCCCAAGAGGTCATTGTCGCTGCTAAATTTACGTTTTGAAGCTATTCCTTGGAATTGTTAGAAAAACGGTATTTAAAAGAACTTGCGAAATAAAATACCTTACATTCGTTCTTTGGGTCGCAACCGTTTGTGAACTTGGCCCGGGGCAAACAGTTAAAGAGAAAACTCCACTTTGCTTTGAAAAGTCTAATGTAAGATAAAATCGTCATTGCTAATATTTGATTTCACGAAAGCAGGTTTTACGTTGTCTTGGTTCCAACAGTTATTTTTAAACTTTGGAAAACAAGTTTCCCACACACGAATATTATGCGCTTAGAGCGACATTTCGAAGTTTTACTCCACTCTTCAATAACAAAATTTTTTGCTAATGTTTTTCGAAGTCGCGTTTTGGGAAGAGTTTGGGGTTGTTGATTTCAAACATTCTAATTTTACATATTTCTACCAGCTCAACTTTTGAGATATGATCCAGATCAAAACAAGCACAAACACCTGAAAAAGGGTTCAGTTTGGTGAATATCTGGCTTTATCTTAATATTCAACCAATATGCCAGCCAATTTCATTGTGAACATACCAGTGCGTTATGGAAAACTTACATCTTGCTAAAAACGGGAACAAAGAAGGTCAATTGAAACGAAATTATTGGTTTGTAATGACTAGTGAAGTGTAGCAAAGTTCATTCAAAGAACTGGATATATAGTCTAGATGAAAGTTCCTTTCTTTAAATGACTGGAATACCGTATGTACGCTGCGAAAATTCTTTTCGCAAGACCCTGCAAAAGTCTGCCGCTACCTTGCATTTCTACGTCCGTAATGGTTTCCCCTATAACCTTTCAATCTTGCTGAAATCTTTCCAGTTTTTCACCAAATGCTTCTAGGTTTTCAGGAATGTAGCCTCAGATACTAAAGTAAACCTTCACACCCATATTGCATCAAAGGTTTTTGAAAGTGCTTCTCAGTTGTAAATTAAGAGTGGAGTAACCTTCTGCTTCGGTTTTCCGGAGAACGTTTTTAACACAACACAGCACAACATCCATGCCGACTTTTCTACAATAATACAGTACATTTTAGTTTAAAAATCTGATATTTTCATTTTCTTTCTTATCTGCGGTTTATCCAATATGCTTCGTCCTGATTTTTCATCTGCTATCCTCCCCAAAGTCGCCGAAATGTTTTTAGAGCATTTCCATCAAACGTTTGATGAACATCTTCATTAACCCAAGCATAGCGGCGGTGGGTGAATTTTAAGCCAGTGGTTCATTCGTAATGTTGTTTCTTCATAATTTGAATTTGTCTCTGACGAGATAAATTTTCTTGACGCAGCGTTGATTCCCAATTAACATAATTTTGCCGCATTTTCAGCTTATCCAGAAATAAAAAAAAAACAGGAGAAGCGAGTGCCATGTGATTTTGTAGTGACTCTTCTGTTTTGAGTCCAGAAATGAAGCTTTTTATAAATATACAGTTGGCAGCGGTTTGTATCTTCTGGTCAAACACTTCAAATCAGTGCAATTGCTGTTTCGCGGTTTCCGGACCTGTTTTCTGTCTCTTTCACTGGTCGGTTTTGGACCATGACAACATAGCCTCGGGCATATGTTCACTATGGCTTATTTTTGTTGTTTATGAACGATGGAATGAGACAAAATAAGATTGCGCAAACTGAAATGGCAGCAGTGACAATATGGTATTCACTATGTAAAAATGATCAAATTATTAAAAATCTTGGAATATTCTTGTTAAAGGTGTTTGTGTACGTTTTTGTTTCATTTTTTGTAATTAACAGCATTTTCGAGTTCATTGTCATGAAAACGGTTTCTCAGTGCAGCAGGAGTTTCAACCATTTCTTTTTATATGTAAAACACCTTTTCCCAAAAGTTGATGTAATAAATTTTATTGTATTTTTTAATTTACAAAAATGATGTACTGCGAAATTAGCTTTGCAATAAAAACAAGTATCGCCTCCCTAAAACATACTCCTCAAACGATTTAGCGTGGTAATTATGTCACTTTGAAGTACTGTCATGAAAAAAGTCTATGTTAAAATCCAATCACGCACCAACGCACTAGTTTACCGCGTGTGGCGATCATCCTTATTAAGATTAACTTTATACATATGCGAATACCTTATTACGAGCTCCCATATTGAAAACTTCAAGGATTTGCGAAATCGATTTACTTCCCCACAACGTTTGGGGAAATCATGCATTAGGAATTGCTGTAACTGCCTATTGAGATGCACAGTTCCAATATATATCACGTAGGAAAGGGTTTGCTTGAGTAAATTCTCGATCAAATATTCCTCTTAAAATCTTCTCAAATATTTGAAAAGGGAAAGTTCGCAAAATCAAAATTTCTGCTAAATTGCGAGCGAGATATCAAATTACAGATGAAGTTGCACAGCGTTACAGTTTTTACCCAAATTTATCTTAATTTTATTTGTTAGCCAAGCACAATTCCACTTTCTATTCTTGCCCTTTTGTGACAATGTCCTTAAATTTTCAATTTTTTTCAAAGTTTTTTTAGGAGAAGCGTCATGAGAGAAACGACTCGTCGAAAGTTTGTTGTACACTATTTATGGGGAGCTCGCTGCGGAGAAATGGATTCAGGATAATGGATTCAGAACATTGGTTTGGATTCAGAATAGTTTTCATTTTTCATCATTTGTCTTTTCGCCAATGAGTTTTTTGAGTTCTGATCGCACATCATAAAAAGTGTTGCGCAGACGGACAAACAGTCGACCATGTTGTCCTCCCATGTCCAATCCTTCGACCTCCCCATGGACTGCACGGCCTGACAGTTCTGAAAGATGAGACAATCGATCGGCTGCTCAACACCTGCCCCAAGATCTAGTTCGGCCAAGCAGTGGACTGAAAGAACTGGCTCAAGCAATGATGATGCTGATCATGAAAAAAGTTTTTGATACATTTTTTCCAATAATGTTTATTTTCTCAATTTGGCATCAAGTTTTCCAACAACAAAGAGAAAGGCTTGGCACGTAGAAATCTAATACAGTGGTTCTAAACCTTTTCTCTTCCACGCCCTCTTAAGTAATTGTCCCTTATTTCAAGCCTATTGACATTAAACAACTTGCAAAACAAATATATTGATTGGTAAATTTATTGACCAAACTTCCCTTGTTGTAGAGCGCGTAAGGGCTCGCACCCCCCTGAAAAGTTATTGACCCCCCCCAAGTTAAGATATACCGGTACTGATCTAATATATTACTAATTGTTCGGACAGTTTTACTGACAAGGTGTATATTAAAGTGTTTCGGGAGCTCTGATTTTGACTAGCCCGGGGATGTTTCGGAAAGACTATAACAGGGACACCCAATAAGCATTGTTATTTCACCAACGCTGATTTTTGGCTTGCTGATGTTTTCGCAGCAATGCCACTTGCGCAATTCCTTTTTTATTTGAGAATGGAATTTATCTAAATTGACACGGTTTCAGTGATTCAAAATTTCAGAAATTAACCTAGTTTCCTGCTTGGCCCTATGTGCTTCACATGTGAACACTACTCGACGCTGGTTGTAGTTGTTCAAACTAAAACAATCCCACTTGTTTCGGAAGATTTTATATCTGGAACACCTCAACTTTTCAGGAAATTTAATAACAACGCTAGTTTCTCAAAAACGCTCTGTTTAATTTTCGCATTTCTGTGGGCTTTTTCGATTTCCTAGAAAAGGCATCTCAAAACGAAGGTACTATGTTTGATCAAATGATGAGTTCCCATCCTCTTAAAAAAGCAGGCGATTTAATAAATGTCTGTAAAAATACTTGATTGTCCAATTATTAACAAAAATTCCTCTCCTCAAGCGACGCTTCATGAAAGCAGACAAACTAAAGCAAAGAAGTGTGGGCAGTAATATTTCGCTTTTTACCGTTTGGAAAAAGTTATAAGATCATATATGATGGCTATGTTGTTCACATATCGAAGGATTTTTTGATGTTTATGTTTATATGATAGATCTATTTTGCAGACAAATCTATGCAGTTCTGTGGCATGCAATGCCTTTTCACCATAGATTTATAGACCGAGATTTGCAATAGAAGTAATTTCAGGATGATAACTTGACAAGATGAAGTATTCATTTTATCAATTTTGACTGTATATTCTCATGGTGCATGCTGCTGCCATCAGTTGCACAAGCGTACCGTAAAAACTTCAGTGCGCATTGTATAAAAGGTGTCGTTGGTGATTTTTTAAAAGCAGGTATCTTGTAGAGAAAACGTTAAAACAGTTTACTGATCATGAGTAATAGTGAACATTTTTTTGTTCTTCAGTAGGTAAGTTCCTTTTTTGCCACTTGAGTATTTTTATATAAAGAAATTCTGCGGTGACAGATTCTGAAATACAGCAGTCGTTCCAAAAGTATACTGAATTCAGTCAGCACCACCTAACAAGCAAACAAATAGAAAATCAAAATTAATTAAGCCTTCACAAATTTAACAATAAAATGTTTGAGCACTTAAATATAACTTTATTTTGAATTTCTGTGTCTATTAACTTGTCAAGTCTGCTTTTTAAATCAAATTCTGAATGTTTTTGGGTGTGTCGAGGTACGTCAATATCGTCTGTTCGTTCAACTGTGACGTTCAATATAATGTGAAGACGTCACAGCTGTTTTCATGATGTTCACAAATATGAATGCGATTTTTTGATTTCGCAGGGAAATTAAACTTGGGAAGCACAGTTCAATCTCGTGTGTGTGATATTTTATTTGGCGTTGTTCGAGTCAATCACTGATCTAACAAATGCATGCTGTTAGCTTTTCGTTTTACTAAGCAAAAAATATTTTGCTGGTTCTTTATGATCATGCAAAGCATAGTGGGTTCTGCAAGACAAGAAGAAGACGCATTGGCTCCCATCTCTAGATTTGAAAACAGATACCTGTAGTGAAACGTCTGCAGATACGGAGCACTGACTCAGTACGTAAATAATAAGAGGAAGTTGGTATGTCAGGCATTGTTTCACACAATACAACATCTAACATGATCGTATTTATCGGCCTTTACCAGATATGCACTGAACGCTGTCGCCAACCCCTAAGTCAGAGCTGATGGAGTCCAGTTGCAGATGAAACGCTACAATTACGAAGAACTGAATATAGATCGAAGCACTGATGTAATGCATCAGAAAATTTAGAGATATTGTTTCAACTCATAAGTTGAAAACAGGCTAGTGCTAACACATTGCGTTTGGTTGAAAGCTGAATTTCTTGTTTTGTAGCTCGATGAAGACCAGTCGCAACAAAAGCAAAACATTTACCCACGGATTGTTAGTTCTAATCGACGAATCTAGCGAAAAAGCATCCGGTTGTGTAAAGTTTCAAGGAAAGGCTAAAAGCATTGATTTAAATTCTGGAAATCTACAGTAAACTAACTTAAAATACTGTTCTTTTTGCTACTCATGTTGTTTTGTAGCACTTGCCACCAGGTTTCAAATCAAGCAGATAAATTAGCTCTTCTGGCGATTGTTTTATTATTAGCCGACGTTTCGCCCACTTGTTCAAGTGCGTTTCCTCAGGGCAATGTTTTCAACCACATATGTGTAACATGCAACTTGCTAATAACAAGAAACAATAAGCAGCATGACGTACAAAGTCAAAAAACGCAAAACTGACCATCACGTTATAGGAATGAGTGACAGCATGTCACAGAAAAAAAGCACAGTTTCCCTGCGAAATTTTTTTCTGTGAGTTTCCCTGCAGTTTAAAACAAAGTCGCTCTATTTTGCAATGGGAAACGTCTCGTGAATTTCGATTAAACCTTCGTCGGTTCCTAAAAAACAAAGACCCGAAACGTAAAATTTTTTGCTGCTGCTGTTTCAGGTAGTTAAGTTGTCAAAAATATTCATGCGAAAATGAACCGTAACTCGATAATCATTGTGCTGATCTTATTCTCTCTTGTACCTCTCCGACAAGGTAAGATCGATTGGATGTCGGTCGAATATTTATATTACTACTGGAAAAAAAGAATTTTTTCCAAGCAAAATAGCAGCAACAGTAGTTCGATTTTTTAAGTTCTAATGAAAGTTAGTTAGAAACTTTTGTGAAAATTCGGCCGTTTTCATAAATGGTATTTTGTCTGGTCTTTTGTCCTTTTGAGTGTTTTTGAAAATTTGACACAATTTTGGCCTAATTTGAATGCGGTACCACGTTCTGGAATGTAAATACTCAAAACGTCTCCATGTGCACTCTCTCAAGCACGCTTCCCTTCCTGACAGTTTAAATTACGCAGGCTAACATTCCAAACCCAGATTAGAAATAGTTAATGACACATAATTATCATTGATACGTTACACAGCTCAACAATTTTAAATAAATTTCATGGGGATTGGGGTTTAAGAGTGTTTTCGGTATAATTTTGGGGCGCTGATATCAAAACTGTTGTCAGATCATCCCTATGTGGTCAAGTTTTTGAGCTAATTAATATTTTAGATTTATGCAAATGTAGCATTTTAAGCATACGGTTGCATAAAGGTGTTACACATTTCGTGATTTGTTAAACTGGCTAACATGTCATTTAAACACTAGTGACTTCTTGTAATAACCACGATTGTAAACTAGCTTATGAAGAGCAATGTGCAGCATAGAAAACATACAGAGGTTAAACAAACACAAAACTTCGGTTGGTGTATACTGTATACTTGCAACTGTGACTTACAAGTCACAGAAGAGAAAATACACAGATATTATGGCCTTGCAATGCAAAGACTGTGGTGACAAAACAACGTTAAAATGCAAAGAATTGCCCAAACATGATAGCATACTCTTTTTTCATGACAGAAAAGATTGCACGGTTGCTAATCCTGGAAATGCCATTTCCGTGTTACTCGGGAGTAGCTACTGCCAGCAACCTTTTTCTAAGCACCAGCAATAGTCTGCCAACATGTTGATATTCCAGCATCCCTGGCATCTTTTCTACTTTTTTTATATCATAGTGGAAGGACTCTCCTTGCCCTTCAATCATTGCTTCTAAGTTTTCAGGAAAATAGTTTACATGATTATGAAGAAAATGAACCTTTACACTCATATTGCACCCAAGTTTTTCATAAGAATTTAACAGCTGTTTTGAAAGGTCGTAATATTTAGGACCTTTGAAATATCCAAGGAAGTTTTCGACAACTGCTGTAAGTGAGTGCCAAGCATTTTTATCAGGGTTGTCATGGTAAGTGGAAAACATTTGTCTTGCATTGAACGTCATATCTGAGAGCCATAAAAAATTCCAGCCCTAAACGTTTCGACGCTCAGCGCAGGGAATTTTTCACACAAATATGCCAAGCTTTTCCCTATTTTAAGCTTTGCAAACTGTTTCATAAACCCTAGTTTGATATGGAGAGGAAGAAGTAACACCTTGCTTGGATTAATCAAAAGAAAGTGTGTAATATTTCTTCCTCCAATCGCAAATCCTTCTCTGTTTGGCCAACTTTCTCTAGTCCAATGCTCTTGGCAAGCCCTGCTGTCCCACAGACACAAGAAACACGGAAATTTTGTGTATCCACTTTGTTGTCTAACAAATATGCACAAATTCTTCTAATTTACAGCAAATCTTCCAGTCATGCTCATCAACTATGGTACCAGGCATGGACAATTCTGACATAGGTTTTTGTTGTAGTTACCGCTTATCAACAGACTAACACTAACTCACTCCCTATGGGCGTACGCAGTTCAACAACCGCTGATAAAGCATTTCAGCATTTGAAAACACAACTAGTGATTACAAAATATATTTTCAAGTTAAAAATGGTGGGAGTTAACTGTTGAAACTTTTGGTGAGATTTTGCAATGTTTTGCGAAAAACTTCAAAACGTATGCTCTGTAGCCGCTAATCCTGACCAGATGGACAAAAATGGATACGATTTTTGGACTTAGCGTCCCCACGAAACCCCAAATCCGTTACAAACTTCAAGTCCCCAAAAATCCTATGCCGGTGAATCAATGAATCGAACTTCTAATCTGCAGTTTATTTCCTGAACGCACTGACTTAAGCTCACGCAGATTCGCTGATCACCATATTATGTTGATGGTGGGTTGTTGGTCACGGTTTCATGACTTTTGTGATTACAAAATTGATTTCATATTCTTTGCTTTGTTTGCTGATCACACCAGTTGCCAGTTGATTTACTTTACAGTATGAATCATATGCAGAAAGATTGGTTGAAATTTGTTTGATTTTAATGACTACGAAATCGAGTAGTACGTTGATTGCTTGAATTAATTTGAAATCAAAATCTGGTGGGTCAGGTAATATTAACTTGCTAAATTGTGTTAAAGAAAATATTTGTTTATAAATATAGATAAAAGTCACGGTTGGCCTTACGCAAATTTGGCCGTTGATGAAAGTTCACGTGGCCATTGCGGTGATGAAGTATGTACCAACCCCACCTATACCTATCTGAAACAAAGTGGTGAAATTTGCTTTCACGAGGGTGAATCGTGAATCATACTTTATCACAGAATCACAGAATGTTTCAGTGAAAGTTCCTGGTTTTCTTTGTGTTTTAGTAGTTGGGCAGCAATCGTTTCAGAAAATCAGTGTAGATTTTATGAAATCAGTCATAAGCACCATGTGCTGAGTTTTTAGCTGGTTTTCGCATGACAAAGTTAACACTCACGCTTCATACTTCCATGCAGGCAGACATAAAGTCGCGCCAACACACATGTACATAGCCCAAACATTACTATATGAATGAGATATTTTTGTCTTGGACTTGCGATTACCGTTGTTTGTTTGCTTGTTTTGTAAGCAGAAAATCATTTAACGCGATCGTGGTTGCTGATTTCCAGGATGCCATGCTGGTCAAGAGAAGCGTAAAAAGCGAAGTGCTGCCAGCGGCGCAGATACAACACAAACCCTTGAGTACTTTGCAGCGTGTCTAGAGGAAACGGTAAATGTTTGACGAAGCAGGATTTATAGTTTTTGGATCGCAACAAAAAGGAGTTTTATTTATAACCAAAAACATTTCAAAATACGTGTTTCTAAGACCTGAAAAATGTAGGGTATTTTGTCAACTTTTATTGCTTATTCATGTGATGACTTTTTGTGCAGAAACCATTCAATCTCCTGCGATTTACTGGAATAAAATTAAAATCAATCACGAAATGTGCGAAACGATAATTGCGGTAATAAAATCTCCTCTGGAAGACAACAAATTATTTTTTTTTTGCTTTCAACCACTGTTAAGGATATTTGTGTTTTCTTTCTTCGCTGGTAGCCATATTTCGCTTTGAGAAAATAGGCATGGCAGATAAGATGGTGCTTTATTTAGCAAATAGAATAAAGGCTCATGGAACCTTTCAAAACCTCATCCGTTTCTACAATAACAAAATGAATATAAAAAAAATGAAACAACCGACTTGAAGGTTAAAATAATCCCATCCCTCTTCTCCACAAGTGTTGCTAAATAAATTTGTTAATTTAGAAAGAAAAAGCAAAACATTGCAAGAGCCGCATTTGCACAGCTCTCCGTGAAATTGCAAAAACTATATAAAAATGAGGATTTATCCTGAACCACTGTATTTTCATTCATGCGATCTGGCTGCATTTGCAGGTTGGAGATACCAACAGCTACAACTGGACAAGCAATGTAGTTTATACTATCTTGTACAGCAAGTGGTTTTTAAACACAAACGAAGTTGTTTGCTCGTAAGTGATAAATAAACTTTGAAAAATGTCGCTATGTAATTTTTAATGTGTGAATACAAATTACCTAATTTCCATTTCTTAAATAAAATAAAATATTACGAAAATATTTTAGTTTTTTCAAAAGACATTTCTGAAAATGATATTATTCCATTTTATGCATTTTTGGTGTTATTAGATTTGTTGTTGCTAAATAAGTTTTAAGAAAACTAATCGTTATCTGTACATTTTGCACATGGGAGGCTACGTGAGGTTGGACGTTTTTTGAAATATGCAGAATTTCAGAATTTTCTTTTGGTGAAATTAAATTTGATGAATGCAAAATGAGTTATCGTTTTACCAGTTCACGAAACTTTTGCCAATGCTCGCATTTCCGAGTAATATTGGTTTTCTTTTTGTGTTTATTCAAACAAAAATTATTCGAAGAAAAAAATATTTCTGCCCATATTATCCCTGAAGTAACGAGGATTGAATCTTATCCAGGTCGGACGCTGAATATAACAACTCCGCCTGCTGGTCAACTGAAATCGAGCAGTACTTGAATGACGACGACCTGCTCCCTTTTGTCAAAACTTGCATCGAGCATTTCTATGTGGATTATGCGACTACTCCGCCACAGCGTAAGTTGCGTTTGTAGCCAGCACAGCTTCAGCATCACTGCCAATTGCATCATAAGACACTGAAACTCGTGCTTCAGCATCATTGCCACTCTGCAGTCTGTGAAAAGAATTCCATAAATACATTTTTTGAATGTGATTATCTTGTGAATGTAAATCATGTTTATTCTGCTACGTCACCTGCGAGTGAATCAGGCGAAACGTAATCGGTTTGCGGCAAAGAAGAATGTTTGTCGAACATAGAAATCACTAGTTTGAAGCAAAATGAGTGATTGGGCAACATTGCTTTTCCTTTTTCTACCTTTTACGTCCTGCTTTCGGAGTACATCGGTGGACTTCTTTGATTCGGTTGAGTGACTTCTCTATATCCTAATCTAGAACTACGGAACCTAATTAATAACACGGGCCACGTATATTGTAGAATGTCGCTGGCGGGCCGCATAAATAATTAGTTTTATCTTAAAATTTTACCCATGTCTTCCTAAGGCAAAAGGGAGAGAAAACTATGAGGAGCGAGAGATGCCTCTGTGGACTTGTCTAATTATCTGCTTTCACGGGGTTTCGTTCTGACGCGATGTTGAGCTCCATCTTGGGCAACGAAAAATCTGATGCGCTCCATACTAAATGTTCGCGCGGGCCGCAGGTTCCCCGCTTCTGTCTTAAAGATAACGATCTTAAAATAAATGATTGAAATCTGAACTTTCTTTTCTATTGCATGTTACAACCTGCCTTCACCGCAATCCAAAATGTCTGGCCATTTGTCTCTGTTTAGATTGCCTGTGATTTTTCTTGATTAAAAATATCCTAAAATTTTGTTGTCTTTTGTTTCAGCGAGATACCCTAGCAGCACAGTCAAGCGTAGTTTAAGCATGCAAAGGATTCAAAACCCACCTGATCCAAACCGGCTAAACAGTGATTACATAAGTTGCATTGAAAACGCAAATACTACACTGAATGTCAACTTCCGAAAATTGCTGGGAGCTATTGAGAGGCATTCCGTGCTAAGGTGAGATATCAACCAGCCTCAGATGATGAGAAAATTTGCAGAAATGATCGATGCGTGTTGTTACAAACTGGGTGTAAAAGTCCAGCTTTTGTAAAGGAGATTTTGAGTGGGATAATAATTTGGAGCAGTAACTTAAAAAAAATTCTTTTTGGAAAATAAATTTTTTAAATTAATAGTCGCATCTTGTATTGCGATGATGAAACTCATCGCACTAAATAATATTTGATTTCATTGAAGCAATAAAGGTACTAACTCCACGGTGAATAGGCATCAGGAGTTCATCAAAGGTCATGGCATAAAAAAGGATCAAAACGATTTGATGAGACTCTGCTTTAACGGGCATGGCTTTTCTGATGTGGTCGGTTTATGCAAAACACAGTGTCTCACAGCAGAAACAGTCTCGTGAAAAAGCTATACTGCACAATGCAGCCGATGAGCAAGTTATCTGCAATCCTTATAAGAACTCATTTGGTTCCCCCAAGTATGTCACAAGGACCGGTTTAATTACTGTGCAAATATACTTAAACCTGAGCCTTCAATTCCCGTTAGTGGAGAAGGGTTTGGTGAAATAATATAAAATCGCAACAAAACCTTCACTGATACATGCGCTAGAAAGAACTTACTAATTTTCTTCCAAATTTGTTTTTCTAGGCCGATGGGTTCTTGGTGATGTAACGTCAATTCGATTTTCAAAATGCGCTACCCGTGATTTCATCAAAGTTTTGGTTGAGCTACTTTTTAGACGTTTGCCTATTATATTCCAATACTCACTGAAAAAAGCCGATATTGACAACAGTATACAGCATAGCATTTATAAGATGCCAGCAGCGCATAAAGTTAAATGCAAGTATTAAATTCAAAAATGATAAAAAATTTACGCGCGAAAACTTTGTGCATTGTTACTTGGCTTCACACAAGAGTTGTTGGGCTAGTTTTTTTCTAGGAATCGGACGTAGGATGTTGTCACTTCGACGAGTTATTTCATACTACCTTAAATGTTCGGTTGTTTATTTGAGATTGTTCGACACTACTGCTGGCTGTATACTTAGGTAGTTCGTAGGGTCCTAGCAATTCACACGTGGCTGTTTAACTAAATATGGCCACTATCATTTTTGCATGCGTAAGGACTATAGCTAGGGCTACCATCGATTTGGACTAAAAAATAAGGACGACCAGAATAAAACGACAATTATTGGCATATTTTTTTTTATTCAAACGTCAGCGTAAGCGTAAAAGTCATGTATAAGATTGTATTCATGCCTTTTGTGTGCAAATAAAATTTTAAGAAGCTATCAGACGAATACGGCAGCCACATACAACCTGTCAACATAAAATTTCACTTTTTACAAGGTGGTCCTAAACTTTTGACCAGTAAAGTAGAAATAAAATTCTAAATTGTTTGTTGCTTCAAGTCGCTTTCTGACATTATTGCTGAAAATAAGATAAAACAAAGGACGCAAGTCCAAAATAAGTACATTTCTTAGAAGTAAGTACAGTCAAGTTTTCTAAGACAGTCCCCTTCATACTAAGGACAAGTCTTACAAATAAGGACGGTATGGTAGCCCTGATTATAGCGGTCTTTCCACTAACGCCTGGTAATGCCGTGTTTAACACCTCACTAAATTGTTACATCACAGAGGCTGAAATGCGTCCAGCCAGTGTGAACAAAAATTTGGTACAAACTTGGAAAAACAATTAGTACGTCTTGCCTTCACAAAGCTGGGCATTATTTGAAGACTTTTATCACAGCTACATAAATAATTTCCAAATTACAGTGCCAAGATTTATCAAATTCGCTACAGGTTTTTATTATTTCCTTACTGCCCATTTACGACAATAACTTACATTTTGCAGAAAGTGCAATTCAGCTTTCCAAACCCGTCCACTCAGTTACAGGCAAAAGTTTCTGTCTCTTACTCTACCTAACAAGGAAGTGAGAAGAGCAATCGAATCATGCAACAAAAGAAGATTTCCAGAAGGTTTGTATCTAAACCCAGATTTACAAAAACTCGTTAGAAACGTGATGAATTTTTTTATGTCAGTACCATATTGAAGTTTATAATTTTACTAGTAAAAATGTCAAAAAGTAAGGTTTTTGTTATGTGTACTCTTTGCATATATTTGTTAGTGAGAACTTTTGGATAATTGGTGTTTTTGTTTTCATTGTTAATGTACTTTTAGCATCAGACACGAAACACAGACAATTCACCACACTTAAAGTTATAGTAGTCGCATACATATCAACGGGTAAAACTGTATCAAATAAATATTACAATGCTTCAAAACATCAGCAGAGACTATTTTATTTTCTGAGTAAAAACTGTCTGATGGAAAGCATCTGTCATAGTAATGAAAAAAACTTGCAATAACGCAAACTGATGAAACACGTGTGCTTTCAAATTTTTTCTGCATGTACAACCCCATTTTCAGAAATGCCATTGATATAAAACCTTAAAATATATGCATTTCCAAAACTGCCCTTAACCCAGCTATAATCTTTTCAGAAAATTCCTGGAGTTTTTGGTCGCAGTGGTCTCAATGTGAACCAGAGTGTTCGGGAACCCAAAACCGAACAAGGCTGTGTTTCAATGGAAACAGACCCCGAACAAAGTTCAAATCCACTGACTGTTCAAATGGTAAGGTTGATGAAGTTTCAGTTTTTTTCAATGAGTGTGACAGTTTGATGTGATTGTCAACATAATAATGTCAACTGGCAATGGGTTAATTCATGATGTTTATCAAGACAATCACATGCCAGCCTGGCCACAGTGATATTTGCATAGTTACATAATAAAATGCCAAGATCCATCTTCTTTTCTATCGTAGGTCCTTAAAAACTTAATCCACAAAGTTTGAAAAAGTTTTCATGGAAAAACATTCCTTTGTTACCAACAAAATACAGGCATGTGACTGTTAAACTCAGTCAGTAACCACAACAATCCTAAGCCACATATTTTGACTATTTGTGGCAATAAAAAGATGAATCGTCTAAACATCTAACGTTTAGTTGCGGCTCCTAATGGGAGATGCGAACACGCAACGGAATGAACGCCAGATACGCTCTCTAGTGCAACGGGCAAGCAACAGTAGAGATTGCCCCGATCAACCAAGTTCACTCAAGTGCTGTTTGTGCGTAGCTGCATTTTCGAAGCAATTCCCGATTGCTCGCTCTAGGCATGTGACGCGCTGCGCCGTCACAAATGCCAGCACATGCACATGACGTTTTGCTATGAAATCTTTGCAAATCAGTCTGTTTCGTGCGCTTTGATTTCTGTGTTGACATGTCACTTATTTTCGATTTGGACTTCGACCTTTACCAAATCAATTCTATGTTTTACAAAAATCTACTTTTTCCACGAAACAGGTAGCGATACAGAAATAAGAGAATGTAACACTGGATACGCTTGTTGGTCTGATTGGAGTTCTTGGACTGAGTGCTCCAAAACCTGCGGAATAGGAAGAAGATTCAGGTGGAGAACCTGCAACGTAACATCGCTTGCAAATTGCAGCCTTAACTGTGCTGGCGACGAAGAGCAGTCGGAAAATTGCAACACTGGGAACTGCCGTAAGCAGATTTTTGTAGAAAATGTCTAGGTTTACTACCAACATTGAAAAGACCTTGTTTGGTAAAATTTAGCACCAAATGTTTACCCTGGAAAAATAGTAGAAACATTCTTATTATAGAAATAGTTAAGAAATTGGATAATGATTGCAGGCCCTTGTTGAAATGTTCATCTATTCGAATAACAAAGTAAAACGACGAGCAGAAACAGATAAGGGATGTTACAACTTACAACAGATGTGTTTAGAAACCTGCATGCAAAGTGGCAATCTTTTACCAAGTGTAGGTAGCCGCAGCAAATTTATTTGTATCATGCAATCCATCAGGGAAATGTTCGCATTATTTTTAAGTACAGCAGCTGAAAAAAAACAGTGCTTACTGTGGAGAAAGCGAACTTTTGTATTCCCATGGACAAAATAACGCAAAACTCTTTGTTGGAACGTATTGAGAAAAGTTATAAAATGCTACTGAATTGTTTAAATGTCTCAGGTAAAATAAATGCAGTAGTTGTGACAAATATAGCATATCTTAGAACCTTTTGCATCGTAGCAGTTTGATTGAATTGAGCCCTATCTGTTACCTACCAACAGTTAATTGATGGAAACGACACGCTCATCTTCTAATCTAGAACAAGTCGTATCGCATCTTCTTTCTTCAACAGCATGTGCCTCACCGCCAATAACTATGATCGCATGCGAAGGATTTCTTCCTCTTACTGTACAATGTGGAGGAACATCGTATATCAACGTGATTGAAGCTTATTACGGCAGAACAAATTCTTTAACGTAAGTCTTGAAGCGTAGCCAGGGAGGCCAAGGGGTCATGCCCCAAAATTTCTAGCATATCTTGTCATTTTGTGCTTTGTGAAGCAGTGTCCCAAACAAAACACTGTTGCTCGCTTAGAATCAAAGTATTTGCCCCTCAAAAACTTTTGGTCTGGCTAAGCTACTGCCTTGAAATAAAAGTTTTGTTTTCACTGATGAAAATCACGGCATTTATGTTATTGCAAATGCATACGAAATTGCCTTCATCGTGGGCAAAAACAAGCAAGACTGGAATTTATCAAGACCTTATCGTTAACCTTTACTTCTTATAATTCTCCCAATCATATAATGAGTTCATAAAACGGTTTGGAAAAGGTTCGGAAAAGACTTTCTGAATTGCGTTTTTGTTTTGTACTGTCAAAATATGTCCAACGTAACAGCAGAACTAGCCTCTGTTAAGTTCTGGTTTTTGTTACTACGATTCAAATCGTACATGCTTTTGCACAACTACTATATCAGCTAAAATGCAGAAAAAGATGGAGAATTTTAGGCACTCGGTTATTTTCATTTGAAAACGATAACGTAGCTTATACAATTACCGCTAGGTATACTGTATCTTTGTCCAGGTGTGGCTACAATATAGACACCAACTGCGTCTCCCAGATTTCATCGGACATCATCAGACGCAGATGTCAAGGTCGAACTTCATGCCGTTTGATAGCAAGCAGCTTCCTATTTGGGAACCCATGCCAAGGCGTTGTCAAGTACATCGAAATAAAATACGAATGCAGTAAGTGCCAAACACATCAAGACCATCGCTACCACAGTTTGTTGCAAAAATACGGTAGATTTGTCCAAGGTCGCAAACAGGAAGAAGTAGACCAAAACCCAATGCGCCTTAACGGAAATTTATGGCATTGAGTTGTTCGCACATCTTATTCAAGGGGGCGAACATGCATTAGTAATAACTCAACAAATATTTGATAAACTTTGAATGATCAACGTTTCAATTCCGTTGGAAAGAATTTTCTGATCACCGTTTCTTTCTATTTGAACAATATTTCAGCAATGAAGATGTTGCAGAGTTACGTGAAATCATTTTCTTGTCAAAAATATTTGCTGAATTTTTAAATCTGATTTTTGGTGACGACAACGGCCGGTAGGCCGACGCCTGAAACTCTGCTTCTTGCCTAGGCAGTTGAAGTGAACGCTCTTGCCCAGGCAGTTGAAGTGAACGCTCTTGCCCAAGGAGCGCTACGGAAACTCACTCAGTGGCCGTGGCTCGAATACCCAAACTTCCATTTGAAAGGCGGGCACTTTGCCATTGAGCTATCGCCTGACTAGTTAACGAAAAGTTTGTCACTATACTTAGGTCTGTAGTTTTATGTATAACCTTTCAACGGATTGGAGAATGAAATATGATAGAACAAGCTCCGCAACGTGCGATCATGACACCACGTTGCGTCGAAATTGCTCCACTCAAAGAAAGCACAAAAATAAAAGTTACTAAAAATGTCATTTCTGTTTGCAGCTCCTCTCCCATCGTTCACAGCATTTACGTGCGAATGGCAACACCCCGTCCAAGCGTCCTGCCCAGATGGTTACGTTATTCAAGTAATCAGAGCTTTCTACGGAAGACGTCACATAGGGATGTGGGTGATTATTTGTACTGTAGTTACCTCTAGTACAAGTCATTTTCAAAATGCAGTGCAATGCAGTGCTTTCAATAACAGTGACCTGTTGCAGAAAAGTAAATCCTTAATCAAGACTGAGCTTCAACCCGGCCTTGACAAAAATAGCATTTGCGATAATCAGATGTTTACCTCAAACTGAAACATTTACCCGATGACGTATGCGTGCGCAGGTGCGGTTGCAATCGTTTCACTACGTGTGAAGCTCAAGGCTCACAAGACGCTATCAAGACCCAGTGCGAGATGCAAAGGTCGTGCGTCTTGGTGGCATCGAGTGTTCTTTTCGGCAATCCGTGCAGTGATGTCACGAAATATGCTGTAATGAACTACAGATGCGTTCCCTTCGGTAGGTTTGTTTGAATTTCTTAAGGAAGTTACTCAATTGCACTCTGATTAAAAGCATTGATGGTGTTTGGTACAGACACTGCCTGCTGAGCATTCTACGTTGGATTATGCTGAAAAAAGTAGAGGCTTGTTTAGTGGACGAATTTTTGTCGAAGCATAACGCAAACACGTGATGATAGGTATAAAACACCAAATGGCTGATATCAAAATTTTTTGCTTTGTAATTTTTGTTGATGCAACTGACGTCGCTGAGAGCTTGTCCCAGAATGAAATCAAGATGAAATGTTTGTACAGCAATATCGGGAACAAAGCTGCTTATCATGCAATCTACAATATGCGGTGCAATTTGAGGCGTAGCACAACTCATAAAAATAAGTTACTGAGAAGCAAGAGACGTCTTGAAGTCGATGTAATGGAATCACAAAAATGCTGAAAGAAAGCGGCGGCTCAGTGCAGCGACTTACATTTCTGCACAAAATTAAAATTTTAATTTGAAATAACCAAAAATGGAGTGTCGTTAGTGTTTCTTTAAGTACGAATGTAAGAACTGAGGTCGTAGGTTTTTACAGAGATCCCTACTTGTTGAGGAGTCAACCTGGTTGTTTCAGGAGCACAGGTAAGTCTCCCAACCAAGCAACCTGACGTCTTAATTGTCAAGCCGAGGCAAGGCGAACCAAAAGGCTCTCATCACTTTGTCCGCTAATAACTCCCAGTAGTACTCTAAGTTGACCTCTTCTTTCGATTGTATTCAGATATACAACAAAAAGTCCGATACACTTGAGCGTGAAGTCAGAATAACGTAACGCTGAAACGGTTCGATGTAGAATCAGCATAGAATGACGACGAACAAAAACGTTGAGCGGTCGAATGCACCACAGGAAACAGCGACCGACTGCGGATACGTAGGTTTGCAGGCTATCGTGTCGACGGTCGGACTGTTCGCAAACAAGTACATCGCATTGAATCACGAATGGAATATTACTGTGAATTACGCAGTACGAATGCACAAAACATTAAAGCACTAATGTGTCCACTATACGAACAAGGTTTCAAGGTGAAAAGCAATTTCGAATTTTTTCGACCCAAAACGTCAACATAAAATAAAACAATCCTTGAAACAGAGGTCTCAAACACGCGGCCCTCGGGGCACACGTGGCCCGCTAGGGCATTTTGTGCGGCCCGCGATACTTTTTGGGAATTTTCAAATATTTAACATTTAATTTGTTTAGTTTATTCACCTGTGTTTAAAATCGCTCGGTGAAGGGGTGGAAAGAGTTCATATTTTAAACAAACCTAAAGACGGCTAGAAGTGATTTGCATATAACTCACGATACCTTGCGCAGGAAATAAGATGGAAAAGCTGTTTCTAGTAGGGTTCAGATACCGTCATTGTTGCGTAAACGTCATATAATGCGTTTTTTTCAAAAGGTTTTTCTTCAAAGGTAGAAATCACGATTGTTAAACTGTAACGTTTACCAATTTTGAAAACTTTTGGTTTAACCGTGTTGGTATTGATCAGGCAAACAGCTTAAGACTTGACTGGGTGCAATACAGAAAAGTGGCTTTGTACGAAAGCCGTTCACTCTAGTTTTGTTTTCTACAGATGCAAGCTTGACTTCAGTGAACGTGTCTGAAGGGGAAAACCGAACCATAGCTTGTCCAAATGACAAAACTCTCCTGGTCACAGAGGGTTTTTACGGAATAGACCACAATATGACGTAGGTATCCTTAGATTGAAATTCGCGGTATACGGTGCGGCGTCGTTTTCTACTTCAATGAAGGAAGAAGAAGAACTAATGAACATTGAAAATTAACAATTTTGAAGTGGAAAATGAAATTTATCGAAAATTAATAATCAAAAACGTTTAAAGTTTCAATCCAAATATTTGATCAATGCTTTTCCCAGAAGGCAGTTTCTATATACAAAACACCATTTGTTAATATTATGTTTTACTGAATCAAATTATCATGGCATCGTCAACCAGAGTCTTAGCCATTCTATTCCACGGTGAAAACCGTTCACACGAATCTGCTGTAATCGAAAATCAAGGTTAAAACTTAGCTTTTCACGAGTTTATGTATTCTGTGTTTACATCTTATTTAAGAAACTGTTCTACGCAACGCCCAATGATCTAAGTAAAACCAATGTTTTTTATACATGAGCGGCAACGTATTACTTAGCTGCGGTATGACTTCAGTAAAGGCTACTTATCATTTCCTATTCCATTGCCACACAGTCACTCTGCATTTTTATTTGCTTTTCATTAATGCTAATCTGTTGAGTCTCACACTCACATGACATGCAACCAACTGATTATGTTCAGATGCTCCGAAGGAAACGAAACAAGATGCAGATCTTTAAATGCAACTTACCAGTTGAAAACAAGCTGCAACTTTAAAAGCTCGTGCCTTTTACAAGCGAACAGTGGCGTTTACGGCGATCCTTGCGTAGGAACCAGGAAACATTTACAAGCAAAATACGCGTGTGTGCAAAGATGGCGAACATAGTATTTGCTGCAAAATTGTTTCAAAGCAAGGAAATTATTTTTGATTTTCATCACCTCAATTGTTGTGTTTTGTTGAAAATGCAACAGAAAACCTCACACATTTTTTGAAAACGCAAGTAAGTATTAACCCAAACTAAGTGCACTTGCGCAAACGCTTGTAGAACAGTTTCCAAGTTGCATCGAAATTGCTGTACGAATAAGAAAATCTCACTGCAAGGGAATCTCTGTAGAAAGTTCCGTGACATAGTGAGCATTTATTCCTTGGCTTCTTCACTGTAATGATGGAGCTTGTGCAATGTGTACTTCATTGACCTTTTGTAGTAGTCGTGAACCACTATGCTCAGCATAGATATTTTAAGCGTTTAACTTTAAAGGCCCTTCTTTTGTTTAAAAATTTCACTATTTATGGCAGACATTTGGTAGAGACCATGACTTTTTGCTGAATTATAAAATGTTGTCGTAACAACAGCAATATCTGACCAAGTCTGTGTCACTTTACCACTCATTATGCAGGTACATTGTACATATGGTGGAAAGTTTAAGGATTTTCACAGACCTTTTTAAAATTTTAACGGAACACCACATCAAATATGTACTGTACGTTTAAGAGAATTTCTTACAAAAGAGGTGGTTTACTCCTAGCTTGATCGACCTGATTGGAATAACTCATGTTTCGTGCCGGGATATCCGTACAAATCATTTGGTGAGCAAATTCTACGTCTAATGGATTCCAAAAAAAAACAAACATGAAACATACTGTAGCAAAGATCCTGCTTCTACTTCATTTCAAATACAAATATTTAGTTTTATTTGAGGAATGCTTGACGAAGATAATTTCGTGTTCGACAACACAACATCCGCTGCGCATCCATTCCAGATAAAACGCGCTGTTTACTAAATTTGATTCTGCGCTTCAGCGTCTCTGTCATCGCCGCCATAGGTATGTGGGTAGATAAATTAATCTCTTTATAATTTGGAAAGTTGTAAATGTAGCAAAGATGGGAAATAAAAATGGAGGTTGGTCATAACATAGGTTATGCAAACCTCTGTATGTCGGGTAGTCAAACTGAATTGTATGGGATCAAATCATATAATAACACCGGGTTTAAAAAGAAAAACATTAAAAAAAGAATCGTTTGCAAATTATCAACCCAGCTCCAGGTAGAGTTGAGAACTTGCTTTGAAACCCAGTTTTTCTATTATCTTTTACTTCGAAAGTAGAGTTGTCTGTTACTTTAAATTACGTCTTTATTGTCATAAATCGTTTGTTTTTTACTACCTAACTCTCATGCAAAACCAGGCACAAACGCAACAGTAAGCACAACCCAGAAAATTACTTGTTCTCTTTTCAGAACCACACCTCACGGTAACAACACTTACAAATCTACTTAAATGCAGTTACACTTTTTGACGAAAGTTTACCGGAAATTGCTTTTTCTTGCGTTTCGTTGACCCATGTTTTTGCGTTTCTATTTACTGTATTGTCATATTGTGTTTATTTAGAACAGAGAATGATGTACCTTTTGGGCAATATATTGTCTACCACGTACCTGTTGCGTTTCGTTGTTCCACATACACAAGACTGCATGGCGGATAAGCGTGCTGTGTAATTCATAGATATAGCACATTGTAGTTTGGACATTTTCAGTCATAACTTGTCGACCGATAGAGCTAGAGAGCTAATCAAACCCTTTAAAGGTGCAAGAAGTCTTCCAGTTGCGATTTTTTTAATGCGGACCCTTTTAGTTTGAACGTTTTGTAGGGAAGCCTGACATCTCTGGTTGGTCTCCATGACGTCATCAGACCCTGAAAAGAGTTCAAGTGGCAATTTACTTGTTTTCTTTTAAAATAAACTAGGCGCAAATCCGCATCTGTAGAGCACTTGATTGGTCAAAGCGTTCAGTTAGCAAGTTATGGACAAAAATCAATATTTGTTGTTTGTTCTTACAAAAAAATTGTAATTAACTTCTTGAAATAATGTTCTTTCCTTTCGCCGAAAACTTGGGACGCGTATGTTTAGATAACCTTGTTTAAATGAAAGTAATGTAGCTATTACAGACATTTTACGCGAAAAAGCTGTTATAATAGCGATTTAAACCAATCTTTCGTTTTAAGTTGTAACTCTGGTTCCAAATGTTCGATTTTATCAATTGGCCTAACAATTTTTGTTATAAATTTTAAAAGACAAAACAGCAAAATGTAATATTCAAATACACAAGATTATTTCATGCCCGAAACGGTGTAGGTTGGTATGAATGAAGCAAATCTTTCTTTGGTGCACTGTATTTTTGAAACAATGCACAGTTTCATGGAAAACAGCCTGTAGTTTGTCAGGCGTTTCTTAATATTGATTGACTTTTGCCACTGCAGCCAACTTCGAAAAACTGTCCCTTATCCAGGGACCTTTCGCTCTGAAATCCTCTGGTATCGAATGCGTTAATAACGAAGTTTTTCGTAAGATATTTCCGTCTACACACCACGTGTTTTCTAACATGCACTCCAAGATATCTTTAACGTAAAATTTTTCCACTACTGACAGGCGCATTTTGCCTTTCATAGGTTTCAAACAACTATTCGAATGAAAAAAAAACATAACACGAAAGTTTATTTCACAAAAAAAATTTGCATTCCTACAATGCGTTACTGTAGGTCTTCTTCATCTGTGTCATGGGTGTCGTCGCGAACATCTGTCCAGAGAATGTCACCTTTTGTTCCGTCAAGGCTATTGCTGATAGAACATTTCTTGATAGCTCATGCGAAAACTTTGTCCCTCTGGATATGTTGCGCCTATAAGCTGCAGGCAAAATACAGGCCATATTCCAGGTAAAAAACGTGCGGATAAAAAGCGAGTATTGCTGCGGCCAGTGGCCCAACTATATGGACAAGTACGTACGGACTGGAACCAGTGCTTTGTAATAGACTGCTCATTGAGCCATCCGGCTGGGCACAAACCGTTCACATGTTCACACAGTGTTTTACATAACACGTGACTCAATATTCACGCCGTTCGTTGAATGCGTTTTTCTGCTCACCTTTCTGTGCATGTATTTACGATCTCGCAGAACCTTACTTGATCTTTTTTCGTCAGTAGTGCCGTGAGCGAGTTGTCGTCTGCCTGATCCATTAACTGTTTTCTGCGATATGTTTGCTGCTGTATAGTCGTAAAAGACTAGTCGCTGTTAGTGTTAATGGTCGATAGATGTTGCCGTTTTGCGTCATTAAAACCAGGGAAGAACTCGAGGCAATAAAGTGTACAGTGTCACCTTTCAACTCCCCTGCCTGTTTCGTGTCTCTAACAGCCGCGAGCCTGAATAACGTCTTCATCATCGCATAGCACAGCGTGAATCAGATTCACAGCTCGTGCTTGTGTGTTACAGAGTGAGAGACACGCAACGAAATGGTGCTGTGACCAGGATGTGAAGGTCGTGCGGAGTTCAGCCTTCACACAAAGAACGTGCGATTGGTGTGGTTCGTTGTAAAAAGGAGGGGATGTTGTTGCAACCTCTCCGGTGGTGTTGCGTTGATTGTGTGATTCACCACGAACGGGATGTGCGTGAAGAACAATACCATACATATATGTGGCGCGAACAAGCAATTATAGAGTGATCGTGGCGTGTAATCTCTGGTGATACTAACTATGTCAACGATTGAACGTAACAATAGCGTACGCGAAGAGTGACCATGGCATGTGAACTCTATTGTTGCTTGCTGCCACAGCGCGAAGCTTTGCGCATATGCCGCTCGGGATTTCCGATCGCAACAGTATATACGGTAAATACTGAGACTTGTTTGTTGCTTGCCCCCCCCCCTATGAAAATTTTTGGCTGCAGCCACGTATCTCCTGCAGCAATTACTACGGAACGCAAGATGGTCAGCGCAAACATTGTTGTCGCAATTCAAGCAGCAGACTTCAACAGCGATTGATCGTCGAATACGGTTTCTGCAACACAACATAAACAAAGCTTTCTATCAAGCGCAGCGGAACAGAGAAAACAGACCTTAACATCAGATGGCCGAGCGTGAGACAAACAATTAAAAAAGAAAGACACACAGCTGCCGTAATTTTCTGTTAAATACACACGAGCTCAAAGACACGGCTACTAATTGTCCTACAACTTCAATGCCGATCGGCGATTTCGAACCGCGTGCTGATTCTCCAAACAACAAATAATAAAGTGTACATACCAAAGATATGGCTTCTACAGCTCAGATTTTCTGTCAGAAAGCTCGCCGTTTAGTATGGCAGAATTTGAGCTATGCACAGTGGATTACGTAGAGCTTTGTGACAGGGGGGAGAAAATTAGGTAAGGGGGGCACCAGCCAACACTCAGGAAAAAATGTAAGAAATCATGGTGAAACCGGATGGGATGCAAATATCAATAATAACTATGAAATCCGAAAACATCCAGAATAACTCAAAAAAATTAACAACGTACTGAAAACCAAAAGAATACTAAATATCAAAATGTAAGCTTTAGGGCGTGCGGTTTTTACACTTAGCTTGGCAGAGGGAGACTCGCTCCCCTGCTTCCCTGTCAGTTACGCCACTGACTATTCACTTTGAGAACTGAAAACATAAACTAATCGGAAACAGATGGAGCGGCAGCTTTACTGCACGTTTACACGAGGCCAAAACATAAAAACGAATTGTTTAGTAAGAATGCTCGAAATCGTCGAAAGCTGATCACGAACAGGGGTGTATGCTCCGGGTGTACTAGGGGTGCAGCGCACACCCTGTGAAACAAAACATGACGTGACGTTTTTCAGATGGTGCAATCAAGGTAAAATCACAAAAAAGCTTTAAAAATACTTATGTACTTTTCAGCCTGAAGGTGTGCGCCATATGTGTGTGCTCCACTGCTCTCATATGTGTGTGCTCCACTGCTCTCATATGTGTGTGCTCCACTGCTCTCATATGTAGCCTGAAGGTGTGCGCCATATGTGTGTGCTCCACTGCTCTCGTATTCGAAGAGATATTTGCGCAACAGGGTTGCCAGGTACAAAACACAATCTGCAAAAATAGCCAAACGCAGAAAAAATAGCCATACTTCTTGAAATGGTTGCATTTTTACCAAAACATTAATTTTTTCACTGGAAACCAGTCGTTAACAGCTCTTTTACCTTTGCCTTGTTTTTCATTAGAAAGCGTATAGGTTTTCAACATTTTGCAAATATTTACAAAAAATCAGTTTCAACATTTTGCAAACATATTTTATAAGAAGTGTTAGAAACTATGCTCATAATTTCAAAACTATCACACTTTCATAGGATGACACGAAATTTCAAACCATCAACAAAGTTAAAAGTAGTAACCCTACATACGAATATGTGAGTCTTTTCTAGAGATAAGGGGATTTATGCTTTTCACATACAAATTCAATAGAATAATTATGATTTAAAATCCAATGCAAATCCGATAAACAAATATTTTCTAAGCCTAAATTCGTATCACTGTTATTAGGCTAGGCCCATATGCAATCCAACTCAAATATTTCAAAAACAAATAAACAGTTTGGAAACTATTTCAATTTAACTTATGCTTTACCTTTGACTCACAACATCCTTACAATTGACACTGCAGTGACTTCAAAATAATCACTGTTAACAGCAACGCAAGGAGAAGCTCTGCTAAGCTCAGCAATAGCGTGAAAGATATCAAAGCAGAAGACTAACAGCTATACAACACAGACGACCATTCGAACTGGGCTACACATGAACAATGATGAACTGTGCTATATGTCAGTGATCATCAACCGGTGTTCCGCGGAAAACTAGTGTTCCGTGAAAGATCGTCAGGTGTTCCGCAGGAAATTTGATAAGTTTGACTAGTGTTCCATCGAACACCGGTCGAAATTAACG
>Ga0210059_1002777_pt1 | contig 27660 bp, 14 predicted proteins | sample Ectturendosymbi2_FD_188042 | JGI IMG/M metagenome (GOLD analysis project Ga0210059, IMG submission 188042) | Ecteinascidia turbinata endosymbiont from Florida, USA - Sample 2 (SPAdes) (version 2) | ecosystem: Host-associated > Tunicates > Ascidians > Unclassified | place: Key West, Florida... | reverse complement strand
TAACAATCGCGCTTATTGTGATGTAAAGAGCACTGTTTTCAGTGAAGTCTAGCTTTCAGTAAATACAGTGTGACAAAACTGTTAGTATCTAGAAAGGGACTCGGAGCAACCTCTCAAATAGCTCCACCTCCGGCTCCTCGCAAAATGACCAGCTCCATCTTTGCACCTCCTGCTTGTAGCGTCTTCACAGCTTGATCACGCGTGATGATTCCAACGGGGACTTTTTTAAGCTGGAGGGTGTTGTCAAGCTTTGTTCAAACAGTTTGAGCTCGTTTTGCGTAAGTTGAACTTTAACACGGGCCTGCGTGTACTCAGTTTGAGGAAGTGCCTTGCCAATACAAATATTAAAAAACAATTCAACCCTCGTGTTATAGAAACGAACGGGTGTTGGGATTAGGAGTCCAGCTGATCAAATAAAAATACTATGGACGCTTCAGGACAACTCCAAGATCTGCCTTATCACTTGCTCGGTGACTGCTCACGAGTGGTGGCGACAAGAGGTTAAACGAGCAGAACACAATAGAATAAAAACTGGAGCTTGTTGCAAAAAGTCTAAACACGCAGACATTAGCCGGGTCACCAATAAAGTGCTCAGCAAAACAGAACAACACCGGAACAAATTCAACGTTGAAACTTTGGCGTCGTCATTTTACAAAAACAACAATTTCAAGGACATCGTGAAGCACTGTAGACCGACGTGCAATCTGTACATTGTTATCACAGACATGGCAGCAAGCAAACGCACGTACCATTTGCAAGCTGCTAAACACGTCACACTAAAACTTCGTGATGAAATTTGCAAATGGTGAACCACATCAGTTTAACGACACACCTACTAACTTACATTTTATCGTTTCTCGAAGTGTTTGAAAAAACGCCAACATTTTTTTCAGGACTGCATCAGATGGCAGTGTGACATGGCGTATGCGTTAACTTCATCTTAACTCGAAGTTCAATGTGAAAAGTTCGAACTTGAACCAGCCGGAACAAAGAAACATGGTTTGAAACATCGCACTATTAACAGGTGGAATATTTACATTTCGATTGCTTAAACGCAACTACCATAGAACAAATGGCTGTACAAAACTAGCAGTGATGTGGCCTGCAATATTTAAAAAAACTACTGAAGAGTTTGCATTGGTTGGGCATGACATAAGTTTACAAAAAATCTTCAAGGAATGGGAGGTTTTTAACAGCACAATAATTCAAGTCTTCATGGTTGTTCAAGCAATGTTGACAGTGTTATTTATCAGCCATACAGCACTGCGTTGTAATGTTTTACCCCGGACAGGCATGGTCCGTCGACAATGCCTTCCCTATGCGGTGCTTCTGTGAGGATGCGATGAAGTCTGGGCTTGCGACGAGAACCTCTGTACTGCTTCTCAGTTAAAAATTGGCTGCTGCACAATTTGAGCAAAAAATCTTCTTGCAACAGATAGTTTCATGCAATACAGGTGCAAAGTAAATTCTTGATCTTACATGTTGATATTGCTTCAATGCAACTATCGTCATGAAATCCAGAATTTGTGAAGTGCAAACACTTTTACGTATTTTGAACAACGGACAATTAACCAGTGCTAGTTTTGAGTCAACCGCAGTCCTAACTTTGCGAGCAGTGACCACTTTAACGGCAGCATTTTGCGGAATCAGCTTAAACTTTCTTCCGTAGCAAATTTAGAGTCTACACAAATTTTAAAGTTCGAAGTCAATTTTTTTTTATTTGACTTTATACTACTTCAATACCAACTCAGTAGAAAATTTATAGTGAAACAATCCATGTTTATCTTACACAGCACACCTTGCTTATACAAGACCACAGCAAAAATAAATAAATTGTTGTCACTGTTCAGAAAAAAACAACCACGATTGAACTTCTTGAGAGAGTTGGTCTGCATCAGTAAAGCACGATGAGCAACCCAATCAACCAATGGTAGTTTCACATGATACCTAAAGGTTGACCCCAGTAAATATTTTCGAGTGTAAACTTTACCCATCAAATGTGTTTGGAACGATACCAACGTACAGTTCATGACTAGGAAATCTTTTCCAAAAAATGGTTATCAAGCACAGACACGGAAACGTGTGGGCAGTAGCGTAACATGAGTGTCTACTCGAATGGTAATGGCTACCCGCTTTCAAAATGTCTTTATTCTATTGAAGAATTCAACAGGATTCGGACACGGGTTGGAAAATCTGGCGAACGCGTGCAACGGGCTCTAGTAATAGGTAAAAACAACGAGGCAGTGATAAAACGTGGGCAGCAGTGATTCAACGGCAACAGGCTCTGCTATCATCGTATAATAACAGTTGTGGTTTATAAGCAGCTGACTGTTTAGATACGATAACTGAGTGTTGATTTAACCAGGATTAGACTGAATACTTAAATTCGAACTATCTACTGGTAACGGCAATAAGAGCAATGTGTGTTAGATCTGATGATTGGAGCAATGCAAGCCTCAATGAAATAGGGCAAAATCCTATGCGAAACCTAAACGAAGTTGTAAATTACCGCATGCTGCAAATGGAAACTACCCTAACAATGGCTTTCATCATGTCCGCTTTGCCAGCACAATCTCCTTTTGAGAAACTTAACCAAGTCACTCAGTTTATGCCTACAATTCTGAACCAATTATACAGCCATTTTCATGGATATTTTACCATGCGGCTTATACCCCTCAAGTACAAAGTCATCCAAGACGAAGTCGTCGATGCTAGTAACTTGGCGTTTGAACTTCAGCTTCGGAAAGGGTCGGGGTTTGCGTTTAAGCTGCTCCTGTAGTGGTTCGATGTGATTCACATAAACGTGGGCGTCTCCCAGCGTGTGAACGAAGTCTCCTGGTTTCAAACCTGTCGTGGACAAAACACCGGCCAAATATTTAAGCTATTTGTGCGAAATGTCGAATAGCAGCACTGTCGTCGTTTTCTAAAAATGCGCCAGGCGCACATGCAAGGACTGAATTGTAAGTACCACAATTACTGGTCGCGAGAGAACGGACGATTCCACAGCTTATCAAGGGCGCAACTGAAAACCAGGGCAAGCTTTTCTTGTTTCAAAACTCAATATTTCAGAGAGAAAACGGGTAAGATCATACATGCAGCATTCCTACACTTGAAAAGCGTTTTTTTATCGGTCGAAACGGGCAGCAAATATCTGCATAACGACAAAAGCACATTCACCTGCAACACTTAAAATTGCTACATCAAGGGTGGGACACTTTTTTTAGTATCACAGGCCATACAATATATGAAATATCGCTGGCGGGTAGCAAAAAATATTAATTTTATCTTAAAGTTCTATCTTTATCTTCCTAAGCAAACTTAAGAGAGAGAAAAGTATGATAGGTCACGTGTTTCCCACCCCCGTTCTGTATGATCATGCTATGTTGAGCGCACTGCCACCAATACAGTTGTTATTCAATGTAACAGACAAACAAATTTTTATTCACACATTTCAGGAATGTCTTTTATTCACACATTTCAGGAAATTTTTATTCACACATTTCAGGCCCTGAGCGAACTGTAAAGAACACGTGGAACCAACGGTACACGACATTTACCAGTTGTGCTTTAGCGTTCATTTCGCACGCTCAGCTATTTTTCGCTGTTTCATGCATGTTCCCTGCCGCTTTGCTTCAACGGGATGATTCCCACTATTTAATTGCGAAGAGACGAAGAAAGACTGCAAAGAAACCTTTCCTTTAGTTCGTCTCTATGATCCTAGCTTTTTTAGTGCACGTTTTTTAGCGGTCGGCGTCTGATTCGGTGACGTCACTGCACCTATTTAACCAGTGCCTCCTGTTTATTTAGGAGACCTTGATTTCAGTCTAGTGCAGTGGTTCCCAACCGGGGAGGCATTTCATGAGTTCAAGGGAGGAATTTCCATTTTATAGTTACCTATTCATTGCAAGTGTTGTACTTCCTTTTTAAGTTGACATTGGCTTTTTCAATTAGTTATATTACTTTATATTTGGAAGTTATTTAGTAGACTATCACACGTTTTTGTTGACAAACTTCAGTGCCTTTGTTTGACAAGTACTTTTTGTCACTCATTTCTTTATCAAGTTATTGTCGTCAATAAAGACTATTGTTCCAGTTGTAGTTGATACTAGCCTACGAATCCGAACAATAAGGGGAGGAATGAAAACTTCCAAAATGATTTTGCCTTAACTCTGTCTGATGCTCGTACACCACTTCCAACCTTTTTGTGTACATTTGGCTCAGCAGAACCTTTTGAGAAAGGCTGCTAGCACTTTATAAACACGAAAGTAACTTGGAAACTGCCTCTGCACACGAGCTTGCTGCTTTTCACACCTTGTTTCGAGTAAAGCTTCCTGTCAGACTGATGAACTCTCGGCCATGTCACTATAAGCCTAATGACCTCACACTGCAGGTTGTACCGTGGCACAACCATGCGCAATTGCAATCCTTAATGTTTGCGGTAATGTTGTAATGTGTACACTCCGACTGTTACAATCAAGTTGGGTTGATGGATCAAAAGCGCAAAAAGTAGAATAATAAAATTTACGGGCGGTTTCGGTATCACTTCCTCCTCTGCAAAGGGCACTTCTTTTTCCTACTAGAATTGACGCTCTTCTCCGTTGAATCCGCTATAATTATGGAAATGCCGTCACACATAACTTGTACTGAACCGACTCTGTCTGGCTCAGCTGCAATGCAAATATGTGTTTAACATTTTTTTCTTGGGTTTTTAACCTTGTGGATCTGATTTACGCCAAAATTTTATTCGTGACCTAAAAATGCATCACGAAACGGTCAACCGCTCCACCATATCACTGTTGGCGTACAGCAAAAATTTATGCTGCGTGCGCTATTTGCAACTGGCACCAAGGTGAAAATGTCCAAAAATACGACTCGCAACAAGAGCAGGTTTCAGCAAATGCCGACTTACCAGTTACATGGGCAATCATGCATGTCAGCAAAGCGTAGCTTGCGATGTTAAACGGAACACCCAAACCCATGTCTGCAGATCGCTGGTACAGTTGACATGACAGTTCGCCGTCACAGACATAGAACTGTTGAAAACAAGAAGCCTGCTGCGAGTCTGTTTCAATTAAGTACGCCAGACGTTCTCACGATTGTCATTTAGCAGAATGCGCGAAAGGGCCTCGAACACAATCAAGCATTTCTGTGCAGTAACGAATGCAAACTGACACATGCATTTACATTTCAACATTGCTCATTCGGGTTTGATGTAATTTTCTCCAACCGAAAAAGCGCTTGGGTAAAAAAAAACATTAAATCCACCATATTTTTCAACAACGAAAATACCTGTAAAACATATTTTTGCCAACTATGCAAGTCAAAATTCATGGTTTGTAACATATTAAGGACAGTTTCAGCAGCTGATTAGACGTGGCATCGAGTTAACAATCTTAACATTGAACTCAAGATCATAAACCACTTGCATTTAAGACCCCAAAATACTTGATACTATTTCACCCAGCAGTCACATTTGATTGGCTGGAAGGCTCAGATAACAACTGCTACAAATCTGCAGTATGCCTAATCTTAGCATGCTGTCAGCAATTCACACACTTTTTCCAAGGAAAAACCTATTCTGATATGTCATACACAATATTTTCAGAACATTGCAGTTGCTGCAAATCAAATCTTGAGCTAAGCTTATACGTCAAAATCAGCTAAGCTTAAAATCGCTAATCTGTGAAAATCAAGCTAAACGTCAATTTCAAAAAAGGAGTATCAGATTAAGTGTACTCATAAAGATTTTTAGACTCCATCTATGATTATATTGCTTACCCTTACACATACATGTTATGGAATGTAGTAACACGCCATTTGCAATGAACATACTTTTTGTATGCATGTTAATTTAAATAAGAAATAAAGGGGTTTGAAGTTTTTTGCAAAACTTAATTTTTAACAAATACGATGACTGCATATCTGGATGCATGCGCAAACGCATAGCTTTGGTATGATTTCAAGGTACAGTATTAACTTGTTGTCGTGCACAGGGTTTTTTAAAGGTTTGGTTTAAGGGATAACCAAGAAATTTAATGAGGCCGCATTTTTCTAGCAAAACGTTCAAAATAATTCCTAAACATATTGTTTATGACAGTATTGGCAGTCACAGTGCACATTTATTACTACTCTATTTACAAAAATTACAACACAATTTTTTCAAATTCATCTTCATTAACCAGCTCTTGTTCATCAGTAAAAGCATCGGTGTCTGACTTGTCATCTGCAGATGCTACGGTCTTCAGTGCTCGCTCTGTAACTCTCCGTCTATTCTTTGCTTTCATCCATGTCAATCATAAATCTCACGAGCAATCTCAAGCGCGCCCTTATAATTAAGCTCCTCTGGACCCAGTGTCGCCGTCATGGGGGTTTTGGTGGGCTTATCCCCCCAAAAAAGCTCCAATCCCTCCCAAATTGAAACATGGATCACTATCAATCAGAGGAGTTTTTGTCAATTTTTAGAATGTCAATCCCCCGGCACATACCTGAAGCCCCTCTATCGAAGACTTTCTGATGACAGTCCTGTCTGGACTGTTCACTGAAACATTTATCAGAGCATTCAGAGTTACATCAAGCAGCCAGTTTCCTTACGCAAAATGAACTCGGTTACTGTCACAGAAATAGCATGGCTGAGGTCGCGAAGACAATCATTATGGCCAGTGCGGTCCACCAAGGTTTGCAAGGTTTCGCTATCTCGAGTTTGAAAACACAGTAAATCAGATGTCCGCGCTCAGCTACCGTGTTAACTTTATCTGAAATGCGATCCTGATGAATAACATTAAATAGGGAAATACGTGAGTTTTTCCAGGCTTTGGCCTTTTGGTGTCGATCAGAGCTGAGATTATTATCCAGGCGGTTTGGGCGTGGAGGACTGGCAGGCTCGGTAATGTAATTACTACCATTCTTTCCTCGGCCAGTGGAAACTACTGGATGCTTACAGCATAACAAACGTATGCCCTTGTGAGCATGCAGAGTGAACATATTCATTTGTAGGGATTCATCAAAACCTTTTAGCTTAATCCATGATTGAAAAGTCTCATTGTAAGATGCTGCAGATTGTTAGCTGAAACTGACGATGCTTTTAAGATTCTAACAGTTGAATGCTGTTCTTCCTGCACAACAGAATTGAAAGAACCTTTGTAGTCACTGTTGCTGGCGTTTGCACTTTCTGTGTATTGTATTGTGCAGCGTTTTCACTCCCACACGTAAGGCGCTAAATCTTAAACAGCAAGACATTTTTGGCTAATAGCATGAAATTTTTGTTTAGGCTTACTACAAAAATACTGCTTCATGGTTGGATGGCTAGATTTACGTTTTTGCTGTGACATAATCTTCTGAAAATACCCACACACAAGAAAGTAAATTCATAAAATCTAGAAAAGGCTTGGCTTGCTAAAAACGTTTGAAACCGTGGAAAAGACATGGCTTGCTAAAAACGTCAGACTCAGTGGCATTAAAGAGTTAATTTACGTAACATAATTGTTTATCTCATAAACGCTGTCAAATTATTAATTTTTGCGTTGCATGGGATTTTAGATGATTATGATGAATAGGCGAGGCTGCCGTCTAGACTGCACTTATTTGGTGTGAGACGAATCTGTTTGGAGGTTAATTGAAGCAACAATGTAATTCAGCTAAATCTTTTCGTGTTTGTGCAGATTTATTGAAACAGCGTCATCACGCTGAGTTTCAGCTCACAAAAATCTATTCAATTTATTGTGCTTGTTCTTTGTAACCTACCACGCTACCTTTGACCACATCAAAAGTATTGGCTACACCGGCTTTCATGATTTGCTGGAAATATTAAAATAAAAAGATGTTGAATGGAGCGCAAGATATCATTGAACAAAACCAAAGTTTGGCACCATTCACCAAAGGACTGATCACCTTCATTAAAAACTACGAGTTTTTCAAACTACTGTACTCAGCAGAATGTAACGTATTATTTCTGGTGAAACGGCTTTTACTTATCTAGGGAAGTGCATTATGGAACATTTAGAGGTTCTGGAATGTTCCAGAACCTTTATTTCAAATCCAGACTATGGAATCCTATTCCGGAATAACTTGTGAGGAGCAAAATGACCTTATCGCGCAGAGGTTTAGAACGCCGATCAGCGACCACACGACCTGTTACGTCATTACACAGTGCTGTGAGCTTGAGTACTTCTTTGTTTCTCTTACTCAGGAGCGCAAGAGTGCCACTGCAAAATTTATTGAATTGTTTGTTTTGCCAACTTTGCAATTTTTCACATTTATTTAATCCAAATTTATTTCGAATCTAAATATTCGAAAAAACTCTGTATTTTGGATTCGAATACTGAAAGATTCGATATTCGATTATATGCATCCCTACTTAGGGCACAAAGTTACCTGACAGAGCGCATGACAAGGTGGCAGAGCCATCTTAGGGATATCTGCAGGATTCCAAGCGCACATCATGATTCTTCTGCAATCTGGTTTGGTTTGAATCTTATCTATGACTTGCTGCAGCTGGTCAATACCCTGTATGAAAAAGACAGTAGAGTACATTCTGCACAACTACTACATTCCTACATTAACGTGGGTGTGGATCCACCGCGAATGGGCATCGGTGTAAATTACAAGATCAACATCAACATATTCCATTACGCTTACAGTCCCGTCTTAGAGACAAACACAAATACAAGATTTTGTACAAAAGCACTAACACTGAACATCATGAAAATAAACCATACAGGGCGACCTAAAAAACAGAACCCAAAAAGCACAAGGCGACAAAAATAACATATACGGAAAACCTAAAAATACAAAACGCGCAACTGTTAAGGGTTTTGTTTTTTTTGGTCACCCTACATATGAACAAGCAATTAGCAGTATCACGATGATTTTGACCTCATTTTCTAAATTAAACTTGTCATTGACCACAACATTTTTGATGTCGCTAAGTACCAATACCAAGAAAGAAAAAATTCAAATGTGCGTTTCAAGAAAGAAATTACACACCAAAGCACAAAACCACGCTTCAAGGTTAAACAAACTTGCAAAACTGTTGACAGAAAGCGCGGTCTTAAATTTGAAGTGTGGTGCAGTTGGTTCAGCACGAACCACAAAAGCTTGTAGGCGGGTTTCGATTCTCGGTCGGGTCTTACGGAAGACTTGAACAACGGTACTTGCGACCTGTCTAGCTTCGTGCTCGGCGTTGACGGACGGGTGTAGGGGAACGGTTCATGCGCAGTATTACCATGACTCGCACCAGTGCAGCATTCACTGCGAAATCTGCCGCAAGGCCCACAGTACAAGCAAGCGGAGATGGGCGCCGCAGACGCGCTCGCGACACTCCGAAAAGAGCACAAAAAAGCGAGTATACAGAAATTGAGCTAATTGCAAAGCTAACAAAACAGCTCTACTCTTTCGGCAACCTTCTGAGAAATCTGCCGGCTTGTTCCTGCTTTCATACTTTTGCGATGATTAGAGCTTGCACGTGTCTATTTTTCATAGTTGTAAGCCAAAAAACGGCGCAAGTACACCAATCACAATTTATTAACTGAAGATGCAAACTTTACAAAAATTGTAAAGTTATTGTCACACGATATTAGTAGCTTCTACAAGAGTCACATTTGGCTACTTTCAGATAAAGTTACACATTTGTACAAAACACTAAACATTCTTGAATTAAATTGTGCTTGAGCTCAAAACCAAACGTCTATCAAAATTTATTAAATCCAAACAAGGACCAGCATCTATAATTTCGATGGTGAAAACGCAAAGTTGGTTGCAAAGCTGCCTTTGCGCATGGAATACATTTTGGGTTAAGCCGGGAGACGTATGTGAAACAAGAAATTAACGTGCGCGCCTGACTAAGGCTGTTTGCACAAGTCGTGGAAAAAACTTTTCTATGAGCATGTTTCTCAATTTAAATCATTTCGATTTTTCCGATGAACGCGCAGTGCTGAGATGGCTGAGCATTCCTGTATTGCTTATCTCATGGATGTTGCGTCTTATTGTCAGCAACAACCTACCAGATGATTTCTTCCTGTGTTTTTGACAACGCAATAAAACAACCCAACGAAGGCAGGAAGTTTGGAACAGCATCACTGTCAAATTGTTTAACGTTAGACTCGACCAAAAACACATCTTACGAGAGAAAAAGTATATGTATAAATAGTTATACTTGGCCAGTATAATCCGTATGCATATCACTGTACTCCGCACCAAAATGTCTCCATTGGAATCCATATACTGGGCCCAGATCACCCACATCTCTGCTGCAAAAACCCAACTTATCAAGAAACTCTCGGGATCCGTTAGCATCCCATATGTGGACATCTGCAAAAGGGTAGTGGAAATATGGTGACTGGTAAAATGCCTATTAAAAAGTACAATGTTTCCCCAGAATGACATACGGTTTGCGCTCTTAACACCTGTGCGTTTTTCTGCCATGGTATCTAACATAAATATGAAAATCAGAGGTAAAAACACATAGTGGAAAGGATTAATCAGGCAAGTTTGGTAAACTCAAGCTTTTTTTGCTACCGGCTGGTCTGGAACAACTCCACAAGCAGGGTTGCGGAGTCAGATTTTTTTCCGACTCCGGATATCCAATTGGATCATCTTTTATATCACACTCCTAAATTGGGAATTCCTGTTGAAACGGTACAATTTCTTTTGACACTTTAGTTGAAACAGATTTCTGGTTGTGTGCCACGATTTACATTGCTTTTAACAGCCAAATTTCATTCCCTTTATGTTAAGGAGTCGGAAATTTTGGAAAAGTCGGAGTCGGGAGTCGGAAATTTTGAAAAGTCGGAGTCGGTTATTTAACCTACGACTCCGCAACCCTGTCCACAAGAACTATTTTTTTATCATACGCATGAATATTTGCCCCTAAATACAACTGATTGGAAGAGCCACCTTCAGCGCAAAACTAACTGTTCAACAATGAACTTCCGAGTCTTTCTCAACAAGTATGAGGTTGGGGGGCGGCAATAGTTCAGTGATAAAGTGTCCGCCTCTCAATTGGGAAGGTTGGGTGTTCGATTCATGGCCACTAAGTGAATCGCTGAAGCGCTCTTTGGGCAAGAGTGTTAACCTCAGCTGCCTCGGCAAGAAGCTAAATTCAGGCTACGGCCTGTCGTTAATTGCCATCACCAAAATTAACAAAAAAAGTATGAGGTTAATTTTCAAAGAATGCGCAAATGAACTGACGGGTTTATTCCAGCTAATGAACGTATCGTACCATTGACAAGAACGTTCATTCTCACACTGTAAACTAGCACTAGAACGACCTCAATATGTTGCAAATGTATTTCCGTTTGCTTAGCATGCAAGCATGGAACACAAAGGACAACATTTTACACAGATTTAATTTCAGATTTTAGCATCTGGCAAACGTGAATCAGGTCGATCACAAAACAGGAAGTCACAGAGTGCAGACCAGAAACGTTTCTTGAAAATATGCAACCAAATGTAAGAAGCATTATGCATGATAACAAATACCACGCGAAGGCCAACAGTCTACTTCATAGAGCTATTTGCTGCTCAAGCAATGATTTATTGAAGATCGCAGTAACACAGTTACTCGATATTAAAACCGAAGAGAATTTTCGCTTTATGAGTTGTGGACGGTTTTGCCGACTGCAGACTCATCGGCAGTAACAGTTCTCAGAACGAACGCAATCGTATTTTAATTTGAATAAACATCATCAATTGTCTTCAACTTTAAGACCGCTCGAGTAGATGCCGCGGTGAAAGTAAGTATTGGTAACCATATTGAAGAAAGCAGCTAATCACCACAACACGATAAAAGGCAAGTCCAGGCAAAATATACCATTGTGCAATTGTGTGTCTGCCGTGTAATTGTTCATGCTTCCCTGACTTGACATATCAACACTGCAATGTGCATTCCAGACAAAGAAATTTTGACACTACCTTTTTTACTGAGTTCATTTGCATCAGTAGATCCACGAATAAACCACAACAGTTCTTCAGCAAGACCACGGAAAAATACTCGCTTTGTTGTTAACAATGGAAATGAATCACGGAGATTGAAGCGCATTTGAGCTCCAAAAACAGATTTCGTACCAGTACCTACAACAAATAAAACGCGAAAGCTTAAAAAGATTTTTCAAATCCCTTGCTAACATTTTAGGTAATAACCAGAGCTTATTGAACGTACACAGTCGCAAAATTTACAAAAGCTTTAAGGTACATAAAGCATTTTCGCAGGCCGATGTGACCTCATGCTGCTAAAGCAGTCATACAAAACCACCTGTACGATCTGTTTTTGTCTTTCCTTTCACTATAACTTCTTCTACTAATTTCAAATAGTTATATTCGTCATGGTGACATGGTTCTGGCAATTCATGTTTTTTAAATCCATTGCACTCTTCATTGTCTTTCTCAATCATTTCATCAGTTTTAAATCCATCTGCAACATATTTGGCATTTCTTAAATTGTTCAGAGTAATGATCGTTAAACTGCCTCAGCTCATGAAACACTTCTAAGAAATGCCGAACAACATTAATTTGCATACAGAACTGCAGTCAGTCATTCGCAAAGTAGGTGGGACTTTGAATTCAGTGATGTGCATCTTGCTTAACCCCCCATTTTTATTACCAAGTTCGTTCAGTAGAAAATTGTTTGACCTTTTTCTAAGCAAAACCTACGTGCCAAAAATTACAAAGCAAACATTGAAAAAAGTTCAAATCAATGGTGGACAAAATGCCTCCTGCATCATTTGTTTTACTACCGCTACTTAGTCATTTGCATCATTTTTTTGCTACTGCTACTTAGTCACATGATCAACAAGTCGCCAACATTAATAAAAGCAATGGATTTCCACTAACATATGTTCTCAATTAGATGTCCTGCAAATAACAGTTACATGCCACTTGTTTTTCAAATCACCAACACTACATGGACTCTTGTTTCTTTGGCTGAGACATTTCGGCCATTTGTACCATAGTAGTATTGAAACTCACTGTGATACTATTCGTTAGTCTACATTTCTGACTGAATTGACTTGATTTTTTTGGTCATTAAAAAAGAAAATTTGGTCTATGACCGAAAAAAACTAGCATTGACTTGCAGCAAAACCTATGGCAAAGCACATGAAGTTGTCTGAAGCAAACTATTGAACAATTACTCATGCTTAAGTTATGAATTAAATACCTTGAGTGATGTGACAATCGCTTTAATTTCCTGTTCTGATTGTCATTTACCAAGTTGAGACTTTGAGAGTGATGATAGTGGAATAATGTGCTTTTTTACTGTATTTTCAAACATGTTTTATTATTTTGAAACTGATCAAAAGCAGGGTTGATAAAAATCACAATTTTTTCAAAAAAAATTGATTTTTTTGATTTAATGTGCAGGGGGTGGTCATCTAACACTTGTACTTTTCAATTTTAAATGGTTTGTTTTAATATAACTTCTTTGTGCTCTGTGTCTCGAAGTGCAGCTACTAGAAACAGCTTAACTTTCATTCAAACTTTCTTTGCTCTTGAACAATATCCCTTTTAACACTTTGAGAGCCGTCTACGATATATTCGTACTTCGATTTTGGCCTAAAACCAGCAGTTGTCAGTTGCCTTACCAAAGCCCTAGCTCCTACGCTGATTGCGCCAGAGAGCTGTTCAAGGGCTCAAACGGATGGGACAACCTTCTAGATTGCACACGAAAAAAATTTTTTGATAGGGGGATGCGGATTTTCTGTGAGTGACATCATAAGTGAAGTAGTTTTTGTTTGGGACATTTTGGCTCATGTTGCCTGGCCTAGGGCCCAACCGCTAGGCCACAGTATTTCGTTGAAGTTTTTATTGGAAACTAGGCTCGAGTCTGAGTCTTTTGAACCTTTGATCGACTTTCTAGCGTTTCTGGTTCAAAAGTTATGATCTTAAATAAACAAATTAATTAATTATTTAATTAAGTAATTAGTCAAAGATTTTTATTAACTTAGATCATAACTTTTGAACCCGAAACCCCAGCAGGTCATCCAAAGTATCAAAAGACTTGGATTGTAGCCTAGTTTCCAATAAACACTTCACTGAAATACTACCATCTAACAGTTGGCGCCCAGGGCCAGGTGAAGTTGGCCAAAAAGTCCTCCACTTATGACGTCACTCACAAAGAACCCAAACTCCCCAACCAAAACATTTTTTTCGAGTGCAAACTACATGACTTGCCACGTCTTTTGAGACTTCGACCAGGTCTGTAACCCGCACAGGAGCGGAGATATTCCTGCGCAAAGCCATGTGCGAACCAGCTGTTTTTTTTGCGAACCACTTGAATTAGCCCAGACGTCAAAGTTTTAAGGCAAATCAGTTTGTAACACCAGTACTGGTATACAAATAAATTACAAATGATATTTATTGAAATGACAATACTCAAACCAGTTTATCAAATATGGACACTTTAATGGTATGTTACAAAGCTTGCCAGTTTTTGTGGTGCTTATACAATTGTTAAAATTGATTATTGCAATACAGCCTTCACTAGTTAAACTTCTACTAAAGTATTACTTACATGTATAAAATTGTAAAAACGTCTAATATATCTACTATCATGAATCAAAAATGTGTTAAAGCTACTATGTCTACATTCAACAATTAAACAACTTAACTTGAGTATATTCTTTTATTGAAAAAATAGTTGTTGAAAGTTCTACTGAAGCTTCTTTAATGAGTCCTAATGACAACTTCCACTGGGCCAACAGTTTTTTGAATGCTAAAAAAAGATTTAAGGATTGACATTTTACTCACCCTCTACAAAACAGCTTAGTTTTATAGCATATGTATAATTGGCATTCCAAATAGATGCAACTCATTTAATGTGGAGGTTTATTGAAATGAACAACTAACTGCTGATAAAATGTTTTGGTTGAACAGCACACTTTTTCAGGCGTTTAACATCTTTAAAATGTGCATAATAACTTTCATTGTCCTGCCTTTCATGGTATGGTTTGCACGCTTGAGTTGAAAACACAGGCATTTGTGAATGACCATTAATTTACTCAAAATAAAGTCATTGCAAAGGGACCAGCACAGTTCTTCCAAAAATACATGTTCACAGCAAAATTCAGTAGCTTGCAAAAAAGCCAAAAATGCATATAAACTATTGTAGACATACTTACCCATCTGTCTGCTGTAGCACTTCTATCAAACGTTTGAAGTTCAGTTAATTGCAATTCTCCAATTGTTGTCACTACTTAAAATTTAACATATATGTACAAAAAATATTTACTCCAACATAGGTGATCATGCATATGGGATAACTTTACTATTTCATATTAATTACCATATACAAGGAACACAGGTTGAAGAACAATTGGTTACAAGACGATATTTTTTATAAAGTCTTAAAGTACAGTACCACACCCCAAACCAGTCATAATCTATGGGCATACAAATGTTTTTTGGTGCTAATGGAGTAACATACTCGATGTATCATAATTAGTCTCAGACGACTGCACTATTATCAAATACACAATTAGAAGTCAAGTAACTGCAATGTCCACCACAATTCATGTCAAAACAGGTAGTTTTTGTGGTACAGATGAATGTTAAAGAAATACACTGCATAATCATCACTTGTGTTGAACAAACTGCTTTTTATTTCTAAGCCTTTACTAGTTTTATAATTATATTAATATGCCTCCATAGTGTTCTTGTTGGATGTGTAAGTGTACTTACAGCTTTAATTACTAGAATTGTGAAACCAGGAAGTTGGCACACCTTAAAAAAGCATGTCAGAAATCAGCTGATGATTATATGCTGTAACACTTTGGGCATCACAGAAAAAAGAAACAAAGCTTGAACACCACAGTCAAATTTGAGACCATAATCAACCAGCACGCACATAAAATATTTTCTTAAAATGAAGCACTCTTAAACCAAATCTTGCAGTCAAAGAAAAGTATATTGTTCATGTGATAATTTTGTTTATTTGAATAACAAAGCAACATAGTTCCGTGAGTCATAGCTGTAATTAACACCAAATATACTCAAAGAAAACAATCAATGAAGCAGCCACACTGAGCATGTATTACTGTTTCAACTTTCACGTACAACTGACAAACTAAATGTACCAATACAGCCAGAGGCCCAACTATATGGACAAGATTTAAAGAATGATAATATAATGGTCACTTACATATTGTAAATTTTCGTCAAATCAAAATGAGCATTCTTGTACTACTGAAATAGGTCCAAATACACTAATAAGCATCACAAAAATATCAGCACATTGGACAAACCAACTATATCAAACATTACACCCATCCCAAGAACTTCTATAAAGAACACCACCATACGCTGTACTACTCCAAGAAGACGCTGAAATATTAGTTTTGTTTTAACATTTTTAGTTACCAGGGGTATACCCTGGGAGACTGATGCAGACACCAAGCTGTTTTTGTGAGCTCACAATATATATCCCAGTTTCACAACACACCTTCTATTTAAGCCTAAACATGTGTTTCAATCATTAACAACTTCGAAGCCAGTATGGTTTCAGCCTAAAACAAGCAGCTTGCACATGTCTTGGCGATGGCATAACTCCTCTGTGAATTGTGCTAGAGCAGCAATGTTCAACCTAAGGCTCGTGGGCCACATGCGGCCCGGTTGAGGGTTTTGTGCAGCCCAGTTTAGGTTTATGCGGTAGTAAAATTATCCTACATACTGACAACCTGTCCTTGTTTTGATGATTTTGACATTTTTGATGCTGGTGGTCATCTGAGCCAATTTATCATGTCTGTTATCATTGAAGTTGCATTCAAACACTTTCAGCGCATTAGGTTAAGCTAATTTTAGTTTGCTTAAAGTCAACGTAAGGCATTCAACGTGAGGCTCTCATTAATATGTCTTTCAATGTGTGGCTCTGGTCAAGATAACAACATACTTTTTGGCTAGTAGGCCATTTGGGTTGGACATAGCTGCGCTACAGAGGCCAAAAACATGCATCACTCGCAAAAAAACTGAACCCCCCAATTTTTTTTCAATCTAGACTAGACTTGCGGACTCTTTTAAGGGTTTGAACATCTCTCTAGCGCAATCGGTGGAGGAGTTATGCCATTGCTAAGAAACATGAAAACTGCTTGATTTTAAGCTGATTTCAAAGTACGATGCATTTGTATGCCGTCAGCAAACGTGTTAAGTTCCCTACTTCTCTTCATACTTTTCATATGCAAATGTATGAATTTTTATGAGAAAATGATTATACCTGGTATCAAATAGAAGCCAGATCTGTATTTGTACATAGCCCTGCCTGTTTCATAAGAACCTATTGCACAAAGTGTTAATTTTTAAATCAAGCCAGATAAGGAGAAAAAGAAGATCAATCATGAAATTTAGAGCAGTATGCAAAACAAATCATCAACCTGTTATTACGGTGGCTCACTGATATATGGAAAAAAATTTTTTTGTAAAATTTTGTATCTGCCACCCTCTAAAAATGTGACAAGTCATGCAAAAAAGCATTGTGCAAAATATTTTTTAAATATAACAAGGTTGAGAGGTGGCACAAAGACCTGATAGACCAAACAAACCATATGTTCAGTGAAGCCCAGTAGTTTGTACCAGAAAGCATTTCTTCATTATTTGGTCACATTGTGTCATTGCTAACGCATAGACAGTAGGCTTGCTCCACGTAATGACCATGTCATTTCCATTAGCGACTGGCAAGTTGCCTCGTGGTGAAAGCCTTAGTAGGGCAGATGACTAGCCAACACTTGTTCGCGTCATCCAGATGGTGCTAGTATTGAGGTGTCATCCAGATGCTGTTAGTATTGATATGTTTTCACCTGCAGCTTCTTTCTGGTTGAGCTTTGAGTATTTATTGTTTTTGCAGCATACATAGCCTACATTAGGACAACTTACTTCCACTTAGCTTTAGTAACTTTCAAGATGTCAGCAGCAACAAGGCAGAAGTATTCCTTGTATTTACTTGGCGCATCAGAATCTGAAATACGGGGCTCCAAGCTTCTTTCTAACAGTCAGATCTTGAAGGTATTCTTTTACTACCATGTCAATTTGAAACAAACTATTCGTAAAGCATCCACTGCTGCAGTTGAAGCTGCCATTCCTTTTTGGGAACGAGCAAGGATTCCAATCAGAGCAAAGAAACACTTGATCACTAAAGTAGAGAAGCTCAATGAAAAATGGAAAACTTTGAAGGAGACTAGAAATCGACAAGGAGAAAAACAAAGACATGATAAAGCAAGTTTTTTAACACTTTGAGAGCCGGTCTATGATATATTCGTACTTCGATTTCAGCCCAAAAAGCAGCAGTTTTAGGTTGCCTTACCAACACCCTAGCTCCTCCACCGATTGCGCTAGAGAGCTGTTCAAGGCCTCAAACGGATCGGCCAGTCTAGTAGATTGCACTTGAAAAAAAATTTTTTGTTTGGGGGGTGCAGATATTTTGTGTCTGACATCTTAAGTGAAGTAGTTTTAGGGTCATGTTGCCTGGCTTAGGGCTCAACCGCCAGGCCAAAGTGTTTCACTGAAGTTTTCATTGGAAACTAGGCTCGAGTCTGAGTCTTTTGAGCCTTTGATCGACTTTCTAACGTTTCTGGTTCAAAAGTTGTGATCTAAAAGCAACAAATTAATTAATTATCCAATTAGTCAAATATTTTTACTAACTTACATCATAACTTTTGAACCCGAAACCCTAGCAGGTCATCCAAAGTATCAAAAGATTCGGATTGTAGCCTAGTTTCCAGTAAAAACTTCAGCGAAATACTACCACCTAACAGCTGGTGCCCAGGGCCAAGCAGAGTGGGCCTAAAAGTCCTTCACTTATGACGTCACTCACAAAAAAAACGAACTCCCCAAGCAAAAAATTTTTTTTTGAATGCAGACTAGAAGACTTGCCGTGTCTTTTGAGACTTTTACCGGGTCTGTAGAGCATACTGGACTGGAAAAATTCCCGCACAAGGCCATGTGCGTTTAGGCGTTTTTTTCCGAAAATCCCCAAATCCTAGCAGACGCCAAAGAGTTAAAGTATCTGGACAACTTATTTGATATGGCTGCTCAGGATGCATTGCAGGTGATGAAAATCGAAGAGGACAAACAATTTCTTCTTGCTCAGCGAGAAGAAGGTCATCGTGGAAGTATGGGAGGAGTTGACAAAATGTTGGCAGATAAAGAAAAAAGGGTTAAAAAGAGGAAATCTTCTCAAGGAAATTACAATATAACATTGGAGCAACCCGGGCCATCACATGTTGATAGAAACCAGATCAAATTCAGTTCTACAAGTGGTGAGGAAACTGATGAAGAATATACCCTCGCTTCTAATTCAAAGCCTTCAAATCCAAGAAAGCTACGACCAACTGAAAAAGCTAAAAATGACATCTGGTCTAGCAGCAGCTCTGGATCGCTCTGGCGTTTCTGACAGAAATGCTGTTTACATTCTCTCAGAAGCTTATGTAGGTCAGAACCCATCCCATTTTGTCCTTAGCCGTTCATCTGTTGGACATAAGAGAACTGATTATCAGCTTAATGTTGTCCAAAAAATTAAAAAGCATTTTCATCCTAATGAACCTTTGACAGTCCATTGGGATGGGAAGCTTGTTGAAGATCTAGTGGGGAAGAAGCATGTTGACCGCTTACCCATACTTGTTTCTGGGCATGGTATTTCTAAGCTTCTGGGAGTGCCAAAGCTTGTTTCTGGCACAGGAGAAGTGGTAGCAACAGCAGTTTTTAATACAATTGCAGATTGGGGTATATCTGTATCAAACCAGTTTGCTAAAATGTCCCATCAACTTTAACACTTTGACGTCCGGATTAATTCAAGCGGTTCGCAAAAAAAACAGCTGGATTGCACGTGGCTTTGTGCGGGAATATCTCCGCTCCTGTACAGGTTACGGACCTGGTCTAAGTGTCAAAAGACGTGGCAAGTCTTGTAGTTTGCACTCAAAAAAAATTTTTTGGTTGGGGGTGCAGGTTTTTTGTGAGTGACGTCAGAAGTGGAGGACTTTTTGTACCTTGGCCAACTTCACCTGGCCCTGGGCGCCAACCATTAGATGGTAGTATTTCGCTGAAGTTTTTATTGAGTTTGTTGCGATCGGAAATCCCGAGCAGTATGTGCGCAAAGCTTCGCACCGTGGCAGCAAGCAACAATAGAGATCATGCTCGCAATCTCTCTTATTATTGCTTGTTCGCACCACATATATAATGGTGTTATTCTTCACGCACATGCTGTTCGTGGTGAATCACAACAATCAACGCAACACCACCGGAGAGGTTGCAACAACATCCCCTCCTTTTTACAACGAACCATACCGATCGCAAGTTCTTTGTGTGACGGCTGAACTCGGCACGACCTCCACATCCTGGTCACCATACCATTTTGTTGCGATTGGATATCCCGAGCGGTATGTGTGCAAAGCTTCGCACCGTGGCAGCAAGCAACAATAGAGATCATGCTCGCAATCTCTCTTACTATTGCTTGCTCGCGCTACATATATAATGGTGTTATTCTTCACGCACATCCCGTTCGTGGTGAATCACACAATTAACGCAACATCACCGGAGAGGTTGCAACAGGTTCTAGGCTACAATCCAAGTCTTTTGATACTTTGGATGACCTGCTGGGGTTTCGGGTTCAAAAGTTATGATCTAAGTTAATAAAATTTTTTGACTAATTAGTTAATTAATTAATTTGTTTGTTTGAAATCATAACTTTTGAACCAGAAACGCTAGAAAGTTGATCAATGGCTTAAATGCGGCCCGCAGGCCGTAGTTTGCTCACCTTTGTTCTAGCGCAATCACCGGAGGAGCTAGGGCGTTGGTAAGGCAATTGACAACTGCTGGCTTTATGTCGTTTTCAAAGTACAAATATATCGTACCCCGGCTCTCGAAGTGTTAGAAACTTAGAAAGACTTTCTCTTCTCCAAAAAGCACTATTTTACCAGCAAAAATTAAAAAAAATATTTCAGCATCCATCCCAAATTGGGCGAGCAATATAGGGGGGACAAAACGTAAATATCATGTAAAGTTATTGATCTTAGCTAAATTTAAATTGCATATTTAGAAAGCCCAACCTAGAAAACATGACGATAGACACAATGTCATTTGGATTGGACCAGCAGATCTAGAACTGTACTCCTTTTGTGTTGCTCATCAATGGGAATGCCATCTAATGGTAAAAATACAAAAACAGTGATAAATCAAAAACCACTCAATCAATTTTCATAAAATTGGTGTCAATTTTCTTACAATTTCAATGACAAAACTTTCATACAAAAATACAATGAAAAGAACATGCAGTACCACCCATAGTCTGAATTATAATGAAATGACCTACCACTTAACCCAACAAACCATTTAACTTTTTTTAAATCAACACTTTCTGAAACAGTAAACCAGTGCTTTAAGAGCATTATCATTTGGATTTTCTGCACTAAGATCAAACCTAAAATAATTTGTCTGAAAAACATTCTCTTTTTTCCAAACACCAGATTTCACCATTTCTTCACTTGCAAAATCCAACTTTTTCAGATATTCACCAGCCTGCTTATTATATCGAGTTGCAAACACAATTACCCCTCCTCGTTTTGTTATCCGTACTAGTTCACCAAGTGATTCTGGCATTAGATGGCCAGGACCAAACCCACCAGACACAACAATGCCATCATACATGTTATCAGAATATGGCATTGGTTCATTAGGAACAATAAATGCAACACGGAGATCTCGGTATAACTTATCCTTGGCTTTGGCAATGTTTATCATGCCTGAACTTCCATCTATTCCATCAATATCCCCTTCAAACCCTTCTTTCCGAAGTCCTTCTGCCACCAATCCAGTTCCACATGCAACGTCAAGTATAGCTAAAGATGTTTTTTCTCCAGCAAGATATTTCAATGCAGTTTGTGCAACTACCAAAGGTGTTTCATATCCCAAACCAACAAAGTCTTTCTCATAGTCTTCAGCAAGTTTGGTATAATTCTCTACAGTTGACTCTGAACTATTAACATTTATGTAGGAATGATAAATCTTCGTATAAAGCTGTTCATCTGTTGGTGTTTGCGAATCCATCGCAAACATGTAAATTGAAAAAGAATTACCTCCAAAGAGTTTTCTTTTCTACTGCAACTAAAACATCAACATATAAAAATAACAATGTGTTAAAATCACGGAGTAGTTAGATAGTCACATCATAATTAGCAGGTAACGAAGCCAGATATCATTGCATACACCAAACATCTTCATGGATGCTTGAATATCTAAAAAGACATTATAGTTTTTAAAAAACATCAAGGGCATTTGGCAAACTTGATTAAGATAGAATACTCAGATCTGTTACAAAAATTAAGCAAAAAGATAACATTAATCTAAGTACTCAGTAAGCACAATGACAAAATATATTTGCTGTTTGAGTTCCAATGGAATAGTGTGTTTTTATGCAACATAAGTATAATAGGGTTTGTCAATGACAGTTCCAAAATGGAAAAAGTGGCAAAAAATAGGAGGTAGCTGAATAGAAAAACAAGAGGTATTGGAAAATCAGGGTGTTGAAACAATGAAATGAAAGTAGCTAAAAGGAAACGCCAAATATATGTGATATTGGTAAATAGATAGCACAAGAAGAAAAGCACAATTTAAGAGGTGCCAAATATTAGAGGTTTTTGTATGTGGGATGTTGAAACTGAAAGGTATTGCTACGCAGCATGTCAAAAGCCAATGCCACATTAGTAAATTGAAGACAAAAAACATTCCAAGCAATATAATCATCAGTGCTTTTCAAAGCCAGTGAGTCAATGATACAGCTAGTACAGTAGAGTTTGTCTCATTTGTCATCATTGAATTCGTCGATCCCGGCAGAATCCCTATCTTTTGTGCACATTTATGTTCGTCTAATTCGTCAATTTGCTTAATATGTCACCTCTTTCTATACCTGAGAAGTGTTTTGTCCATCTAATTCGTCATTTGCAGTTTCGCTTTGGATGTCTAAGCAGCTAGTACATGTGGGAATTCAAAAAAATTAAGGATCTTTATCTGAGAATTGTTGCACCTCACAATTTGTTTATTGAATTTATACACAAGGTGCAAAGCGTGACCCAACCCCCCATTGAGAAAACGCAGAAAGGTTTATGAAAGAATAAAAGTGCTTGGTTAAATGGAGGGGTCCAGCCAGAGCAGAGGAATTGATTGTTATATTCAACCATAACATTATAAACTTGTATTTTACTCCAAATAAGAGCACTATGTATGTATACAAGTTAGTGTGATAAAGTATGAGCTTCTATGATAGTTTTCACCTGTTTGCATAATTCGTCACTTTTTTCTAATCCCCTTGAGGTGACGAATTAGGCAAATTCTACTGTAGTTGGTAAAAAATGACAGATGAATACTTCTGTTCATGATCAGCTTGCTAGCTGTGCAGTTAAAGAGATTTTTTAGGAATCATCAGCCTTTTTCAAAAAGACTGTCTTGTGTTGCAACCTCTCCGGTGGTGTTGCGTTAATTGTATGATTCACCACGAACGGGATGTGCGCGAAGAACAAAAATATATGTATGTGGCACAAACAAGCAATAATAGAGTGATCTCGTCAAGTGATCTTTATTGTTGCTTGCTGCCACGGTGCAAAGCTTTGCGCACATGTTGCTTGGGATTTCCGATCGCAACAAAATGGTGCTGTGACCAGGATGTGGAGGTCGTGCGGAGTTCAGCCGTCACACAAAGAATGTGCGATCGGTACGGTTCGTTGTAAAAAGGAGGGGATGTTGTTACAACCTCTCATGTGTTATTGTGTTGATTGTATGATTCACCACGAACGGGATGTGCGCGAAGAACAAAAATGTATGTATGTGGTGCGAACAAGCAATAATAGAGTGATCTCTATTGTTGCTTGCTGCCACGGTGCGAAGCTTAGTGCACATGCCGCTCGGGATTTCCGATCGCAACACTTGAAATAGCTGCAGAAGTAAACGCATGACCAAATCGATTTCTTTACCTCTTTCAAGTTTTGTTTGTTGACAAAGTAGTGACAAAGACAAGCTGAAAATATTTTGAAGTTACCAAAATAGGCCTAAAAATATCAGTTCATTCATGGTATGTACAGTGCATCCTCGATTTTCCGCCCCCGATTAACCGGACCCTCGATTAACCGGCCGGGTTCAACAGGGAGGTACATTCAATTATTTAGTCTAAAATCTACACGTTTTACAGTGGAAAAAAACTACAAAAAAATCTTGTTTTCATACTAGTTCCGTATTTTCGTTCTTTTTTCTTTAGGTTCTTTTAAGTGTGGTGTAGGTGGTGGACACCCTACGATAGATACTTTTCTTATCCGGCCAAGATTTTGGAAAAAGGTTGCCCAACATGGCTAGATAATCGAGGATGCACTGTATATCCACTCATATAATATCTGCTATATTTTTCTACATCATGCAGCTTTAGAGAATTGTGGGTCTAAGAATTAGACTGAAGTCAATGTACGTGAGATCTTGGAGGTTAGCATCATTCTGTTTCCCTAGAAAGCCTTGTATTGCAGCAAGGCTCCTCCTCAAGGCAAATCTGAGCTTTGTTCTAATGTATTTCATGACTGATGCATAAGGATCCTTGCATTTATCACCAAAGCATAAGCATTTCAAACTTAAATTTTTTTAGCAGGCCACAAAAAATAAGAAAGGGTTGAAAAAAACAGATCATATGAAAATAGGAACAAAAATACAGATAATATCACAGTGGACAGTGAAAAAACAAAAAGTTAAATCATATACGTAAGTTCATTCATTTGCACAACACAGATGATGGTGGGCAAACGATACGTGAAGATCTGAAATATATATAGATAACAGGTGAGTCACACATGTATGTAAGAGAAGCAAATGACAATGTAGGTTATGAAGTAAAGCGATGCAGCAAGCATGACATTACTGAATAAAGGTATTGCCAAACAAAGGGGTGAGGATGACAGGTGCCTCCACGTGGCCTTCTCTTATGACAGTGCTTGAAATGTCAACCAAGCCTGCACTATGAGAACAACCACTGCTACCCATGCTGGATGTGTTCAGCATGGTCTGGGTAGGGAAACGCCTGGTGCAAGGCACGGCAGTAGGCGTGCTGCCAATAATGATCCACGACCCCGCATACTCTAGCGAAACACCGAGAGGCTCACAGCAAGCAAGATTAGCATTATTGAGCAGCTAACCTATAAGAACAAAGCATTCATCATCGTCCTGCAGGAGACCCACTGCACAACTACAAACAAGCTAGTGATTCCCAACTTCTCACTAGCTGGGTCAGTCCAGAGCAGGAAGCACGGTCTTGCCATGTTTGTTCATGAGCAGTTGAAAAGGTCACTGCCCAATCAGTCTAAAGAGCAATCAGAGATTGAGTGGTTGTGTGTAGACGTCACAGGATATAAGATCATTAACATGTTCAAACCCCGCACTCCAGTCTGTATGTTGGGCAACCTAATCCGCCAACATGTCAACTAGGGCTATAGCAAAACATCCCCTGATGGTGAGAGCCTGGGCAACAGTCAACAACCATGGACTACTGTATGACCCAAAGGAAGCAGCCAGTTTCTCATTTCACTGATAGAACATCATCACCAACCTGGACTTCATGAGTGTCTGCTAGGACAACCGTTGACCTGTGTTGTGGGAAAGTTACGCGGTCACAACACCAGCCCTCTCTCATAATGGCACCAAGGCTGAAAGTTCCTGCTCACAGTGATCTGGTGAAATGTTGGAACTTTCGCAAGGCTGATTTTTTGCCTTCTTACAGATGAATCTGTTGAGAGATTGCCATCTCTGGACACAAAAAACATTGGCAAGGCATACCAAGAATTTGGGATACATTGTTTGTCCGTGGATAGCAGGCTCTTCATCTGCTATCCATGGACAAACAATCTATCCCATGTGGCCATCGCAAGAACCACGTGCCATGTTGAGACAATGAGTGCAAGACCCATTATTGCTCCTTCGTCCAATCCCCAGTGGGAACTGACTGTGATAGAGCCACTTGGTACCTACTTTTTCGGCTAGAACAGATCAAACAGGAGCGATGGGAGGAAACTGTGAAGTGTAAATTACATCAACTAGATGCACGCTATCCTCAAGGTGTGAAGCACCATCAACAAACTTACTGGCAGATTTGGATGCTCCTCTCTACTGTGCCCCATCTCGGCAAACTCCAACGCCGTGCAACTAATGAAGAACAAGGCACACAGCACCAGGCTTATCAACAAGCAGCTGTCCCACTTTTAAGAAGACCCTTTTAGGCCAGAGGAGCTTGCTGCTACCCTCAAGCATCTGAGGCCAAGAAAGTCTCTGGGATTGGATGCCATCTTCCCAATGTCTATACTCCATGCTGGGCCAGCTCTCAAATCTTGGTTTTGTGATTTCTTCACTTCCTACATGTGCCAAATAAAAATTCCAAAGATCTGGAGAAGAACACTAATAGTTGTGATCCCAAAGCCGAAAAAGACACTGGGAGACCCAAAGAGCTGCCACCTTGTATCTCTACTGTGTGTCCCCTTTAAAATCTACGAGACACTAACTATGCTTGTGTCAAACCAATCATCGACCTATTGCTCCCACGGACGCAAGCAGGCATTCGACACGGAAGGTCGACCGTAGACCAGGTCACCTTGCTGAAACAGGACATCAAGGATAGCTTTTCGGCTAAGAAGGCCAGAGCTGTGTTTGTCTATCTCACAACAGCCTATGACACTGTATGGCACCGAGGTCTCAATTGCAAGCTGCCGCGATTGCTACCTGATAGACACATGGGTCCGCATGAACATGGAGATGGTTGGTAATCGTAGCTTAACCCTTACCACCGAAAATGGCCATCAGGACAGGTTATGACACCTTAAAACTGGCATCCCACAGGGATCTATTCTGGCACCACTTCTCTCCAACATCTACACCTCTAACCTGCCAACCACTGTCTCTAGAAATTACGCATATGCTGATGATCTAGCAATCATGCATGCTGATAAAGATTGGCAGGCAGTGGAAGGGGTGTTGAGCAAGGACATGGCAACCATAGGTGAATACCTCCAGACCTGGAAGCTAAAGCTCAGCACTAGACTGTAGACAAACATTGTCAGCATCCTTTAATCTAAACAAGGAAACTAAAATTGTGAACTAAAAGTTACCTATAACAACAAAATCCTGCCTTTCTGCCCCAAGCCCAAATACCTTGGAGTTATGTTGGTCAGGTCGCTCACGTATCGTCACCACCTTGAGAGTCACTTTGCAGTAAGCTGACATCATGCATTGCGCTCTTCAGGCCACTTGCTGGCTATAGCTAAGGCACTGGAGCAAGTTACGAACAGCCAGTTCGTATTCTTGTCTGCCAGACAAGAATCCGTCAATAGTTTTTCAGCACTGAAAATAATGATGTGCACCGCAGATAAGATGCTGCCAATAGTTCTTCAGCACTGAAAATAATTGTGTGTCAGCTCCTGCAAACACAGCCTTAATGTGCAGTTTATATCACGCAGACAAGAAGCCGCTAACAGTTGCCAACACTGGCACCATGGCAACACTGCAATAAGCTGTAATTAATAGACATCAGGGTCAACCAAGTGTGGATAACACTAAACGGAGGGCCGTGTTGCCAAATGAAAAACATGGATTTTCCGTGGGCTGACGAGCTGCACATTAAGCTGGCCTGCAAAAAAAGGCATGGCAGAGGATGGCCCTTTTCTGCAGCCCACC
>Ga0210059_1002776_pt1 | contig 27665 bp, 18 predicted proteins | sample Ectturendosymbi2_FD_188042 | JGI IMG/M metagenome (GOLD analysis project Ga0210059, IMG submission 188042) | Ecteinascidia turbinata endosymbiont from Florida, USA - Sample 2 (SPAdes) (version 2) | ecosystem: Host-associated > Tunicates > Ascidians > Unclassified | place: Key West, Florida... | reverse complement strand
CATGTTTGTGTGCCAGTTTATGTTATGGCCGAAATTTCAGTACAAGCATGTGACGTTGCTTATTTTTTGCCAGTTTAATCGCCCTAAAAATTGGGCAGTAAGTGACTGCTTTCATGTATATTTTCTATCGGAGGAGTTACGCCTTATTTGTTTGTTAGCAGTCTTTGAAAAAGACGACGATTTAAAAAAAAATATCGTCGGTTTTATATATATTTAACAGCTCAAACGAGTGAAAGTTCTGTTCTAGCCGCAAATGTCCACAAGATGATCGCGGATTTTTTTTATTTTCAAAATAAAATTCTGTTGTTCATATTCTTTCATTTTTTGAAAAAATGATACATACATGTGGTGGGAAAGTAATCGGCAAGCAATACTGTTAAAATGAAAATCTCCATTGCATGTCTGCACACGCAGTGTGAACTGCAAATATTATTTCAAAACGTAGACACATGAATTCATGAAATATTGTAATGCTAATCATATTCTTGCCCAAAAGCGGAGACCAGGACACTTTCAAAACTGGTTTGTTTGTTGACTGCATTGAGCTTAGCATCCAGGTTGTACAAACTGCAAATTGGGGAAAGTCCAATTTCTTCATAAAGTAAAACATAGTTGATTGAGAAAAATATCTGGGATGTTTGCGGGTTAAATTATTTTTCAAACGGTAAAATTCTATCACTGCGATAAAAACGAATGATAAAATTATATAGATCTTCTCACTGAAAAATAAAAACCTGTTGGAAAAAGACAAAAATGCGAATCTGGTGGAAAGTGGATTGATCAAAATAAAAATACACATTTTCAAGAAATATTTATACGTCATTGCACAGAGAGTAAGAGGACATTTGCAGGCTAACTTTGCATGTACTTTGCTTTACATCGGCAGATTTCGTCTCACTTGACCTGTCCCTTTGCGATACCAACCTCTTTGTTCGTTAGTTTCTGAGTATCTTAGGAAAAGCAAGACCCATAATCGACAATGAAAAACAAGACCCATTTCAGTTTGTGAGTGTTCGATTGTGATGTTCAAGATGCTTTATTATTCCTTATATCTTTAACAAGCAAGAAACAAGATCTTTCATTTTAAATTCTTGTAAGCAAAATTGAGTGGTGGAAAGGGTGGTACGTTTAGAGTATGATCGGCTCCGGGCCGCACATAGCCTCGCTACGCCACTGGGAATGATTGGTGCGGCCTTGACAGATTAGTGTACTGCGGACAGCCTCAGGCATCAATTCTCAACGATAAGTTTACTGACTCAGTTGAGTTCGCAAAACGGTTTTACTGTGTCCGCAGACGCATGGCAGAACAGCAACGCATTCTAGCAGCTTTTCTTTAAACCTCAAACCAAGGACTCAATTCAGACGACGTTTCAACCTACCCGTAGACCTTTAGCGGAAAAGGATTGATGCCAATAATGAAAGTAGTCGTTGACTTTATCCTAAGTACACTGAATACAGTAAAAAGATACGCCCATGGTCAACCTGCACAAACAAGTAAACAAAGAAAATTTAAATATACCTGGTTTGCTAATCAAAATGTCAGCACTTTTGTAGAAACCTATTTTATTTGAAACTTCACTGCTTGGCTTCGCAAATGAGCTCACCATTAGAACATGCAGTATCCTGTCTTCTCCGCATTTTCGTTTGCACGCAACAATACGCTACTGAAGAAGCGGCTTGCCTGCGCACTTACGCACTAGGCTAAAGGAAGCTCCCAGTAGCTTTCGTGCTACTAGGGATGTTATGCTTTGCGTAGGAGCCACCGCGCTGCTACACTACCTCTGCATCACGCCTATGAATTTAACCATTACTTCTAAGGCACCTACAGTGTGTATCCACCAGTTCACGAAGCAGAGAAATGGTCTCATATAACAAATAGTATCTCTGGTTTGTTTATTGTTGTTTTTTTGTTCCTGACGCAGACATTTGCATGGTAAATTGTGACAAGTTTTAAGAGCAGGTAAAATCAAAAAGGAAAAATATGAATACGTTTGCAGTTTCAAACTTCAGTTTCACGTAGGACAATGGTTTCTTTGTGTCCTAAGGCACTTGTGTGAATGTTGTAGGCTCATCATTTTTACCATGGTGTTTGAGTCGAATCGATATTTTAGTGTCAAAGAAAATACACAAGAAAGTATGAGTGACTTTGCAACACAGTATAAAAATTTAACATGATCAGTTGTGCTCATGGGGTTGCATTTCAAATGCGAATTTACTCTTCACAGGTGAATGATTGCTATTTCGTGCTGTTTGAGTAAGCGTGATTAATCATATGCACACATTTCTTGTTGCCATCAGTAAACTGGTTGATTGTAATGAAATTTCAGCAATTCCTAGGAAGTGGCAAAACTCTCTGTTTTGTGTGTTTCGATTGTAAAAAAACAAACAATTCTGATCCACGTCTTGCGTTCATCGTCGGACTTCTGGTGGAACCTTGTTACCTCGTACGTGGAAAAACTGAAGTTGTCAGAAGGCTACAGAAATGAAAACCAGAAAAATATCATTGAAAACTTTTTTAGCTTTTGTTTTCGGTGCTTCGGTCGTTTCTGTAGTTCTAGTCAAGATCGGTTGTGGACCAACCCTTTCAGCTCTGTACAGTGAATCAAAATTACCACAGGCGAACAACGAAACAACTTTGCTACAAGATTTGAACAAAGATTGTAAAATCGTTGAATCAATCCGAGACAGTGATTTGATTCTTCTAACTACTGGTGAGAATCTAACGTTTGCGATGTACAAGCACAGAAAAGCTGAAGCGTTTTTGAAAGTGAAAGGTCAACCTTAACACAGGAATGAAAAATTTCCTTCTACGGTGGTTGAGGCAGGATGTCATAATTGCTTTAATACAAACAAAATTTTTTTGGAAAGAAACTGTCTATTTGTATGTGGCAGCAAACAATCAATGATGTAGCAATTGCTGCTTGATTAATGAATCGGTTGACTTTTGCCATCACAATCGTTTAATTTTTTTTATAATTAACTTGAATCGGAAATGCAGAGCAACAACAACAACTGAAAAACACCCCAGTGAACTTAATCACCATGTTTGAATACTTTCTTTTGCACGTATTTTCGCTCAATCATTGATCAGAAAGTTTTAGGTGCAGAATTGTCGAATAGTTTTCAGTTGCCAATTCTGCAGTTATTAGTTGCAGAATTGTCGGATTATTCACAAACTTTTATTTTTCACAACAGTGTTTCGAAGGGGCGTTTACATCGCACCAAGCCCGCAACCATTGAGGAGCATTCGGGGACAGTGCCGCCAAAATTTTGTTGTGCCAAGAAGAAATGTATTTGAAGATTTCATAAAAACAAAAATCTTGCACCCCTACAAACGTCTTTTGAACCCAAACCTTAAAACCTGGCTACGAGCTTGCATCGCACAATAATGCACTTACTATGACCCTAACTACGACAAAAAACAAGAAAAATGTAGCATGGAAAAGCACGTTGTTTGAAAATCTCATCTTTTTATCCAAACAGCGCGATTTTCCCCCTTAAAAGAGGATGCTGCAAGAAGAAACGTCCACAATTTTGAAGAGCAGTTAGACTTATGTGCATTGGAGGAAGATTTGCGTCTAGAAAAAGAAAGACGACTTCGGTTGGGTGACATTGACATATTGCAGGTGAAACATTTTCAACTATTGATAGTCTTATTGATTGTTTTACAAGATCTTCGACAACTAATCGAATGCACCAAACAATATTCTCAGCAACGAAAAGACTAGTTTTTAGCACACTTGTTTTCTGATCATCTTAAGAAATGGTCACCCTGGCCACAGTCGCGGTTTCAAGGTGGATCTCTTTTCAATAGAACCATATTTGGCATCTCATAGTATTTCGAATAGCATTGCCGGAAAATGTTGAAATGTCGTTCCACAACTTGGGTTACAACATTTCTCTAGTTTGCATTATGGCATGTACAAATTAGCGATTTCATGTTATTTCTGTGAGATTTTCAATAGCAACAATTCTCCAATATGACGACTTTAACTACATATGTTGTTTTGTGTTACATAGCGTTCCTCCTGACGTTGTTAGCGTTCTACTCTTGAGCATATCACTTACACAACAACGGAAAAATTCGATTTGCGGTAAAAATTTTCAGCTTCAGATCTCGTAAATTGCGTAGTGGATTATTATATCGCAATTACGACCGCAGTGACTTTAAATCTAGGGCACATTTACAACCAGGCATACCCACAATCATTCTTGCACTTTTTGAAAAATTCTAACAACCAAGCATTTGAAACGTAACAAGACTATAACGTTTTTGTGTCAGTAAACCTTTCAGGGTACCAGAACTTGCGTTGGAGGTTAGCTGCAGATTGAATGCTGAGTAGTTGTTATCGCCAAACTCTAACGGCAGAAATATAAGGTTAGCTATTGTGTGAGCTCATTTCACGGCCAAAAAAATGTAAATTTAAGGTGCCAAGTGGATGCAAGGCCACTGTAAGTTTCTTCTTACTATTCTCCACTGTAAGTTTGTTCTTACTATTCTCAGTTTGTTCAACGATTTCTGTATGAAGAAATAAACTAAAATTTATTTACAAGAGGTCTCGCCGGAGAAGCTGTTCGACAGTAGCACATTAACATAAGTACGAGGTGCCATTAGTAAAAAATTTATTTTCGTGTTATATCAAACACATTTAAGACAAAGACTGTTACATCGGACAAATTTAGCTCACAGAAACATTTAAAGGACAGGTTTGACACACGAGCGACTAAATCGGTTGTATTCAACACATAAGATAGGGAAGTGCTACATCAGATAAATTTAACACATGGAGTGCACAATCGGATCAGTGGTGTAAGAGCTGGGGGGTGCAGGGGATGAAAGCGCAGCCACAAATACTGTGATTTGTTACTTGGGCAATCCCTGAAAAAGTTTCGGCAAAAAGTTTTGAATTTCTTGGGAATACTAATCAAATTATACTTCTTTTTTAATGCGTGTAAACATAAAAGTTTATTATGTCATGCAAAACAGTTTAGATATATATAAAATCAACAAATTGTTTCTAGTAACTTCGTGTTTTAGTTTATGAGAGCTGATGAGTAACTAGATCACTTGAAAGTTTGGGCAAAAGAAGATATTTTGCTTATGTGCTTCATTAATTGTACGCAGAGATAAATCGACTATGCTGTGGGGCACTTGCTTTATATTAGTGGAGTCAATCCAACGCAAACTCAGAAGCTATTTGTTTTAAATTAAACTACAGTGTTTGGATGAACACACATTTCCAAACTGCTTGTTGCATATTTATATGTGAAGTTGAACAGGCAATGCTGTGAGACTTGAAGCAGCAGAAGGATAAATTTTAAAAGGGTGTTCATGATCCACAACTTTGAAAACACCGAATGTTGGGAAGATAAGACTGGCAAAACATAAACGTTAGGCAACAGCAGGTTGCCATTGCCCCCACTTCATGATTTTCATTCCCCATTTTTCTGCATTCACCATCAACAAACTATAGAGTTAACCCCTTTGAACGTTTCACACTTCCCCCCTTGAAAAAATGATTGGTAGTTGTTATCCTGAATTTGTTCACATTCGTGTCTTTATGGCAATCCATTAACAGCAACCAAGAAGATTTAACACACTAAATTTGTTATAAATTTCATCCTTTTAATTACAAGAATATAGCACACAAAACATCCAACCTGAGACTTGTTTTGGAAAGCTTTGAGGCTGGATAAGTCAAGGCTGCGCACATCTTTCATTGACACTAGTTGTTTGAAAAATGTGCAAAAGTAAGAAAGTCTCAGGTTTATACCTCATCGCAAACATTTCTAGCAAGTATTGATTAAATCTGTGCTAAGACAAAACGGTTCAAGTTATACTGGCTTAGGGCTGGCAAAAACTTTAACGTCATCTAGCAAGTCTACCTTGAACCAGCCTCGTACTAGTTAAGTTTAAAATAATCTGCGATTTCGAGCATGGGCCAAATCCAAACCACCTGAAATACCTGAAATATCTGTAGACGAAATGAGTACTCATAATATTAAAAAAATACCATTTCTGTTACCTGATAAGAAGCATGAAAGCCTTGCTTATTAACAGTTTTGCAGAACACCAGCAGTAATACAAAATTCCCCTAAACTTGCTTTTTGGTCCCATTTGAAGGCATAGTGGGCTGCTTGCACATTGCAGTTTCTTATGGTGGCCTCTTTGAAAGCATGGTACTTGCACATTGCAATTGTTTTTTGGGGCGCCTCTGCGAGCAAGGCCCTTAGACACATCGCAATTGCTATTGGGTGCCGCCTTGAAAGCAACGTATTTCCACATTACAATCGCTCCTGGCCGCCTCTTTGAAAGCATGGAATTTTACATTACAATTGCTGTTGGATGCCCCTTTAAAACCAAGGTACTTGAACATTACAATTGCTGTTGTGGGTCATTTAAAATATAGTACTTGCACATTACCGATGCTGTTGGGGGCCCCGGCGAAAGCAAGATGCTAATATATTACAGTTGCTGTTGAGGGCCTCTTTGAAAGCAGAGCACTTACCCACTACAGTTTCTTATAGGGGCTCCTTCATTGGAGTTTAAAACAGAGTACTTACACATTTCAGTGGCTGTCGGGGGCCAATCGAAAGCAGATTACCTTCAAACTGCAGTGGTTGCTGGGGGCCCCTTTCAAAGCAAAGTACCTGCACATTACAGCTTCTCTAGGGCGGCCTTCGAAAGCAGACTACTTACTTATGATCTGCTTTGCAGCACATTACATGAGTGGATAATACGTTTTTCACCAAAAATAAGGAAATTTATGCGGGTAACACCTCAAGTGAAGGCCCCCAAACAGGTGGGGGCGCGAGGCAAGTGCTTCGCTCGTCTCCCCTTAAATACACCACTGCATGTCGCATATATCACATACATGTGTTAAGATACATTCCGCATATATCACACACGGGCGCAATTTGGTGGAGGACGCGGGGGGACGGGGGGTGTAATGTGCCATGTCCCCCCACTTTTTCTCTTTAGATTTTGTATTTGGAAAGGTTTCAAAAATAAAAGTGATATTTGACACGTTTTGTGTGAAGAGCTCTTCATGTTGGATGGTAGGCTACACATGGTCAAGTTGATGTTGAAACAGAGTTTGGTGTGGAATCACTGATTCTGTTAGTTCATAAAATTTAGCTTTCGAATTTCGATAAAATAATTTTTAGCATTTTTCAAGTTTCTAGGGACGGTGAAAGATGGTTAACTGCTTCTGTCCCGCAATTTACGCCGTGCGGTATAGCGTTAGAAAGGTTGTTTTCTTGTAACAGTGACAGCATCGCAGCTGCACATGTGTGAGACCACAACGGTACAGCTATGATTTGTTTCGTGCAGAAATGTAACCTGGCTTTGCTGTAACGTTGGTTGTCACGTATTCAGAAACATACAGCGTATGATTTAATGATGTTTGTGCATATAATGTTAGAAAGTTTCAGTTTCAGGCAAATCTCTGCGAAGCTTTTGCTGAAGACACAAAGCAACACTATTGTGGAGACTTAGTTTTGGGATGGACAGTTTTGCAAAAGTCTGTCTTAAACCATTAGTGACCAGGACTTCAAGCAAAACGTTGGAGAAGTAGCCTACAGTATTTATCTGGCTGTAGATTGACCTATAGCTCAAAACGTAGGGCACTTGACTCGGAAATAAGGATAAAATATACATTTATCTTCACATCATATAATGTCGCGACAATGGTGACCAAATAATCGAAAAGATAATTATTCCATGACTCTTGCACTATGTTCTTGTGGTGAATGCATTGGTTCGTAAGTCATCTGATTTGCTTGAGTTTAACCAAACCCACAATGCAGGAATGTTTTCATCCAAGTGCGAAACATTTGCTTTACAGGAACATCACACCTAGTATTGTTGGACTTCTTTTCGTGTTGAAGGTGAAACTTGGTAGTTTGTTGCCACTTCACCTTTGTGCATTTTCATTTAATCTCAAATACATTTTCGTATCGTTATGCAAGTAGAAATCTTAGAAAGAAACTTATGACATGGTGCAGAGTTGTAAGTCTTGCCGGACTTTTCGGGTTTGGCTGGGCTCGGGGTTAAGTTTGTCAAAATGTTTCGGGCCTACATACAAAACTGTTTATGACATGAAGAATAACGACTCTTTTCCTTCGTTACGTAGATTTGCTATGCTCACCGCTGTAACTTCTGTGAGTGAAATGATTGTGATTTTTCTTAAGCTAATTCTGTTTGCAAACACAGCTGCTTTCTCTTATTTTCTGATGGAATTAGTTTCACACACTTTTTAAGAAGGCGACAGCGGTGAGGAAATTAGCACGCGATGACGTTGCGTCGAAAAGATCAATCACTCCCGCGATTCTTTGCTTGTTTTAAAAAGCCTACACAAACTGGCTTCTTATGCCTTCAGCGCAATCCTAGAAAGTTTCTTTTATGCCTATAGCGCCATCGTGGATAGTTTCGTGATAGTTCCTTTTATTCTTAAGGAACATCATATTCCGCAATAATATCGTTGACTAACATGCTACGTTTGTGTCAGATTGCCAATGTTTTGGTCAAGGTGCCTGCTGTTTTATGTGTGATGAACCGTGTGCCTGCAGCCACACCCGAACACAACGTCTTTTGTTACTCCGCAGCTGCGCATATCTTAACTCCGTCGGTAAACTTTCGGGTCTGCATCGGGCTTCAGAAAGAAATGTCGGCTTGAGCCTGGTTTGGGCCGGGTCCAGGTTTCAAAATGAGGCCCTTTCACAACTATGTGTGGGTATGTATGCAGGGGCCAACAAGGGGAGAATGAAAGGATACATCCTCTACCCACCAATGGTAAAAATAGATTGAAATCATTTTGTGAAGTACGCTACGCTAATTTTTGACTAAATGTTTTTGCTGCTGGTAAGAGGATATCAGTGGAGATTTTACTAGGGGTGGGGTTGCATGCATGATGCCCAGTAGCATTGAAAAGATTTGTAGCTTTTTCAAGAAACGGAAATGTGCAAGATTAATATTTATCGTCTTTGTAACGTTAAGCGACTTGAAAAAGACATGAAATCGCGCTGTAACCAACACTTCTTATAAAATGCATGAAAACTGAAGTGCTCTAATGTAAGAGTGATATGTACGTGCGACCAATCCGATTCAGCATTTTGTGCACTCCAACTGACAGCTCTGATAAACCCGATTGATGTGTTCTACTGTATTACTGTGCTTGTTTGTGTCCAAATACGATATTAATGGAAGCAGGGTGAATTACAGCACCGTGTCCAACAACAAATTTAAGTACATTAATATGTAAATCATCTGCATGGACAAAGCAAAGCGTGATTCGTGTTGCTCTCAAAACACCTATAGAAATAAGATTGAAAATCTGATTGTATAAAATGTCACTTCTGCATCGACCCGATGACTATATTTGTTTCACACCAAGCTGTGCCACCACATTTTACAACAAAATTGCGCCCGTGATATCACATATATGTGTTCAGAGAAGGATGCAGCTTTAGGCCTACCTCAGCTAGGTGTGAGGTATCGTGTTCCCAGCAATAGCTGGAATGTAAATGAAACGGCAAAATTCAAATCTGTGAGGCAGATGCTCAAGAGTACTGAGCCAGCTGGTTTTTAACAATGTTCGTAGCGTACTTCTTTCAGTTGGGTTGAGAACCAAAATTCAATAAGGAAACTTTCTATTTTTAAGTCTGGCAACTAAATAGAGGAGAAAATAATATATCAACAGCTGCAGAAAGTATGTAGGGACAAAGTTTATTGCATAAAAGCTTTCGGGCGAAGTTGGGAAAATTAGGACAAAATATCCTTGCACCCCCAAAATTTGCCTGCTCTTACACCTATAAATCTGACAGATTTGAAACATGAGGTGATAAATCGCAATAATTCAACATATCAAATCTAAATCGGACAGAACGAAATAACTAAGGCTAAATCACATAGGTTTAGCAAAAAAAGAGATACATCCGATAGATTTAATACATGAAGTCATACATCGGACAGATTCCATTGATGAAATAATAAATCGGCAGCTTTACTAAACTAAGAGCTAAAACGGTACATTTAGCACATGAAGTGATAAATCAGACAGATTAAATGCCTGAGGTGCTAAACCGCAGGATTTAACACGTGAAAAGCTGAATCTGACAGAATTCAAGTGCAAACACGAAGCAATAAATCGGACAAATATAACACATGAAGCTCTTAAATCGGACAGATGCAACTCGCAAAATGTTCGTATTTAGCAGTGACCTATAAATAGAGCTGAAACTTGAAAGATTAGGCAGCGGTGTTTGGTTGGAAGGTTGTCACTTTAACTGATCACGTTTGATTGATTGTACGTTTGATTACAGAATCAGCCCAATTCAGTTCCTTTCTCATATAGCACTCATCCATAAATGGCGTTGAAACATGAAAAATATTGCAGTAATATGAAAAAGCTATTACCACAGCTTGAGCATTTTATCAGAACTTATACTTGAATGCTGTTTGAAGATGACTGCTGCATAGGCATAGGTTTAACTGCATACCACTTTGGCAGTCAAGCAAAAATGAGCCATAAAATGTGGTTGTTGTGTGTGAACTAAGCATGGTTGTTGGCTTATGATGTTTCTAGCCTGTAAATCGGAGAGAACTGGAAACGCCTATGACAAATGCTTTATGCATTTTTGTATTTTTATCGCACAGCAACACAAATGGCGGTGATGCGTAGGCCCAGTTCATCTGGGCAGGCCCTCAACCGGGTACGTGGTCCCCTGCGAAAGTTTCAAATGCTTGGGGACACTGCATTGGTTGGGTTCAACCCACCTCTGTGAGCTTTGCACTTGGTTTACAGCGGATTGTCATTGCTCTATTGCGAAACTTTGAGGTTGTACGTGTGAACTGTTGTAGTCGTAACGCTTGTGTGTTTCTGCCGTTCGAAAACATCATTTTAGTTTCTGTAATTTGTGTGGGTACAGACTAGCACGTGTTAGGCGGCAGTGTGTGAACCAAATGGGTTTCTTAAAGTTGCGCTCAACTCAAGAGGTAGGATTTCTCAGGATCGGTTCAGTATTTGGCCGTAGACAGATCCGTTGCCCAGCTGCGGGTTCATAAGTCAGTGCAGAATCAGCGTGGCGATCTGAAATTTCTGATCCGGCCATAGCCAGTAGCGAGAAATCGCAACAAGTGTTTCGTGAGTTGTGACTACGGTTTTAACTCCACCCACACCATTTCTGCAATCTCAAAGAATTTAGTACGGATTTTCTATAATGATTCAGTAGCAGTTTTTTCGCGTATTTCAGCTCATTGCCCCGGATGTCAAACATTTCTATAAGAAAAACACTTGAAAAAATTCGCAAATCATATTGATTTAGTAAAAATAATTTAAAACATTAAATAAACTCTGGCAAATAATTTGCTTCGGAGGGAGTCGAAGCTGCCTATATCGCTCGAACAATTTTTTTAATTTACAGCTACTTAAAGCTGCGTTTGATTGTTACTGGTAGCTGTAACTCTTCCCTTCACCAGCTCTTCATGCGAGAAAAAATTTTCAAAAATGAAATTAGTGAAAACATTTCCAAGAAATTCCATGACCAGTGAAGGATTGGGTAACACTGATCTATTTTCAGGTGAAAGGTACGAGCTGAAAAATAGATTTAGATGCTTTCGTTGATGAATTTGACAGTCGACATGACAATCGAAGGATTAAGTAACATTGAGGTGATGATGATATAAAATTCTAACGTAGACTGTGCAGCGATCTGCGTGGGAATCATATTGTTCATTGTCTATTTGTCTGAAGCTTTTTAGAGTTAGTGTGTGTTTCGCTTATGGCAAAACACTCACAAATCAACGCCGGGTTGAAAAGTAAGCTTTCGAGGATCAGTCAGAGGAAAATTCAGTGTGAATACTGAAATGAACAACTTTGTTGGGAATATTCTACAAAATAGGTTTTACGCCTGCTGTTACGTGTTGCGATCAGGTACACGCCCCTAAAACCGATACACACATTCCTACTGCGGCGCTGCGATGCTAGTTTAGGTGCCACTGGTGCCGAAACCTCTCTGAAGTTAACTGCATACAGCATTGAATAGTCCTCACCCTATCCACGTTGCAGATGGGCATTACACTGGCAGTAGTAGTTGCATAAGACTGATATTGTTACACCACAATCACAAAATGTCCATAAGCTACCACAAAAACGGATAAATCAGTTGTCACCAATCCGTTGGCAAATGGCTTATTTTTTGTGTGTTTTGTAGTAAGAATACTTTGACGAAACTAGTTGGCTGTCAACAGCCTACTTCTCTGTGTCAATATGGAATAGGTGGTTGGAAGTGGCACCATTTCGCATTCATGTGAATTGTATCTCCTTTCCGTGGAGCTGTTTTCGTTCATGTGGGGTCGACACAATTGTGTACGGAAAATGGTATTTCGTTTTACATGTGCAGTGCTGTGGAAGTTGCATGGTTAGCTCAGAATATTCGACATAGCAGTATACGTTTGTGATTGCATCTGCAGTGAAGTTTAGGTGTCTCTAGTGAATAATAACCCTTGTTCATATTTAACGATATTCACAAGGCCATGTTGGGTTTGACAGGGTTGATCACTAGCAACTTAATCTTCAAACTGACGAAAAATCACCATGCAAGATAGACATTTATGTTGGCCCCCCTACTTTTTCCTTGGCCCACAGTGGCACCCCTACTTTTTTAATTCTAGAATCGCCACTGTGCACCCGGGTTTGTTGCAATCAAAGCGCAGGGTACAGTTGCATTCCATTTACTTTTGTCGATCTAGAAGGTGTATCGTTTCTGTTAGTAGAAGGTTCCTTAGGGAAGCAGCATTTGTTTAAATCGATGCTCCACTTTCGCAACTGGATGTGATCACTGGGACAAAGACGTCAAAACTGATTTAAAATTTGAACAACAGTATGGTAAGCAGCGCCCTGTCACAAGGTAATGTTTGTATTGAAGCAGTTGAAAACCGGCAATTGGCGTTTCCAAGTCGGAGCAAAATTTTAAAACCCGGGTTTCGGGTAGCTGAGAAAAGAAACCCGGGAAACCCCGGGATTTTCGGGTTTTGAAGTGAATGCGATTTTGAGCGATAGAAACTCAATATCATTGTGAAATCACTACTGTTTGTCCCTGCACCATTTATTAGCGAATTTTTAATTTTAAGTTAAGCACAGTTTTTCAATGATGTTTATAATACTGACGCATGACAATCTAAGCACACTTTCATCATTCAGTCTGTTTCTGAGTTTTGTGACAATTGGTCCATGGCTGAAAAAGCTCTCTCTGGTTCCACTGATTTGAGCTGATTTAGGCTTCATTGCAATTAAGGCATAAAACAGTTTTTCAAAGTTATTTGAACTCTTCTTTGCAGCTTCAAAGCAACTTATTTTCTTTTTCACAATTTGTGATCGGATCTCTTCCTGTGCCCGAACAGTTTTGTGGTCTTCACCATCATGGATTACATGGATTCTGTGCTTTGATTTCAAATGGTTGATTAAACTTTCGGTGCTTAAACCACCTCCTTTCGTACAACGGAGCACGAATTGCACTTCGGTGTTGGTTGAGTCTTGTTGTAAGGGAATGGCTCTAAGCTTCTGGTTTTCTTTGACTACGAACGTCTTTGAAACGGAATGTGTATGATTAAATATCTACTTATAGTCGATTCTACAGGAAAGCCAAATATTTTGTAGGAAATTATTGCAAACTGCGAACGAATCGATTTTGCAAAGAATCACAGCTTCTGTATAAACTTACACAAAATAGCTTCTAAATGAACTAACTAGTAACTGCGGAACTACGGCGTGTATTTGAAGAACGTCCTCACTAAAGTTCGGGTAGACACCTGTTACTGTACGTGCAAAATGACGTCACGATCCGTCTAAATAGGTCAATTGAAAAAAAAATATAAACGGACCAACAGCAAACGTACGATGGTCAGTGAGCAAAACCTGCACCTCGTGCATCATGATAATTAGTTCAATGGAACGTGCTAATTTGGCGGTTACACGCGCCCATCTGCAACCTTAGTGTAATCAGAATTACTAATATTTGAATGCAACAGCAATTCCAGGTTTCTTAAAATACCCGGGCTTGGTAGTTGAAAAAAAACGGGCTTCGGGTAGCAGAAAATAGCCAAAAAAAAACTAGTTTCGTGTTCGGGAAAAACCAGGGTTGGAAACACTACCGGCAATCAACTTCTTTCCACAAGATTGTGTTTGAGGCTAGTTTTCGTTTGAGTAAAATGTTTCGTAGTTAACAGCCTTCTATCCGATACTTTTTTTCACACATAAATACAATATCTAGTTTCTCAATGCTTACCCATTACTACAAGAATTTTGCCCATAAACATATGCCTCAGGCTCACGAAATAAAACAATTTATCAAACACTAGCACATTAAAAGGTCAATTTCAGTTAAATACCAATTCGGAAAAAGGCGTTAAAAACATGTTGGTGGTCTTGTTACGATGTACTGACAACGACTATATGCATGAACACTATTTTAACACTTTTTTTCGAATTGGTGTTCAACTGAAATTCGACCATTTAAACACAAAGTGTTTTGTTAAATAATTTTCATTTAATTTGTCGAAACTGGTTGTGTTTGTCAAGATCAGCTTTACGTATTTTAGATGCCTCTATTTCTCACATTCCTCAATACTACAATTTGGCAGCAGGCATACAAACCAGCAGTTGCCAAATCAGTAAGACTATTAGTAAGAATAAGAGCATGCACTCATTTATCAATAAGTGTTGTGAAAGCCACTTAAAACTTATTACGTATGGTTTTACGCTCGTTCATAAGACATAACACTGCTGAATTGTTTTTATTTCTTACTACACTTAGAATATGAAATGGTACTCCACAGAATTCTTAACTAAAAGCACATCTCACGACTTACTAAGTTCGAATATCGAATGAGTCATGGAGTTTAGCGTTGAGCAAGCTTAAAGTTACTTGAATAAAATGTAAACAGAACTAAGACTTGGTAAGGCTTAATTCTTGTTTTTCAGTTAACGTTTTAAGTAACTCGATATCTACGGACTTTTCTTTTCATTATTGCGTTTATTCTGTTTCAAGTCAGTTATCAAGAATTGTTCCAAATAATGGCGACTAACATAAAAGCGGTATGTACCAAAATGTTGAAACTAGCATCTTGGAAGTAAATAGTACCAGAATTGGTATTAAACTACCAGCTGACATTGTGTACGGTCTTCACTACAACACGCAATGCGCTAGACTTCAAACATGCATCCCATGAACAAAGAATACACAAATACATGAAAGTAGGCTACACGAAGATATGTACGTGGCGTATATACCAATTCTGGCAGTCCTGCCAGTAGTAAGAAAAAGCGGTCAGGGTTTCCATTGTACGGGGTTTGGAATCGGTGCAGCCAGTGCAGCTGGGGTTTCCCCAGCCCCCACCCCAGACCTATATTTTCAATATTTTTTGTGTTTTTCATATTTTTCATAATTGATTTCATATTTTAGAGATAATGTGCAACTAGCGGCACATCATAACCTGTCACTGATTGCCGAAGGCGTGTCAGGGCATGTCACATTTTAATGCGATAAACAAACATTCACCTCTCTGGTGCCGACCGACTTGCACCGGCCACAATTTTGTCATACGCACCTGCAATGTCATGACAGATGATGGTGCAACAATTTTCGTTTACGTCACAAAATATGCAGCGATTCGTTGCAAAGAGCAAGTCTGGGCGTGCCCTCATGTTAAACCCTTCTGAGTCGTTGATAGCAGTTTCGTCACGGTCGGTAATTTTACAACAGATAAAGGAAGGTAGTCCGATAAGCAAATACGCCAACCGCGCAGTGGCGTGAACAAGCCAAATATTTGGGAGGGACCAAAAAATGTTGGTGGGGACAAAATGCTTGAATTTAGGCGAATAACACTATTGTTTGGGAAAACGCCTCTCAAAGCACAAAATAACTATATTTTCTAAATATTTGGGGGGACCATGACCCCTCTGGCCCACCCTGGCTACGCCTATGCACCAGCGTGAACTCAACACAGAAGCTGATGCAACAAAATTATTATGTCACTCGTGTCAGCCATGATTTTGCCCATCTGCGTTTCAGTACACAATCTATTATGATAAAAGTGCTGTCTTCTCACCTTGTTTTTGCACTTTACTTTTGATCCATATCGGATTTGTCGTGTGTAACAAAAACGTCATTTTGTATTTGCATAAAACCCTTGACCTGCGTTTATGTGCGTTTAGTTCAAGAAAGATGGACGAGCGTTTTCTTCACCCGTTGACATGCGTCATGGCAGGTCCAACGAGTTGCCGAAAAACGGAGTTTGTGGCAAAGTTTATCCAGGATGTGAAACAAATAATGACACATGTGCCGCAAAGAATCGTTTGGTCTCACGGCGAGTGGCAGCGTCGCTTTCATTTTACTGTATTGCAGGCGTGGGCTTATTGAAGGGCTCCCTCAGGGAGAAAAACTTGACGGAACACAAAGGACGCTGTTGATTGTGGACCATTTAATGAACGAAACTAACCGGATTGTGACAGATTTGTTCACCAAAGGGAGTCACCACAGAGAGCTCAGTGTCCTATACATCGTTTAAAACCTGTTCAACAACGGAAAAGAACACCTCACGATCAGCTTGAATGGTCAATACATTGTTCTGTTTAAAAACCCCCGCGGCGCATCGCAAATCGTTCATTTGGCAAAACAAGCTTACCCGGGAAAGGTCAAAGCTGTTCAAGAAGCATTTAAAGACATCCTCTCCTTTCGGTTATTTGATGTTGGACTTCAAGCAGTGCACACCTGACAAGCTCCGTCTTCGTACAAAAGTTCTTCCGGACGAGACGACAGTGGTATACGTACTTTGTTGAGAGTAGTGACGTCGCTGTTGGATCGTCACGCATTGACGCTCAAATTTCATTCCCGGACGAATCAAAAGATGGCTCAAAATATCCTTGAAAGTGCAGGTGACGATCTCATGAAGTGCATTTGCGATTGCACGCTCAACGTGCTCAAAAGGAAATGTGCGTGTCTCTCCAAAGCAAAAGTCGAAGCTGAAGCGACACAAAAAAGCTTTGCGAAATGTCAGTCGCAGACGTAAGCGACAGATCATTCAGAAAGGTGTTTTTTTAGCACCGCTGCTGTCAGCTGTTATCCCGGTCATCGCCTGTTTGCTGACTGGTTTTTCGAGACGATAATGGAGAGTGTAAAGAAAATGATGCTGGTTGACCCCCGCGTTCTGACCAACATAGAGAACAACACACAACAAACACGTCTCGTCAAGGTCGTGTCAGACTTGGACAGGCAATTGATAACAGTGACCAGAACATATTTGGTGTCGGGTCGCTCGATTTCTCCCTCATGTCAAAATCACAGATGTTTTCTCAAAACTTACGCAGATCGTCTTGGTTAGAGATCAGTACAGCGAAATCCAGTATGCGTGCGTTACCCAAGCTCCCGTAAAAATAGCAAATTTGATCAGTATCGACAATGCTCAAAATGACTCTAGAGGAATAATTGATCTTGAACCGAGTCTTTTCGTGGGTCATGATATCCGAATGCACTTGTTCGGCGATGTCAGCGTAGCACCGCCCATCCAAGGAATAGTTGCAGGTATTCCGAACGCGGTTACCGGTTTGTAGTTTTGTGCGAATCTGGTCCTGATTTTCCCAGATGCAGCGGTTAAAACAGTTAAAGTTTAGAATTTTGGAAACATTTTGAACTTGTGTAAAACTAAAGGGAAATTGCACTCATCTAAGAGGGTCAACTGATGAAGCGTTATTGGTTGCACTGTAAAAGAAACATCCGTTTGTCAATCCCATGCATGATCATGCTATAGTTGAGACGCAAGACCGCTTGGCAGCGCTAAAAAGACAGAAGCGTTTGATGCAAATATGCCTGCTGGAAGTTGCGGCGTCGGAAACCGATTCTGAAAGTGCTTGGCCCTCGTCTACTTGAGCAGAGTTAGGATGACTCATCGTTTCACTGTTAAAATACTCATTCTTGTCTTGAATATCAGCTAACTGGTTGGTACAGGAGTCTAAGGGTTGATGGTGTTACTTCGAACCCAACAGTCATCTGTAAGAATTTTAAATTTAACCACTTACGGTTTAGCATTCTACTACGTAAAGCAGTGGTGCTCAAACCGTGGCCCGCGAAGCAATTTTCATTATAAAGAAAACCTAACACTTTAATCATTTAAGATAATTTTTTAGAGAATTTTTATTGAGATGATTAATTCTTGTAGCCCGCGAAGGGTTTCTGAAAGACAAATATGGCCCACGAGCCGGAAAGTTTGAACACCACTGACGTAAAGCATCATTAGACGAAATAGCAAGTATTTTATGAGTAGTGATCATTACTGTCTCAAGAGTCATTAACCTGTTTTCTTTGATGTATTTACATAACATGCCAAGAATTATACTGATGAAAATCTCTGAGGTGCCACTGAAACGTGAAAATATCACTGAATTTAAAGGAGTCTAGTGAATCCTATTTAAACACATCGTGGATCTGTATTCGAATGCCCTATTCAATTACACTGTACTTGTGGTGGCTGATCGTAGCAAAAATGGAAAAATTAACAGACGTCTGAAAGTTACTAAAAATGTAAGGGCTATGTTTTCTATGACGGCCAAACAAAAAGGTTTCGTCATTTGTTCAAACCCACAGCTATTGTGAAAAGAGGCAGTTAAAGTAATAAACACTTGTATGAAATTTCTGCAAAAGCTTAAAATAAGACAAGATCTTTGCAATTATGCTGCTGATTTTGTATGGAAAGTTTTTGTGTTTATGCAGAATTAGTGTAGGAGTTGTCCAAAAGTTGGGGAGGACATGTCCTCCTGTCTGCCCTGAAAACTCGGTCCCTGCCCTACGTTCGAGCAAATCGAAGCGCAATGCGATTCGCCCCTGTTCCTCAGTTCTTTGAAATATATTTTTCTCACGAAAAGGCAACATTAAAATTCTCATCAGCATCTGACAACATCAGTTTTGCGTCATCCACTTTCATGTCATGGTTCAATTTCGTACAAGTTGCGTGAATGTTTTTCAGATCTAGCAACTACGCAGATATTTATTCAAAATTTTCTAACGTGCGTTCCATTACGTACATTAGCTGTTTTCCACAACACCGATCTGCAACATTCGCTTTGCAGACGTGTGCAATCTACTGTATGCACAAACTTCCATTGACAATAGTTTAGTTTGAAAATCCAACGTTTGCACTCTGCCTGTCAGCCTTGGTTTCGACCAGAAACGTATATCCAGACGGGTCTGTTGTCTAGCTGCGCTTTTAAGAGCTCCAAAGCAAGTCTACTTTTACACTCTATTTGCAACTTCAAAATGGCTCACTGGTTGGACAGCACGGAGCACAAATCAAATGGCAAATGTACCTAAACCACAAACAAGGGTGATGGACATAATGAAGGACACAACGCTTAGGCAACTGCAGTGCATGAACACGCGGACACACGAGATCCTTCTACCGAGAAACACGTTGAAGTTTACAAAGGTGTCACGACGCTTTGCAGATTCTAGCGATGTTCCATAATTAACGAGAAATGGAGCAACGTTCACGCTTAAACAACAGCTGTCAACTGACTACTCCACAAATTCTTCAACCGGAAACAGCACAGCAGATCGGCAATTCACCAACCGTTTCGATGTTCGTTTTTTCTTGCAACAATCGTTAACAAATTTTTATCATTCGGTGGAATCGGGGGGAGGATCGGGACAAGGATTTCTGTTGACCCAGAGGAAAACGCTAAAATTTGTTGGTCAGGGTGTGGTGCCATTTACAATTGATCATGTCGTATTAAATCGAATCGTATCTACGCTCCACCAAGAGTGCCTATCTGTTGTGACAACCGACATGTAGTTGTTTCTTATTGTACGTTCATTGCCCTGATGAAGGCCTTCCCCAGTTGCGCAGAATACAAAACATTGACTATAGTCAATGTTAACTCGTTATTTAATTCCGATTTATTTATACATTCAATTGACTTTTGAGATTTTCAAACCTAGTGTGTTACATCTCGTGTTGCACTAATAGCAAGATAATACAATTTTTGCCCTGAACTTCATACCCATGAAAATGCAGCTGGTTTAACACAGAAAGGTGTTCAAATTATTTTGCTCATAACACGCAAAACACGTTAATGAGTTGTCTTTCACTTTAGTCCTTTTGCAATATAATTTTGAAAGACTATATAGTTTTCTTGATCGAAAAAAATTAAGGTGTGTTTCAAAATGTTTTCTGCAAAGACTTTGAAATGTGGTTTGATAGTTGATGAAAAAACTATAATTTAAAATTAACATAATAAATGATGGATATTCTTCTGGTCTAATTTCTTCCTTTTACGGCATCAAGCGATGATGTTCCCGTTGCTGCAAACAAAATAAAATAGTGATATTTTGAACAAACTTCCCTCGATGCAAGTAAAATGAAAGAGATAGGAAACAGAATTGTTTAAAAATTGTCAGAAACCTTGACTATCATTTGTTTGACCCCACTAGGCTCTTCCCCCACTGATTTTCACAAAGCTTTGTCCAAAATAATAAATGTTTTCATGATATTTTGCAATATATTGCAATTTTCCATCCTTCAGGCGTTTCACAATTAATACAAGTCTGCGTGATTTCTATTAGCTGAAATGTTTTCTTGGATGATTTTAGCCAAATACTAAACAAAACACAAAAATTTTGCAATCCAGCACTCACTAGTGCACGGAGTGTGGGGGCACTGTGCCATGGCCCCTTTCAGACCTTAAAATAAAAAATGTTTATACAGTATTCGTCAGTGGCGTAACTAAGGGGGTAAGGGCCTCCATTCAAAATAAACTGACTTTGTTTCCTGGTCACTAATATACGCACTACGCAAATTTCTTTATGACTACTGTACGTTTCCTCTGCTTGATTTTCATTATTTCGACTTCATTTTTTCATTGACAAATTCGCTTCACACGTGGCTGTTCAGTAACTTAACACAGATAACAATGAACACCAGAAAAAAGCTTCGGCTGGTGTGAGATTTGATCCCACACACTTCAGTAAGCGTCTTCGATAAGCGATACATGTCTGAAACATACAACATCTAAGCACTCATATAGGTTTATTTCATGAGCCTCAGACAACAAAAGCTGAGTTTTCTGTCTCACTGGCTAATAAGTTTCGTAAAAGCATTATACTTAAAACTTGCTTCCAGAATGCACAACAATGTGTATTTTTAGGTGTAATTTTGCAAAAATTTTCCCGGGGGCACACCTCCGGGTCCCCAGGATTGGTCGTGCCTTCGGCACTTCCCCTAAAGTTGCTTTGTGACGTCACGCAAATGTGATGAAACTTTGCCCCCCCCCCTAGGAAATTTTCTGCGTACGCCAATGCCCTAACTCACTCATAAGTAACATGCAAAAACATCTACTGTATGCAATAAAGCAAAAAAACTACGAAGAACAAGATTTTACAGCAGCTGGGCAATCGCAATCTTACGTGATAAGAAATTCCGTTATGTTGCATGTAAACAATAGGTTTCTGATGTCAGCAATTTCTGAACTTCCCCAGATAGTATGTCGTGCGATTTCGCCGTAAGTGCTTTGCAAAACTGCAAGTTCCTGCAATGAATACTTGTCGGCTTTCAGCACTCTGAAAAACGATTTGACAAAAAATAGTTTCACCAAGCATAAATCACCCATGATGTTGCTTTGAAAGAATTAACAGCTGCAATCACGTTTGTCTTGGTGATTATAATGAAAAACACGTCATTGTTGAGTTCATAATCTGTAAGTGAACGACGCGAACAGTTGAAATAAACCTGTTGGAATTTAGCGTAAACGAACTTGGATCCAGGAGAAGATCTACTGTGCAGGTAATTATCCAAGGAGCCATTCACAAACTGTAACAGCGCGCAGCAATTCATGTCCCAGCCTTTGTTTAATGGCTTCAAGCTGTGTTCATCCGGTGACACATTATCTAATGTGTGCAGCTCTCTAGGTTCAAATGGAGTTTGATTTACTTGATGCTGCCTTAAAGTCTTACATGAATTGACATCTGACAGATAACACAGTTATTCCTGCCAGCTACGGTTCTCGTGGCTCCCTAGTGCAAGCCAGCAGGTTCTTGACCGTTTATGACGGTTTGCGCAATCCCGCGCCAAGTTGACCTGCTTCCGTTTCCTGGTATATCGTCCCTCGTCGTTGTCAAGTAGGTCGGCAACAGCCTTCGACGGTTAGCGCTTTCTCGCGCTGAGATGAACTGTTTTTCTATTTCGCCTCGAATAACGTGCAGTAAAAGCCACAGCCCAGTCTAATTTCGAGTTAAGGTTTTGGCTTTTGTTTTTAGATCAAATTCTGCTTTCTGATCACTGAAAAGCCCAAAGATCTGAGCTGTGGAAAAAGAGAGTCTTTCTGATCACTGAAAAGACCAAAGATCTGAGCTGTGGATTTCACACCAATTGGTATGTAATGTATGTTCATTCCTATTTCTGTTGAACGTCTGCAACTCACAGTGAATCCGGTGCAAGTTTGCTGCTGTGCGTTCGAGTTCGTGTTTATTTACCTGAGTCGCAGCCAAACGCCTTTTCATTGTTAACTGCGGAAGTGACTTCAATCGCAGTCGCGTGCTTTCAAAGATTAATTGTCCTGACATGATAGTGCGGTCTGATAGTTTACTGTTGCTGCGCCTGGTAGAATCGTTTAGTTGTTTCTGTTGTATTTCAGAAACCGTGTTTAACGATCAATCGCCGTTGAAGGTTGATACCTGCTGGAGTTTGTGACAACAGGAGTTGCGCTGATTTCTTTCCGTTTCGTTTACAATTGCTGTAGGGAACAAGAGACTATAGCTCCGTTGCTGCGCGTAGTTTGTAAGGGTCAGGTTTAGGCGAAAGTTGGTCAGGCGCGCGTTTCTATTTTCTGCGGACCAGTTCCTTCACGGCTCGCATCTGAGATTAGCTCCTGCAACACAAACGACGTGACTCTTCTTTTGAACCCCGCCCCTTTCTGTCTTATTTCTTTACGACAATCAATACCCCCCATTAAAAATAACGTCACATTTCCGCACACCGCCCTTACGTTATATACAGGTGGTGGGCTATCTGCCCTGTTGTCAGAGGAAAATGGAAGATGAAAATGACTGAATGTGGGTAAAGGACTGCTTGAACGAGGGTTCCCAACCTTTTCACAAGCTCGTACAACTTGGGCCCCCACTTATTTTCAACGTGCACCACTTCTTCCACAACAACTAATTTGATCGAATCTTAGTTCATTCAGAAGAATAATATAGATTAAAATAACAATAAAAGTCCACAACTAAATTTAATGAGATTTTTGTTTACCTTCCACCAATTGGTCGATGCGTGGCGTAAATTTGCTTACAGCGGATCGAAAGTCATAATGTTACGATGCAATAGGAATAGTAGGCTGCAGGAAAATATATTTATTTAGAAAGAAATCCCGATACGTAAACTGGAAAGCTGTGCATCCAGTTTTTTTGAATAAACGGAAGTAATTCGCGTAACAGCTGAAGACCTTTGCGTTCCAGTGGTTTTACGCGTACCACAGGTTGGGAAACCCTGGCTTAAACCATGCTGATGGATCGATGTGGTTCACTACCCAGGTGCTTGTATTTTTTGACTTCATATACTTAGAAAAAATGTTAGAAACCTGTGCTTACATCACTTTTCATGATTTTCAGAGACAAATGGAATAGAGTCGTAGTTATTTTACAAAAATGTCCCTGAAAGCATATATATAGGATGTAGGGTACTATACTAAACAGGGTTACCTGATGTGTAGCAAATCTTGGGAACCTTAGTAAGTTAAACCTTTCAATGCAATTTTGAGGGAGAAACCTGTTTGCCCAGATATGACCACCTGATATGAAAAGAGTCTTCCAACACCATGACTTGATCTATAAAAAAAACGGATGTAACAAGTGCATGACGTTTTCTACGCACAAAAAACATCCCCTCTAGAAATCATTTTTGGGCGGTACCCTGCATAAAACTTGTATGATATGTGTGTTTCGCTGTGCAGATATAATTTTGTTGTGAATGTGATTAAAACAATGGACTTATGAAAGTAAATATACTTTGGTCTGGAAAAAAACAATGTCATGTGTCCCGAGGAGGCGAACACAATTTATGTGTAGAATTATACCCTACTTTTACTGACGCGTATAATAAAATAAGTATTCCAGAGCAGGCATTTACCTTTGTCTGACCAACAACGAAATTTTGCCTCGTCAAACATGGTTTATATGCTGCATGTCACGGAAAAAATCGCAATTTGTCAACCTTCAGTCGGACCAAAGCCTCAGATCGTTTTCCAGGGCAAAAAAACAGGTACCGAAAGTGTTAAAAACGATTTTACAAGGATAGTTAGTTTTTACTGCTCAATACAAAGATGTTTTGGTGATTAAATAAACAGTCACTCCAAACATCCTTGCCAAATATTTACCGATTTTCCACAATGGTGACGCTGTGGAATTTATCAGCAATATATATTTTTAATAGGAAATTGATTTCTCGTAAAACTACGTATCCCCAGACTCCTAAAAGCTGAAAGCAATGTTTGTGGGTGAAATGTGGAAATACTAAAGCAGGGGGAGAGAAAACAAGCTAACTGAAGGCTATATGAATGAATCAAAACACACAAAGCGGCAGGCAAAAACTGGAAATTGGCCGGTCTTTAAATACTTGCTTTCACTAAAACCGAAAAGCTATCTGACGGCAATTAGTGAGCAACAATACCACATCGATGTAAACACTCTTGGACGACTCAACATAGAGTGTTATTAGAAAGCGTAAACCGCATAGTGGAATAATACCTTCCACATGGATGGACTTTTAGAGGGAATGGACAAATCTGTCTTCAAAATTTGAAATATGACATGTAAACGCAGATTTTTTAAAATAATATTTTAACCTTCATTCAAAATGGTTAAGTATCTGAAACAGGTAAGAAAAATATTTATTTGAACAAATGAGCATAAGCAGCACCTTGAATAAAGATGAATCGTGTTGTGGTAGTGCCAATTGACTAGCTGTGTGTAAAGCATTTCTCCGCTCATCCAGAACTTTGTTGATGGAATGATATTGACCGTAGCGGGAAACAATGCCCACAAGCTCCATGCCATGATGCATGAGTTTAGGGCCCACCTGGAAGAAACACCAAAAACAGGCTTAAATGGTTTTTATTTTCATTTGAAGCACTATCTAGCTTATAATAATTAATCAAACAAAGTAATAGCGCTGATGCTGTCAACATGTGCATGTTTAGTTTTCACTCTTGCAATAGATTCCGTGTCAGGATTCCGAAAAATATTTTTGTGTGCAAGATTAAGTGTGATATCACCCAGTCATACATTTGAAAGAGGAAAAACATTAGTGAATCAAAAAATAAACAACGCAATGTCGCGAGAAACAAGAAGTACTCTGTCAGGTTATTTGCATTGCCATAACATAAGCATGCAAATAGCCCGCAACGTAAACACACGCAATTTATTTGCCCAAGCTTCTTCAATTCCATGGTTTACGCTGCTTCTCTTCAGTAAGGAGGTGAAATTGTGGTTTGACCTTTGACAAAGCAACACGTATGTGATCCTTAGCATCCAACCCATTTCTGTGTTTCGTTTTGAGAGTAAGAAGTGCTGAAAACCTCGAATCGCAGAGGTAGGTTGGAGCAAACGGAATAAAAGCAGCCGTGGCTCTCCTTACAAGACAATAAGATTCGCTTGTACCAAGGACCATCAGAATTATTGAAGATTCTTCGAGTTGAATTCACTTCAAAGCATTTGCATTGTTCTCAATCATTAAGGGTCGTCTTTTGCAACATCAACATCACTGATACAGTGTAGATTCCCAAGGAATGGATTGCGAATCCACATTCAAAATTTGGATCATCTGAGCAATAATATTTGAAAGATTGCTGACCTACAGTCTATGCAAAAGTACGAACATATTTGCGCGCAGAGAGGGTGGAAGGGCTGTGTTATTATTGATTCCATTTTGGGAGAGTACGTCCTTAAGCATCGAGATATTATCAAAGGTGTCAGTCTGAAGTATCTTCTTCCACAGAGGAAGCCCCTGGACAAACGACATTTTTCGCGGGACTTAAGGTTTGGGATAAAAGGTTTGGGATAAACGAAATGCGCTTTCATTGAACTTTCGCAGTAAGGCGTTACATATGGCTTAGATTTCGTGGCTGATACTTTTGGTCATTTGAATGAAGTAAATCTGTCAGTCCAAGGGTCAGCTGTAACTATTATGGACGACAAATTACAAGCTTCGCGTCTGCAGAACCCTTGATTGGCGTTCTGGCGTTTGTAGTTCGAACGTTATATGACAATAAATCGATATTTTTAGTTAATTAATTTCGTATGGGATTAATCACTTAATTTATTGTTTTTAGGTCATAACGTTTGAACCACAAACGCTAGAAGACATTCAAGGACTCTAAAGATGCAGATTTTTGATTAGTTTGACTTAAGAAAGAGAAACAAAAAATTGCCTCTTGAGATTGGGGCCCAGGTCCCGATGAAGTTGGCCAAAAAAGACTGAACCTACCCTAACATATGACGAGAACACTCAAATCCAAAATATTCCACTTGTTTGTTATTGATCAAAACCACAAACATTTCCCCATCTTCAGAGAGTTTGAACAGCTCTCTACCTCAATCGGTTGGCAAGTTATGGTCCAATATATTGGCACAAGTCTTACGCCAAAAGTTGTTGGACGCAGGACTTAAAGGGTACTGCGCTGTTCAATGAAAGAACACGACAAATTTGCTTGTTGGAACTTGTGACCGACTGTTCTTTCCGTTGAATTTCGAACAGTTGTAAGTGATGTGAAGCACTAACGAAAAATCTAGTTTCGGTGGGGCATGTCCTCTTCAGCCTCATTCTAGCTGCGGTACTGCCAACGGCAACTGCAGTGTCTAGGTACTTAGCTTTCAATAGGGCTCCAACCGCTGCTGTATTACTCATGGAATCTGCTTCCAAATGGCGCCACCAGCATCTCTAATAGCGTAAATAAGGAAACATTTCAACATCACTTCAATACTTCATCAAGGAGGATCAAAATATTATACGAAATGATAATGATAATTTTTTCGCTGTTAGATAATGAAGCTTCTCATAATGTAATGAATGATACTTCTCATGCGATGTGGGGGACGATGCCAATTAGCTACCGCTTAACATTTATGCGTTGCTAGTTTTGTCTTCCGACATTCAGTGTTTTAACCTTGTTTATTATGAATACCCTTTTGCATTTTCTATTGTGTCAACTATGCCGTAGTCTCAGGAACGTATGGTGGCCTGCGTTGCCGCGTATCACTTTCCTGCTGTAGCGTAGCCAGCCCAGTTTCCTTGGTTGTGGCATTTTCTTTGCTTGAAACGATCAACAGTATTATTTTTCGGACACCCCCTCAATAAAGCAAAAATTAACAAGATATGCAGGCAATTTTTGGGGAAATACCTCGCTTGCCCCGCATGGCTACGCTTCGCTTTCTAAACTTGATAAACGGTTTTATCACGGTTGGCTGAGCCTGATTAAGTCATCACAGGGATCCCGGCTTCAACCTCATATCTGGACACCTCAACTCTACGTCCAGCACTTGGTCGAAAGCACCTGTCATGTTTGTTTATAGCTTTTTCTGAGACTATATAGATTAATGCCATTACCAGCGAAAATATTTACAGAAGG
>Ga0210059_1002775_pt1 | contig 27667 bp, 17 predicted proteins | sample Ectturendosymbi2_FD_188042 | JGI IMG/M metagenome (GOLD analysis project Ga0210059, IMG submission 188042) | Ecteinascidia turbinata endosymbiont from Florida, USA - Sample 2 (SPAdes) (version 2) | ecosystem: Host-associated > Tunicates > Ascidians > Unclassified | place: Key West, Florida... | reverse complement strand
GAGTACAGTCAACTGTTTATCCACAATATATGTGCTTTCCTGGCTATTCTTATCACAAGCAATTTTTCCTTTTCATAGCTTTTGCTTCCATAATTTCAGCCCCCCCCCCACCTTAGAAAAATCCTGGCTGCGGCCCTGGTTAAAAGTTATTCCCGTACTAGGCTATAGCTTGTTGTGGGTACCTGACATCTAACGAAAAAGTTTTAATTTACACACCACATATCAAAAAAGTAATTACCAAGCTTAGTTTCTTTGTTCTGAGAAGCACAATAACTGACAAACAATAACATGTCAGAAATTTCGCACAGTTCAGAAATTTTGCTTCACACCAGAGTCGACTCCGCACTCCGGATTCGTTGCCTCCTCTGGTCCATACTCTACATATAGCATTGAGTTCGTATTACTAGTAGCAAGGTGAACGTAGTCGAAGTGTTAGTGTCTATCAAAGGTGGCTATGGATCTGTAGTGCCGGATGCGACAGGATTCTGCGTTTTCTCTTAGGACCCGGATCCAGAGCCACTTTTTCAATTTCGATAGTAGATGGATTTTACATGGTCATTTCTTAAGTAAAAACATGGGTAAATTTCACTTGGATCGACGGTAGCCGGATTCTGAACAGGAATCGGATTCACAAATTTGAAAAAATTTCCGCACCTGATTCAAAAATTTTGGAACAGGAGCGGAGTCGGTAAGTAAGTCGGGCCAACTCTGGTGTCTGTGCCTGCTGTGCGAGTGTTCAGTTCTGTTTAGCTGGTAGAGATCACACCTTTGATGGGAGTGCTATTTTTATGTATTTTTTCAAAAATTTGCGGGTTTATGTTCAGGGTTAACATTTAGGGTGTAGGGTTAGGTTTCGGGTTTACATTTAGGGTTTAGTTTTAGTGTTTCGGTTTTGGGTTTAGGTTTTTGTTTTAAGTTTTGGGTTCAGTTAGAGTGTTTTTGGTTATGTGACACATACTATGCCCTAATCCAAGTGTATCCTCTTTGTCACTTGACCAATTCTACCAATCGGGTTCACCTAATGTCAAGATATCTCAGCAGTGCTTTTGCCTCTGGTGGCAAATTAAACATTGCCTTGAAAAATTTTGGAAATGCCAAAAGGCTGAGTCTATTTTTCCTCGTGAGGTAAAAAAAAATACATGGTTTTGGATGAGCGGATCAGGGCTGGATCGGACTGATGATTTTCAAAAATTTTGCAGTTCAGGACTGGATCGGATTCAATTTTTGCGGATCAGGATTGGACTCAGACTAAAAAATTTTACAGTCAGCTCATCTCTAGCAGAAATGAGCATTGGACTGGACTTGGATTGGCTGGATCTGGACTATAGCAAATTCTGTTGAAATTGGTTTGGTTCTGGAGTGTAAATCACTTCAAGATTTACGATCCGGACCGGAATTGGACTGAGATAACTGAAAAGAAATGTGGCAGTTTCGTTGTGAAAAGGCTGCATTTTCAAATTCTTTGGATTTCATTTGGACTTGGACTTTACATTTGAAAAATTTTGGACTGTAATTGGACTTGGACTGAGTTTTAAGAAATCAGGACTCGACCTGGAGCGCAACATATGGCAGTCCGCTCATCTCTGGTGGTGGTGTTGCGATCGGAAATCCCGAGCGGCATATGCGCAAAGTTTCGCACTGTGGCAGCAAGCAACAATAGAGTTCACATGCCACGATCACTCTATTGATGCTTGTTCGCGCTACATGTATGTATGGTGTTGTTTTTCACGCACATCCCGTTCATGGTGAATCACACAATCAATGCAACACCACCGGAGAGGTTGTAACAGTGGTCATCAGTGTTGCCACTTCTGATGTTTTAACATCAGATCTGATGTTTTCAGAGAAATTTCTGATGTCTGATGTTTTAGCGACAAATCTGATGTTGACTGGGCTGTTGTTTTTGTTTACCACAATCCCTGTCCTTTTAGGTTTTGATATGAACACAACCAGTGGTGTGTTTAAGGGGAGGCGAGCGAGGCACTTGCCTCGCCCCCCCCTTTTTTGAGCCCCCCCTTGAGGTGTTACGCCCGTAAATTATCCTTATTTTTGGTGAAAAACTTATCATCTATTCATATAAAGTACTACAAAGCAGATCATAAGTAAGTACTCTCCTTTCAAAGGACCCCCAAAAGAAACTGTAATGTGCAGGTACTTTGCTTTCAAAGGGAAATTCGAAGATAATCTTCTTTCAAAAAAGCCTCAAAGGAAACTAAGAAACTGTAGTGTCTAAGTACTCTGTTTTCAAAGGGCCCCCAACAGCAGTTGTAATGTGTGAGCACCTTGCTTTCACTGGGGCCCCCAACAGGAACTTCAATGTGTAAGTACCTTGCTTTCACAGGGGCCACCAGCAGCAACTGCAATTTGAAGGTAATCTGCTTTCAGAGGTGCCCAACTTCAACTTTAAACTGTAAGTACCTTGCTTTCAAAGGGGCCCAAACAGCAACTCTAATGTGTAAGTACCTAGCTTTCGAAGGGACCCACAACAGCAACTGTACTATGTAAGTATACTATACTTTCAACGGAGTCACACTATCATCTCCAATGTGCAAATAATGAAAATCTTCTGACCAACTTCTATAACTAAAAAAATTGTGGGTTAAAACTTCTTCCAAAAAGTTCTGAAAAGACCCTATCAAATAAGAGCAAATATTTATACCAAATGATAACTTTTTATGCCATGATAATTTTTTATACCAAATGATGATTTTTAGAGATTGAAGTAGGCCTACTTGGTTTATTGATAATTAATTTTATGAAAATACCACAATTGAACAAAAAGTATCCTAGCCAAGCAGCCAAAGAAGGAAAAAGGAAGAAAGAATATTAAGCAAGGCTACATTTATGCTTCTTATCACACAGCAGAAATGGCATTTTTTGAGTACTATGAGTACTAATTTTTTCTACAGATATATCAGGTGTTTTAGGTGGTTTTATTTGAATTTAACCCATGCTTGAAGTTGCACATTATTTGAAGCTTGACTAGTAAATGGTTGGTTTGAGGTAGACTTGCTTGGTGATGTTAAAGTTTTTTGCCAGCTCTTAGCCATTATAACTTGAACCATTTTTTTTCAGCACAGATTTAATCAATTGAGTAGGCTACTTGCTGCAGTAGAAATGTTTGCGATGGGGAATATGATGATTTATTTTCTACTTTTGCACATTTTTCAAACAACTAGTGTCAATACAAGATGAGTGCAGCCTTGACTCATCCAGCCTCAAAGCTTTCCAAAACAAACCTCAGGTTGGATGCTTTTGTATGCTATGTTCTTGTGGTTAAAAGGATGAAATTTAAAACAAATTTAGTGCTTTAAATCTTCTTGGTTGTTGTTTATGGTTTCATGGATTCCCGTAAAGACATGACTGAACCAATTCAGGATACCAACTACCAAGCATTTTTTCAATGGGGGAAAGTGTGAAACTTTCAAAGGGGGAAACTTTGTGGTTTATTCATGATGAACGCAGACAAATGGGGCGCGAAAATAAAGAAGTGGGGGCGATGCCAACTTACTATCGCCAAACTTTATTTGCTGCCAGCCATGTCTTCCAAACTTTCAGTGTTTTTGAAGTTGTGTATAATGAACACCCTTTTGCAGTTTCTCCTTCTGCTATGTCAGTCATGCCGTAAGAAGCCCTCTTCACTGCGTTGGGAATAATACATACGTCACGCATGACCCAATTCTGGATTTAATGACATAAATCGCTCAGTTTTGGATTCAACGTGGGTTCGCTCTGTTTTGGATTTAACGTGGGTTATCGCTCCGTCGCACTTTGGTACCAAAAAAGCGCGATGTAGAAGCATTTAGCTTATATTCAACGGTAACGTAAATATCTGATGTTATGTGATGTTGAAAAAGGCAACGATCTGATGTTCACGAGACTGACCCCAGTGGCAACACTGGTGGTCATGGTCTGGTGAGTGTTTTGCGTTCACGTCACCTTTACTACCTAAGCTTTTGAAATGTACGGTGCTGTGCGTGTCCGTAGAGTAAGGCCAGGCGTTAGGCGATAGTCTTTTTCAATCAATTTCAATTGAGGTGTATTGTTTGAAAACAAAGTTTGCGCTCCTGTGAAGAGGTTGATTGGATATGTCCGCTGCTACTAAAAACAAATCACGCTTGTGTGGTGCTGCGGACAAAATCATCTACTCTGTAAACGAAAGGATTTTGCGAGAATGTCACGATCTTTATACTGAAGAAAGCATAGGTACGGAAACAAGAGTGGGTTTGACAAAATCTTTGATATTTCGTATTTTATGCTGTTTGTTGTAGGCATAGATTAGATACCAGACAATTTTTGCAAAGCTTCTCTTGTGTTTTGCTGCTGGCTTACTACTGTACAGTAGTTAAGTCCAGTTTACAAGAGAATGCACATGATTTGCCACATTAACATTTTTCACAATAGAATTTCATTGTAAAGAAATATAATGATGTAACTTACTGTTACTTAAAGAAATCTAGGCACTGAATCGACACCTTTTTATCTTTTTGTGGGTGCCCTATAGTGTAATGAAAGACCGGTATCTGTCAGTAGCTGATCTTGGTGGTGGATACAAAATGACGTAACTGGAGTAGCATAAACTGATGTTTTCAAGTGAGCAATGACACCACAGCAGTAGTAAAAATGACATTTGTTGCTGGCTGAGGTTACACCTCAGCCAGCATCGCTCTCACATAAAGATTTTTCCATTGTTGCTAATATGCATCAGTGGTGCCCACATATAGGTTTGAACTCTTGTGAGAATAATAAAAACCAAAACATTGCAACTTTCGAGCATTACATGTGTGGCAGAAGGTTATATTAAATTAAAATGAAAAAGTAATTTTTCTATTTTATCTTTACCTAATGTGATTATGTATTATATGAAACGAGGTATTTTCTACTCTGATTATGTCAACACAAATCTGTTAATGATATTGATATCTGTGTTAACAGAAATCTGTTTATTACATTATACCTTTTTATGCACTTATATATTTTCAGTTGTTTTATGTTCATTTGTTTTGCTTGAAAATGTTGCTGTACAAACCTGCAGTTTCAACAACAGTTGCTCTTAGTCTTTCAAAACTATTTTCTGAAATAATATGTAAAACATATTGGTCAATTTTTAGTTGAACACCAAATCAGATGTTGGTGGACTCATTACAATGCACGCAGCACCGACAATGAACATATGAACAAAAGCTGTTGGTGGTGAGTATTTATGAAGGTACGCACAATCAAAATGTTACCTGATATATAATAAGGTAGGCCTACCTCCACCCACCATGCACAGCCACAACATGTTAGCAACATTTGTGAGAACTGCAGAATAATTGTATTGCTCAGATTAAATCCCAACCATAACCTAAGTCTAAACCCTAATCTTAAACACTGTAACCCTAACCCTAAAACTGTAGGCAGTGGCTGCAGAACCGCCCGTAGATCTTTAAATTTGAAACCTTATTTGACCAGCTCTTGTAACGTGACAATAATGCACGAGGAGAATGCAGTAGGGTTGGTAGAAGCATAGTAGACACAAAAGGTAAAGTGTAACCCTAACCGTAGCCCTAACCTTAACCTAATGCTTAGCTAATGCTCAGTTAACCTAATGCTAACCTAGTACTAACTTAATACTAACCCTTAACTAAAGCAAAAGTTTGGAAAGTTTTGAAAAAAGTAAAGAAAACTGGTCCCACGAATTGAAGCGTGCAAGCAGTCATTATTACGAAACGCAAGGCAGTGGCACCAAGATGAGAGGTAAACCCACAACCATTAGCATGGTAGACTTGAGATGTATCCGTTATGCTACCAGGTCGACACCGTTTAAGTGACAAACTGATCACTTTATTCGAACCGTGTCATGCGAAGCAGTATGATGGAATAAGTTTTGAAATAAGAAGATCCATGGGTGGTTCCGTAGCCACTTTCAAAATCGTAACACTAAAACCCTAACCCTAAAACCTTCACCCTATAACTATAGCCCTAAACCAGCGCTCTTCAACCGATGTGCACGGTGCACCAAAATATGCGTGGGGTGCACCACTAAGAAAGGGTTCACAAAGATGCATCACAAACTTGTCACACTAAACAGATAATTTTTACAATATCTTTCTGTTAGCAAAAATGAACCATTAACCAACCAATGACTTTAAGGATTTAACCGAGACTCTGCACAATCTAAAGTGTGATGCATAATAAGCATCACACCATAACAAGCTAATTGTAATTATATCATTATTTGTGATTCATAAGCAACAGGCAATGAGCCATTATCAATTGAATTATGTAGCTGAGTTACTGAATTAGGGGACTTGCTTATTTAGACCCGGGTACTTACAGGCATTCTGAGCACAATTAGGTGGGGGACACGGGGGAAGTGTCAGTAAATAGGGTGCATGAGTTCGTCAAAATATCTTTAAGGGTGCACCGTAACAAAAAAGGTTGAAGAGCACTGCCCTAAACCTAAAACCCTTGGCTAATATAACCTTGTGTCTGTAGATGCAATGACTCAGCAGTTCTCGTGTAGCGTTGCGCCGCCATGTTGCCACCATGGCAGGTGAAGTGGTTAAGGTACCTTATGCAAGGTGAAATTTTGATTGTGTGTAAAACTGCAACATAATAAAAATACAACTACTGATGGCTTTCATGCATATATTTGTTGTCAGTGCATCATAATGAGTCTATCAACATGCTCATCAGTGTTATTTTCTGATTTGGTATTCAACTAAAGTTTGACAACACATTTGTAGACTTTAGTCACTTTGGTTATGTCTTACCTAATTTGACATTAACTCTTTGGCGTCCGGCTGCTTTTGGGGATTTTCGAAAAAAAACGCCTAAACAAATGCATAAAAAACGCCTTGTGTGGGAATATCTCCGGTCCTGTTCGGGTTACGGACGTGGTCGAAGCATCAAAAGACGTGGTAAGTCTTCTAGTCTGCACTAGAAAAAAATTTTTTGCTTGGGTGTTGCGGATTTTTTGTGAGTGACGTCATAAGTGGAGGACTTTTAGGCTATCTTGGCCCACTTTGCCTGGCCCTGAGCGCCAACCATTAGGTGTTTTAAAATTATGATGTAAGTTAGTAAAAATATTTGACTAATTGGCTATTTAGATAATTAATTATTTTGTTTATTTTAGATCATAACTTTTGAACCAGAAACGCTAGAAAGTCGATCAAAGGCTCAAAAGACTCGGTCTCGAGCCTAGTTTCCAATGAAAACTTCAGCAAAACACTTTGGCCTAGCAGTTGGGCCCTAGGCCAGGCAACATAAGCCAAAATGACCCCATAACTACTTCACCTATGACGTCACTCACAAAAAATCCGTATCCCCCAACCCAAAAATTTTTTTCAAGTGCAATCTACTAGACTGGCCGATCTGTTTGAGCCCTTGAACTGCTCTATAGCGCAATCGACGGAGAAGCTAGGGTGTTGGTAAGTCAACCGAAAACTGCTGTTTTTTAGGCCGAATTCGAAGTATGAATATATCGCACGCAGGCTCTCATAGTGCTAAAAACAATCTTAACCAATGCCCATCTGGAAATTGTGGATGTTTCTGAAAAGAAATTGTTTGACATAAGTTTTATTGATGGGACACACGTTATATGACAGTCAGGCATGGCAAATCCAGTAATTATTGTTGAGAAGGAAAGGTGTGGCATGTGGTGGGCTAGGAAGAGAGTCTAATTCTAGCATTGGGAATTCGTAGAAATGAGTGAGGTAGAGACAAAAATTGATAGCTGTATAGTACAGTCCAGAATTCTGCATGGTGATGTGATTACCCTTTTTTTATTCATTTGTTTCTTAAAAATTTTTGTCCTAGAAGAACCTGGCAACCCATTGCATATTTTCCACTTCAAAACACAAGTCATAAAACATTATAAATTTTCCTCAATTGTGGCTACTGTGTGGATGTGTTGGTCCTGTGTTGTGACTCAGGTGTTCTCAAAAATTTCTTTTGCACATGCTTGTCATAATCTAATGGGGAACCACCATACCACTTTCTTTTGGATTTTAGCACATAGTTAGTAACATGTCCTAATTTCTCTGACACTGCAGAAGTCTTAGAGGCAAAAGCATTGCGTCTATTTGAAAGCTGCATTTGGTTGTTTTTATATGTTGTTAGATGTCAGCTTATGTTGCGTTACAGAACATCAGCATCGCTCTGTTATCAGGTTGTAATTAAATTTAGTCATTGTGTTTAAACTAGCTTCGATGCCTAAATATGACACTACCAAGCTTCATTGTTTCTTCTCATAATTTTTTAAGGCAGTGTCTATTTTGCCATCAGAAGCAAAATCACTTCTGGAGCTATTTTGCTATTAGGTGAACCCAATTGATAAAATTGAATGGTCTTTTTCACATGACCTATACCAGCTATGTCCAACTTGCAGCTGTTGGGTTGCATGCAGCCCAAATGAAGGTTTTGTGCAGCCCTGTTTAGGTTTTTGCTGTAGTATAAGTAGCGAACATACTGACGACATGTTCTATTTTGATAATGTTAAATCTGACATTTTGATTCAGGTTATCCTCAGTGCCACTTTATCACGTCTGTACTACGTGCTAGAAGATTTCCATATATCCACTGACAGCTTGTGGCAAAACGTTTTACTACTTTTCTGATTTCTGTCTTTGTTCCATTGGCACTAAACTTGCCTATGAAATCACACTTACAGAGTTGTTAAAGGTGCCTATTGCAGTTAGGATTCAAAAGCTTTCAGTACATTAGCTTAACACTTTGAGAACCGGAGTACAATATATTCGTACTTAGAAATCGGCCTAAAACCAGCAGTTGTCAGTTGCTTTACCAACCCCCTAGCTCCTCCGCCGATTGCACTAAGGAGCTGTTCAATGGCTTAAACGAATCAGCGGATCTTCTAGACTGCACTTGAAAAAAAAATTTGCGAATTTTTTTGAGTGACGTAAGTGAAGTAGTTTTTGGGCCATTTTGGCTCATGTTGCCTTGCCTAGGGCTCAACTACTAGGCGAAATTATATCGCTGAAGTTTTCATTGGAAACTAGGCTCAAGTCTGAGTCTTTTGAGCCTTTGGTCGACTTTCTAGCGTTTCTGGTTCAAAAGTTATGATCTAAAATAAACAAAATAATTAATTATGTAATTAAGTAATTAGTCAAAAATTTTTATTAACTTAGATCATAACTTTTGAACTCGAAACCCCAGCAGGTCATCCAAAGTATCAAAAGGCTCGGATTGTAGCCTAGAATCCAATAAAAACTTCAGCGAAATACTACCATCTATCGGTTGGCGCCCAGGGCCAGGTGAAAGTGGCCAAAAAGTCCTCCACTTATGACGGCACTCACAAAAAACCTGCACTCCCCAAGCAAAATATTTTTTTCGAGTGCAAACTACAAGACTTGCCACGTCTTTTGACACTTCGACCAGGTCCGTAACCCGAACAGGAGCAGAGATATTCCAGGCAAAGCCACGTGTGATCCAGCTGTTTTTTTGCGAACCGCTTGAATTAACCCGAGTGCCAAAGTGTTGAAACTTTGGTGTCTGGCCGCTTCCAGGGATTTTCGAGAAAAAAACACTGAAACGCACATGGCTTTGCACGGGAATTTCTCTGGTCCTGTCGCGCTACAGACCCAGTAAAAGGCTGAAAACACGCGGCAAGTCTTCTAGTCTGCACTTGAAAAAAATTTTTTTTGTTTGTGGTTGCGGATTTTTTGTGAGTGACGTCATAAGTGGAGAGCTTTTAGGCCAACTTGGCCCACTTTACCTGACCCTGGGCGCCAACTGTTAGATGGTAGCATTTCGCTGAAGTTTTGTTGGATTCTAGGCTACAATCCGAGTCTTTTGATACTTTGGATGACCTGCTGGGGTTTCACGTTCAAAAGTTATGATCTAAAGTAATAAAAATATTTGACTAATTAGCTAATTAGATAATTAAATAATTTGTTTATTTTAGATCATAACTTTTGAACCAAAAAAGGCTAGAAAGTCAATCAAAGGCTCAAAAGACTCGGACTTGAGCCTAGTTTCCAATGAAAACTTCAGCGAAATACTTTGGCCTAGGGGTTGGGCTCTAGGCCAGGTGACATGAGCCAAAATGACCCAAAAACTACTTCACTTATGACGTCAATCACAAAAAATCCGCAACCCCAACCAAAAAAATTTTTTTCGAGTGCAGACTAGAAGAGTGGCCAATCCGTTGTAGTCCTTGAACAGCTCTCTAGCGCAAGCGGCAGAGAAGCTATGGCATTGGTAAGGCAACCAAAAACTGCTGTTTTTTAGGCCGAAATCTAGGTACGAATATATTGTAGACCGGCTCTCAAATTGTTAAAGTAAATTGTTTGCTAAGATCAAAGTAAGTCGTTCAATCTGCGGCCATCATTAATAGATCTTTCAATGTGCAGTCCTGGTTAAGATAGTGACACAAATTTTTGGTTCAGTAAGCAATTTTGGTTGGACACAGCTGCCTTCAACGCATAAACTAAACCCAAACTTTAAAAGTTCAAAAAAAGCACTCCCATCAAAGGTGTCATCTCTATTAGGAAAGCCAAAGCAAATGGTGAGACCTGAACCAACAACCACTTGCACAGCAGACATAGACACTAACTACTTGACTACGTTAACTGTGCTGCTAGTGTCACAAACTCAGCCTTACATCTGTAAAGATGTATACAGTTCAAATGGCAAAATAGTCCCAGTAGAGCTTTTGCCTCTGATGACAAAATAGACACTACCTTTTTTTGTGGTGAATGAAGTTATTTTAACAGAAACAACTTTGGTTGATAACATTTGGCATGTCAACAGCCATTTTTATTTTTGTAACTAAACGGTAATTGCTTATTCATTGGTTCATTGTTTTTGATTTTTTAAAAGTGCTGTTTTTTCAGGTTTAATTTCCATTGCAGAAGATGTTGGAATTCATTTACTGGCACCACGCAAAAAAATTACTATTTTGTTGATTGGCAACCATTCTGCTGGAAAAAGCACTTTCATTAACTGGTAAACATTCCCTATCTTATGTAGTGGTATGTCAATGGTAGTTTGCGTTCAGGAAAATATAATCACTTGATGTTTCAATCAAAGATTTGTAATGCTTTGTTTTCTTCTTTACGTTTGTTTATTTTTTTGTAAACATTTCAATGCATGATAAGAACAATGTAGTATCATGTTTCCATTACAAATATTAGTGTATCTCTCATTTATAGAAAGAAAGCACTCAACTTTGCTTGATGTCAAACTGGCCGTAAGTTTTTATCAATTCTGTTCAGATTTTACAGCACATTAGGTGATCTACAATTTATTTTACATATCAGTTAGAATCAGACAATTTAATGTTATTAGAGTAAAGCTTTTACCTCCTGAGCAGGTATCTTCAGCTCTTAATCAAATAGAACAGTCAGAAGCGTGCCCCTGCCCTCTATGAAAGAAACAAAAAGCATTTTCATAAACTGGAAAGTTGACCCCTTTCTTCTAAGGAATTTAATGTCAATAGTTTGATATTTGTTCCCAGCAACATCATTGAAAAAATGCATTTTCATGCACATAGTGAGCTACTAATAAACATTTTGATTGAAAGAGTGATATTGTTTATGCTGACTAACTTGAGTTCAATTTTTTGCTTTGTTAAAAATGTGAAACACTGAAGCTACTATTTGTGTGTTCCAGTTTTTCGGCTACTTAAGAATATCTAATATTTGACCAACACAACAAAATATGGCTAAGTTTGAATAGGCTTTGCCATACTTTGCATGTAAATGTTAGCCATTCTCCTTCTTAGCATTTTTGCTTTTCAATGTTGATACCAAATTTAAAGAAAATCCTACCAGTGAAGAGATGCTCAACTGGACAACTTAGTTAACATGTTTTTTTCAGTGTTCCAGCCAGGGTTTTTACTGTATCTTGAATAAAACTCTTTAGTGTTTTCACCTATAAACACAACTAAGTGAAATAATGATCCCTGTAAAAGTTGAAACTTCTTTAAATGGATTGTGTAACCCTTTGCAAGATTTTCGAATTTTTGTGGTGGATAAGCTTCATGGTGTTCATTAGCCTTGCTGTAGATGTTTATGTTGCCAAGTTATTAAAGATACTGTATTGCCTTATGTCTAAAAGTCTTTCAAAATTTTTGTATGATTTGTTTTGCTAAACTTTTGTGTACTATTTTGGGTATGAATTTGGTTCAGGTATGTTGAAGAGCATGTTCAGAGAACAGGAGTTGCCATAGAAACTCAGGGATTCACAATTGTTACTAGTGGCAAGAAACGTGAATCGCTTACTGTAAGTTATTTTTATGAAATGTTGATGATGCAGCAATATTAGGTGTGTGACAGGGTTCCCACGCAGCATTGAAAAAGTATTGAATTTCAAAATTGGTTTTCAAGACCTTGAAAAAGTATTGAATTTAGCCAAAATGCACGTTAGGTATTGACAAAATATTGAAATCCTAAATGGAAAAGAAATCTGACCTATCTGAGGAGAATTTTACTGAAGGCAAAGCAATTCATTATTTATGCAGCGTTGAGCAATGTGCAAAATTGAGTTCCATGATTAAGAATTTTGATAAATGAAGAGAAGTAATGGTATTGAATTTTTTAAATTTAGTATTGAAAAGGTATTGAAAAAGTTTGGAAAATGTTTTTTTTAATGTGTGGGAACCCTGGTGTGAAATACTACAATATTTCTGATGTTGTAAAGTTGGATACATAAGATTTGGAGTGAAAGATAAGCTTCATCAACATTATGAAAACTTATATAATTGTTCAGTCTCTAATTCAGTGGTTCTCAACCTCCTTAAATGCTGTGGCACACTACAAAAATCTAAACATCTTTGCAGCCGAACTTCATGCTATCAATACAGTAAACATGCTTAAAATATTGGTGGCACACAGGAAAAATCCCTTGTGCAACTAGTGTGCCATGGCATGCAGGTTCAGAAACACTGTTTACTGGAGAAGTCTAGATAGTACTCAATCTGAAACAGTTGGCTAAAATAAAAATTTATACTTTCGTGAAGAATTTTGTAGTGGTATTGCAGTAGTGTTGTCTTGATCTAATCTAGCTTTGCAACTCTTTGGTTGCAGCCTTAACTCCGTATACCTTGCAACAATATTATAAACTTTTGACAATCCTCTATATTGCTTATTAGTGGACATTCAACAGTAACTCCAAGCAGTGCTATTTCGTGGTGCAATATTTTCTTAAGCAGTTTTCCAATATTGTTGTTGCTCTATGAACTGAAATAATAAGTAAATTTGAATCAGGTGTACAATTGCATGCATTTCAGTTTTTTTATCACTTATTAGAATTTATCATACAGCATTCACTTGGGTGGATATATATTTGTTTGTTGTGGTGAAAGGGATTCCATTGATAAGCTGTTGGTTTCCCTGTACACCAGAGATTTTATGTGTATTTTACAGGGAAATGCAACAATGCATTTGTATCCACATCTTCAACCACTGCAAGAAGTTGGAGGTATGTTCCGCCATTTTGTGCAGTATTGCATGCTATGTTTTCCTTACACAGTTTATGAATTGCTGCTACAGAAACATTTTTCCTCTTCCTCAGGGGTTATGGATTATATTGCGACAGAAGTCACAACTTCCAAGCAGAAGAAGTTTAGTCTAGTTATGTTCATTGATACTCCTGGTCTTGTTGATGGAGACATGAAATATCCTTTTGATGTCAACAAAGCTATCCTGTGGCTTGGACAACATATTGCTGATAGAATTTTTGTTTTTTTTGATCCGATAGGGTAAGGAATGGCATATGTTGCGAAGTTAGAATAACTGATGCCGCCGTTTTCTTGATAGTGGCACACAACCTTGACTTTATAACGACTGGATTCTGAAATTTAATTTCTTTTGTATTTTATGTTGTTCATGCATCCGGCAGACAAGCTTTGTGTAAACGAACTCTAAACATTGTGGAGAAACTAAGTGAAAATCATGCTGACATCATGAAATTCTATTTAAGCAAGGCTGATGAAGCTGGTCATGAAAATGATCGCCAGGTATGTTACATGGCAGTAGCTACTGGCATTTTGCTGTTTTCGGTAAGTGTGATGGAGCTCTTGTGATGCCTGAGATGAGTTTATTGGTCGAGGAAATTTTACCATTGCTGTAAAACAAAACTAAATCTAAGACATAGTTTTCCTGGCCTTTTTCAAAGTTGAAATTTCGATAGACAAGTTCAAAGTGCTGCTGTGTGTTGTGCTAAGAGTAGGTGTGTGCAGATTTGATGTGCAATAAAGTGTGCTTTGTGATCTTCCAACCATCAGATTAAATCGCTTTTGATTTAGAAGTATCATACACCCTAAAGTCCTATGCGTTTTCTACACCGCTGTGAATTTTCAATGTTTAACTCAGCAGTCAGTGACGTTGTCTCTGGTGACCGATCGGCAAATGATAGTCTTCCGCAACATGTATTCGTAAATGTTCGTTCAGTCTTTCATATCATTTTGTCGAGGGTTGCTTGTGTATATTGCTGATTCGGTCATTAGCTCGGAACTGAGCCTTTGTCGCCAGTGTGTCAATTCCGTCTGTCGATGAGATGTTTGACTTAAACACTGTTTTTGTTTTGTGTTTGTGTAGAGAGTCATGATGCAAATCGTGCAAGAACTGTGCAAACGACCAAGTTTAAACAGGACAGGATTTGACATGCCAACAATTTATGTTCCTACCTTGGGAAAGCAAAGCCGTTGTTCCAATCAGATAGAAGATGTAAGTGTTTGTTACAAGTTACTTCAAACATTATATCGGACGCAACAGAGAATTATGGTGCGAAGTTGCTTACGGTTATTGCTCACTGTCGTTTCTACCAGTTGTATACATCTTATGTAGAATTTTGAGAACTCGTTAAAGGCTGCTATTTTCCCATAGAAACGTTTTTCAAACTTGGCGCCCAAATCTACATTTGTGACAAGGTTCAGATTGATTTGATACACAAGTCCGCGTGGTTGCTCAAAGTTAAGAAACTAATGACCATGCTCTGCAGACGAAAGAATCTGATAGATCCGTAACTTTTAAGGAAAACTCGTAAAGCGGTGGGCGTTGGCATGTTAGCATCATGTTGAGAGAAAGAGAAAGCATTGCTGGTTCCACTTTACGTGGTATTCGGAAAAAGGAGAAACAGGTTCACCACATGTAGATTAAAAAAATTGTGGCTCTTGGCGTGCTAAAGAGTTGAGGTTTCCAAGCAAGTTTCATCGGAGCAACATCCCAAAACAGAATTGATGGCATTCTTGGACTTAGTTCGTGCAGGGTGACTGTGCTTAATTGCTTGTCTGCAGGTTACTGTTTTCAGAAAATCTACGTGTATGACATCACGATTGATCCAAAGTTTTAAACAATTTGTGTTTAGTGCAAGTCAGGGTAGCTTCAACATATATTCCCCCGGAGCATTTATCATCACATTTGGTGGCGGTTGGTAATATTTTTTCAAACGCAAATATTTTGATGAGCTTAAAAAACTAAAAAAGCCCGGGAGAAGGTAAGTCGATGCATTTATGTCTTCTGCAGCACGGGTTACGTTATAACTGAATGACACGCGGGCAGCAAAAAGCAAATCCTATTTGTACTTTCACGGGCAAAAGGCCATTACCTTCGAAATAGAGTGGCTACTTACGGCCGGTCGCAGAAATCTCTGCGTCGGTCCAAAATCCCACATTTCTTCGCAGCCCAGCAATCTAAAATTATGAACTTAAGATTGTTCATAACTGCCTGGATATGGCGGTTACTAATCTGATGTACCATTGTAAATACATCAACAAATACGTTTTGTCTCTGCGAAAATCTGCTGGTGGTTCGAAAATGTATTCGATCCAAGTCAGGGGTGTCAAACAAATTTGATGATGTGGGCCATATTTACGCACTTAAATTTTACGCGGACCAGACAATTTGCAAATAATGATACAATCGACACTTTCATTTACAATTTATTCATAGCGGTGCGACTCGAAAAAACTTGACATCTTTTGGCATTTACAAGCATGTTTAGTATCTGCTACCAAAAATTGTGCAGTCGCAACTTTTAACGTTGAGTGGTAGTGCGCATCTGTCAATTGAGATCGAAATCGAGGCTTGTTTTAAATTCATCGAAGAGAAACAGTTGTTCGCAGACATAGATAGCCTACTAGCGGACATTGACTTGGTTCTCGATGCCATTTCTTTTATTTGGAGATAAGTTGGTTCAATGTATTGATAAAACATTTTGGTGTCAACATTTTTGAATTTAGCTTTAAGAACACTGTTGCACTGTAACTCAATTAGTTCTATTTGATATTTTTGTGGCACCTCTTCAGCACTGACGGAAAAAAGGGCTACTAAAAATAACAAAATCAGTTTCCAGATCTTTGAAATCAGCAAATCTTTCTTCGAATGCGTCGGAAATTCCTCGATTCCTCTTGAGATCTGTACAACCACATGGTTTTGAACTGAAGAGGTTGTTACCATTCATTTAGCGCAATTATAAGTCGTATTGTCGCGTTACGACTTTGAACAAAGAACGTAACTCTACTATATGACATAATAATAAACGTAACTCTGTCAGACCTAATGCAAGCACAAAACTGACATGACGCCGGCCGCAAAACAGGTCATGGCGGGCCGGATTTGGCCCGCGGGGCGCCAGTTTGACACCCCTGTTCCAGGGCACTTCATGCTTTCTGTCGAGTTTATATCTGGCTGCCGCTAAATTTCAGTTTTTTTCAACTGTATAGACACTCTCGCAAGAGATATGATGGCAATCACATACTTTGTTAAACATTTGTTCGGTTGGCCTATTAAATGTGGATTTTAGTAATAAAGGACGTTGTTTATTCGTTGTAATTCTCATTCTGTAATCTTTGGTCGTGGAAAGCTATATTATCTTGCAGAAAGTTGACCAGCAAATATGCAGAATGGCTATTGCATTACATCCTATGCCTCAAAAAGGATTCGCAAAACAATGTTTCCAAGACAAGCTTTTGTTGTCGCACAACCAGTGTTATGCAGTTATTCATATTTCTTGAAATAGTAGGGTGTTAGTTAGGTGTACATTTGCATTTGTCATTATCTCGTAACAACGTTTAAGATTTTTAGAACACCTTGTAACTCTAGAAAGACTAGCCATGTTTATTTATCCCACTTTGTGTAGATTATTTTAGACGTAAACAAAATTAGTTTTTAAAGTCGCAAAACAATGCCTTTTTACGTGATTCCCTAAAGTGTCTATGTAATTGGTTTATCTCGCGATGCCTGGTGTCCTTAGTCTGATTCTTTACCTGGCCGAAGCTCATTGACTAATTAATAAGTTGATATTACCGAGCTTAGTTTGTGCGTTTTTTTCTTCGGTGCCACCTAAAACAGGTATGCAAAGAAATAGAGAAGACAATCAATTCGACGATACAAAGCACACTTAACACTCTGGAAAAAGACTGCTCGGACATCGCTTGCAAGATAGATCGAATGATCGAAGAAGACAAGTATGACTTGCTAGCATTTGTGTAGCGGTAGACGATATTGTTTGCGAGAAATGTCGTCAGTGTTATTAAAGATATACCGAAGATGACTGTGATTTAGGTTTTGCGAGCATATACTGGTATGATGTATTTAAATCGGACCTTTACCCGAAAGAGTATGCGCATTTTGAAGCAGACGCTTGTCTTTTATGCTCAAGTAGTATATTGTCAATGGCTAGTCATGCCTTAGCTGTATAGACAATTTTTTAATGCATTGGTGGTATCAATGTGGGGATCGATTCCGATAGTTTTTCTTTTATATTAACCGCAGTCGATGCCGTTCACACAACTTGCGAGCCAAAGGGAAAGGTTTACTATTCGGATCAGTCGCTTTCTTTCTGCCACTTGCCTTTTTGGCTAACAGCGTCGTCGTGCATCTTGCAGAAGAGAGCCTTGCCTCAGCGTTTGGTGATGCTTTTGCTGCCTATTTGAAGTCGGGCACGGTGAATAACCTTTCCGTTTTTGTACCGGTTAATTTTCTGAAGAATTGTTTTCGCCCGTCTGTGCTGCTCCTTTCTCTCAATTTTATTGTGTTATTCGTTTGTTTCAAACTTAGTTTGTAGCGGACGCCTTGGATTACGTTTTTGAAGATTTTGATACTGTTTGTCCATGGTTAGATAGAGATTGATACACTTCGCCATGAAAGATACTTTGCCACGATATAGATCAGGGTTATCCAAACTTCTTTGTCAGAGGGCTACATAAGCTCCCGCACAACGGTTCGAAGACCGGACATTTTACGTAATGTGACTGTTTCGGGGTATGCTGCATTCCACCAAATCAACAAATGTTTCGTAAAAAGTTTATTTTTCCTGATTATTGATAAAATGTCTTCGCGAGCCGGATGAAATGGCTTCTGGAACCCCCTGACATAGATATACGTTGCTACGATACAGATATAATTTGCCTTTTCAGCACTGAGAACTCGTTCGTTGGCATGACATCGCTGAATAACGAGAGGGTTTTTGATAAAAGACAAAACATGTGTCGGCTCAATGACCAAGGTACTATGTGGCAAAGACTTGGGATAATGGGCCGGCGCTCTCAATAGGCAGCAATCAAGGGTACAGCCAGGGAACAGCGAAATCGCGCTAACGTTTTTGTAATAAATAATAATAATAAATTACAAACAAATCAAAAGCGCAATGTCCGAAGTTGGTTGTACATGAATTAGAAGCAATCCATTCTCACATAGGGAAAAACGTCTTTCAGCGCTGATATTCCTCAAAATAGCCAACTTGTGTAAACAGCATCTGAAAATTTTTTAACCAAAAAAGTCAAATACTTGTTCACAATTGAGATTATTATATTGAAAAACATCACTTAATCAAAACTATATTGAAACGAGCAAAATTGGCAGAAGGCGGTAATATCACTTTTTCGGTAAAATGTGGAAGTGACTAGATTTCATATTGATTGATAAAAATTCGCGTAGCCGTAAACTGACGCTTTTCGTGTTTTATTTATTGGTTGCGATATGCTGTTCGTGTTTATCAAGCCCAGAGGGAAAAACACGTGGAGAAATCCATATTGGCATTTGTTGGGTGGTTATGTTTCAACTTGAACCTTTTGAAATTAACAGACATACTGCAGTTAGGCTTATTTGAATGGAGAACATGAAAAAGCTCACTGAATTAACAGCCACGTACTAGCATCTTGCTTTTTGTAAGACTTCTTGCAATACTCTTTCAATGCCTATATTGGGCCAGTTCAGTTTGTAAAATTAAATCAAAAACTTTGTTGTTTTGCCACAAATTGCCTTTGTCACCCGCAGGTAAAGCTGCAAACCGCTAGTTTCTGAGCTTGCAGCTCCGGTGAAATTTTTGTAACTTCTTAGAAGTTTATGCTTGGCGCATTACCTATTGAAAGACATCCACGTTACCATCATCATAAGTACAGGTCTGAGGTTCACAGTTGTTTGTTGACCAGATTATCGTAAATTATGTAACATTTTGGTATCTGTTTATTATACATTATGCTCAACTGTGTTCACATTTTGGTTAAAATCTTTGTTTCCGGTTTACTCTAACATAAATCTATGGAAAACTCAGAATTTTGCTGTAAAAGTGGAATGATTTTTACAGCAATTGACTTGAATTTATTCTATCAAAACGTTTGGATAAACTGATGAGGCTAGTTTTATGTAGAAAAGCTTAGCTAGCAGTGAAAGATGCAAACTGCAGCTAGATGGGCCAGCGAGCTTTGCCGCAATCAGTCAAGATACCAACGCGTGATAGCTTGGGTGGCAAACGCCCAAAAGCCTGAAACTTGTGTTGTGCAAACAGTTTGCTAAGAATCGAGTGTTTCGCATGGAATTGATTTTTTGCCACAAAAATATTTGTTTCTTGATAAAACAGATCTTTGGTAACACTTTTAGTTCAGTAAAAATGTAATGCATGCGTTATCAACGCATGTTACAGAGAAATTCTGTGGATATTGCTGCAATTGTTTCGGGTTTCCCTTGATCACCCTAACAACCAAGCCAAGCGAAAACTGTTACAGTTGTTATCTGTTTGCAGGCTCCCGTGTCAGCCGTGTGGTCTGCGGTACCGGACGATTATTACTGGCACTTCATTGCGTTTTGCTTCCTTCTGAACCTCATCCTGGTGATTGTGACGCGCGTTGTAAGTCGAACTTTGCCCACAATGTCTCGCAAGCGCAAACGTTCTTTGATTGAGCGACGGGACTACGTGCAAAACCACGTCAAGAAACGAAAGGTAAGATGTCCTTTTGAAATTAACAGACATACTGCAGTTAGGCTTATTTGAATGGAGAACATGAAAAAGCTCACTGAATTAACAGAAAAGTACTAGCATCTTGCTTTTTGTAAGACTTCTTGCAATACTCTTTCAGTGCATATATTGGGACAGTTCAGTTTATAAAATTAAATCAAAACCTTTGTTGTTTTGTCAAAGAAACGAAACGAAAGGTAAGGATTCTATTTGAATAAGAGCTGATGATGCCTACATCGTTGGCGAAATATATACTCTGTAAGATCTTTAAAGTGTCTGATTCTTTGCTGAGAAAGGATCTCTTTCCATAGACAGTGTCCGTCCCATTGCGTGTTTGCGTATACACTTCACACCACTTGGGTCGGTGCATTTGCTATACGCGTTAACTTGTAAAAGGTAGGATGTAAAAGGTTGCCATGTAAAAGGTAGGCTGTCAGATGCATCGCAGCCGTACTGTATTTGTTGAAACTGATACTGACAGTCTGGTGTTAGAATTATCCCAGGTTCTTGGAAAAGAAATTGGCTATACCCGTTACTGATTTTGAGAAAAGGGGTTTTGCAGTACTACGCCTACAGTTGCTTTCCTGATTTCCTCACTGGAACCCTGAGGGCAGCCTTTTTGTTCAAAGGTTTTTAGACGTTTCCGCAGCTGCACATAATTTTCAACCTCAGTCACTGACGTTAACGCTTTTGCTGAAAGTGAAGTGTATTGAGAAACTTTTTACCTGTTGGCGTGTCGCGTGTTCCTAATGTTGCTGCCAATGCGGAACAAAGTTCCACCTGATAACGGTAACTGTGTTGAGCCGTTTTAGTTAACACGCAGAAAAGTTTTTTCAGCCTCTTTTTTATATTATTGTTTTAAACGTGATGCGGAGTCCAACAGTTAACGTTGTTGTAGTTCATCGTCATGCCTTTTTCTTCAAAAAATTGGTCAACGGCTTGCAGAATTGGTCAACTGTGATGCGAGAAAAGCGATAGGTTCACAAACTATAAAGTTTTTTGTTGACTGTGCAAGCTGTTTTTCTTTGACTTCGTCCACAGGAGGCTTTGTACAAAGAGTACCTGGAACAGAGTGTTACCTCGTATGAATTATGAAGCAGAGCGAAGTTGCTCGGATCTACGTCATGGCCGCGGCGGAGAGAAACGACCCGTGACGACCCGGCGCTGGTGTTTTGTTTAAATATTTTCGAGAGCGTTGCTGAAAAAGTTAGGGCGTCGCAGTGCAATCGTGGATGTGTTGTCAATAGGACTGAATGGTGCGGCAGTTGATGTAAAGAAAGGTGAAATCCTGGGTTGATGTTTTATTCTTGCTCTGTCGATGGACTCCCTGTTGAAATCATATTCTTTGCGTAACTTGCTACTGCCTCTTCAGTAGCAAGCAAGTTTGCGGTAAAACTTTGCGGTAATATTAAGTAATAGCAGACTCAGCCTGAACGATAACGCTAGTAGTTGCCAATACCAACATTGTGACCTTTTGTATGTCTCACACGTGCGTTTGTGGAGCTTTTTGTATATTTAAATGTTTTGCCGTGAACACACTTCACAGTTTGCTCGTACCTTGTGATCAAATTACATCGTCCTGTTGTACGTCACTGTTGACACCTCTTTTCGTGGTAACCGACTGGACTCTTGATTGATTGGTTTGCTTCGTCAAACTGTGTCTCTGTTCAACTGATTTTAACGTAGGTGAAATTCGTGAAGTTAATTTGGTCGGTGCGTGTATTCGCGGCCGCACCAACTCGTCGAACCGTCAAGTGCCGAAAGCGTTACTTCGACCACTATTGCACGTTTAGTTAATCTTACGTTGATTCGCATGCATTGCCATATTTATGAATGAAGATTAAACCTGCCCAGTAAATGTTTGCAACTCTTGTTTATACAGTGGTTCTATTCCTGCTCCACCGAGTAAATGACCTATGTTGCTGGTAATTTTAAAAGCAAAAAAATAGGGAATTTTTAACTCAAAACTATAGACTTCGACGTCTTCATGTTGTGCAAATAAGGCCAGGTGGAAAGAAAACTCCTGGAAGCAAAGTAACAACCAAGGCCATATCTGACTTCTTGCTTTTCAATGTGGTTATATTCATCAGCAACGCTCATTACACTGTGTGAAATGTCTATGAAATGTATCTGTTGCAGATTCCTGGGGCTGGTGTCTGAACAGCTAAAAACGAAAATTGATCAACTCGATTGATTTGATTGTTTGACTTTGCTATCAGTCTGAGAACTTCATCGTATTTACTGGTATCACCACTGTTCCCTCTAAGAAAATTCTACGCTGAGCAATTGTAAGTTTTGTTGCATACTCAGCGCATGCAATTGCACAATCGTGCAGACACACAACCAGTGAAACGTTCGAAGCGTTAAAAGTGCTATACGATACGTATAGTATATAATTTGGATTGCTGGAGTGTGCACGAGAACGAGATTTCACTGCGCAAGTTGTGTGGTGGTACTGCGCAGTTGCGCACCTCAGAGGGAACACTGGGTATCATCATACCTGCCCGGTAAAGGGTATTTTGCATAACACTATTGCTCTTACATTACGTTAAAATCACAATAACAGTCATTTTTCTGTAGCAAATAAGCCAACGAACTTCATAATGCGATCAGTGCAAGGCCAAGAGGCTCGCAAAATGTCATCTCAAACCTGAACTTCTTGCTTTGATCAATCCATAGTTTAAAATCAAACCGATGAAACTATGATTTGCAAGCAAACTAACCAGAGAGAAAATCATCACAAGAGGGCATATAGTCTACATTTTGTGTTTTTTTCTGGCTTCTGCATAACTGAGGGACACGTAAGAGCGCGGGCAACAAATGTTACAGATATCAGTCAAGGGCATTTTTTGCAGTCACGCAAAGTGAACGAATCGATTTGCCCTTTGCAGCATGGCATTATTTTAAAAAGTAAAGTTTTGGCAAACTCCAGTATATATAACATATCACCTTTTGTCACAGAACATCTTTTAATCTGTACCAGAAAACGGGGAATATGTAAGAGCTGAGGCGGCTTTATGCAATATGCATTTGGACTAGTGCCGGATTAACAATAGTAGCAATTGCTACGGGCCCGCGCTTTTGGGGGTCCCGCGGTCTTCTGTAATAAATCTTTTTTATTACGTTATATATAAGACTTTTTTCTGTCTAAGAAGCCAGTATTTTGCTAAATTTTCCATAAGCAGTAAGCGAAGGTTTTCAGTTGAATGCTGTCTGCGTCCAGAAACTCTTGTTTGATCATTTTTGTACAGTTACGTAACAAAAGGCATAAAAATGCGGCCAGCGGTGTTGCCATTTTAGCTGATTTTCTGCTAAATCTAGTAGGATTTTCTCACTGTTAGCTGTAAAATTTTCAATCTAGTAGTTAGCCGATTTTCTAGCAGGAATTTACCAACCGTTTGGCAGGTTTAGTAGGTAACAAATTCCTGACCAAAAACCTGTAATAACAGTTTTTCAAGATGAAAACTTTTATGCTTTCTTCATCAAAAATATACTGTCCTTTCTCTTCTTTATGACGTTTTTAATTGGGTAAAACCACGACAAAACACAACCAGCTGCCAGCAATTGTTTGGAATTTTTATTATGATGCAATCAAGCTGCTTCAAGCAGATTATTGTATCATATTAGCAGGTAATTAGTTGGCTTGGTGAAGCCTAAATCGTTTGCTTGTACACTTAGTGAGCGCGTTAGTTTAAAAGACAACATTGGTAGAACATGTGTTTATCCCACGGCACGATATGTCCAAGTGGTTCAGTTGCTCTAGTACAGGGTTTCTTAACCTGGGGTGCTAAAATCAAATTCAGGGGGTGCTGGGTAGGGTCACGTATGTGCAGGGTGTAGTGCTAAGAAAGAGGTGTGGGAACATCGTTTTCACAAAAGGGGCTTTCCCACACATTTTCAAGAAGAGGTGTGGGAACGCCGTGCTGAAAGAGGTGTGGGAACGTCGTTCCCAAATAAAAAAGCTGAACCAAATAGTTCGACCGAAGTCGGCATTCGCCAACAAGAATTTCCACACTGGATCTTTTTGTTTCACTGTTTGAACTCATGACTAGCAGTGTAAATCTGCATGTCGCTAGCCCATTTGTGAGATCGCAGCCATGTTTTAATGTAATCTTTTGGATCCCACATCTTGAAGTAACGTTGCTAGTGCAAAAATGTGTGGGACGCGTTCCCAAGCCAAAAAGAGGTGTGGGAACGCCGTTCCACGCGTTCTCACCAGGCCCGTCGCTAGGATTTAGCAGAAGGGGGGGCCAAAAACCAGCAGGAGAGGCCAAAAACCAGAAGGGGGACCACATTTTTAAAACACAGTATTGGATGTATGTAGCAACCGGGGGGGCCAAACGTGAAATGAGGGCACCGATTTCAAATAGGGGGGCCGGGCACCACTGCCCCCCCGCTGGCGACGACCCTGGTTCCCACCCCACTACACCCCTGCATATGTGGCGGTCAAAGGCAAAAGGAATATATTTGGACAAACTTGTCTTTATCGTTGTAGTAACCAGGTCAAATGGTAGGGGTTGCTGGACTGCTTAAGCGTGACCAAAAGGGGTGCTGAGGTAGAAAAAGTTAAGAAACGCTGCTCTAGTAAGTAGTAATGTCCGGTAAAAAACTTCCTAGTAAGCCAAAGCTGCCGACGTATATGGTTGCAAGATTCAGAACTTAAAAGTTGTCTCAGTGCCTACTGCCTATCGTGCTGATTCACGAAAAGCCTTTCGCGAAGCTTTCAATAATGCAATCAACGAAACATTGTGAGCCTAAAAGGCGTAACTGGTAGAAAAGGAATCAGATAAGACTAAAGAACTTTTTGCATCCTCCCTAATGTAACACACAGTTTTAAGTTACAAAGATCAGACTCAGAAAATTGTAGGGCTGAAGGCGAAGCTATGTTCAAATGGAAGGCGAAGTTATGCTCAGATTTGGCAAAGCTATAGGGCTGAAGCAAGTCCGTAACCAGCTTGGGACAATACGGGGCGCAAAGAGTTTTCTGAGAGGGGCCCAATTTTTTAAACTACGTTCAATAGTTTTGAACTATGTCCAACACATTTTCCAGGGACGAAATATTTTCCAACGGGGGTTCGCACCCCTGATCCCCCCCTAGTTACGGGCCTGGGCTGAATGCTCTGATTTGGTGAAGCTGTGCTCAGATTGTTTATCGCTGAGCATTGTTTGTTTATCGCTGAGCATTGTCGTAGTTTTTTGAAGGCCGGTCCGCGAAAAAATTTCGGTTTTAAGCCGGTCCGAAGTGCAACGAAAGGTTGCCGATCCCTGGATTACACTGTATACTTCCATCAGTGAAGTCATTGGCATTGTTAGAAAGCTTCGCTGAAAGCTATTTCTCAGCTCGCTATCCTTTTGACTCAGATGCGGCGTAACCCGTTTTAACCTATGGCTGCCATTAGCACGTGAATAAATCTCGATAACATAATTGCAATTATTGTGGGTGTTTTCACGTTGATTAAAACGTCCAGAATGTATTGAATTGTATACGGATTACGGACGATGCTTTACTATTTACTGCAACCGCGTGAATGCATAGGCTGCCATCACTTGTGCACATGGACGCAATTTTGTTATAAAATGTTGGGGGGGGGGCAGATTGGTGTGAAACCAATATATTATGAAACCTAAAGAGAAAATGTGGGGGACATGACATATTATATCCCCACTGTTTGAAAAAGTGGAGGGACGCGCCCCCCGTGTCCCCCACCTAATTGCACCGATGCGTTGTATAGTGTGGAGCAAATAACTCACACTTTCAGATACAACCTATAGTCCTATACTCTCTATGACCACCGTTTAGCCAATGGATAATTGCTATTAGTTCTTGCTCGCCGAATTTGTGATTAACCCAGCGTTACTGGACTCCCGGAATACTTCAGGTCGAATTCTTCAATGAGCTGCTGAGTTTCGTCGTTGAGTTGTTTTATCTGCCAGTACGTCATGACTGAAACAAAAAAAAACAGCAATTGAAGATAAAAAGCTCTACTATACGGAAAAGCTACTGTTGCCTGATGCAATGCGTCTTCAGTTTTAGACTAAAATCCATTTGGCATATTTTTGCGCGAAAGGCATATTTTTACACAACATCTCTGATCCATGAGAAAAAATTAGGGCCATCATTAGTTGTGTTGAAGGTTCAAACAACAGTAAAGGTAATGGAACTTAAACAACAACATTTTTAGTATACACGTAATTAAGCTTTTTAAAGCAAGTAAATCACGCACAGTTCAGTCACTGCACAATCAATTTCTCTACAACACTGTCAACTAGCAATAGGTAGGCCTATTGATATTTTGATAGAGATTTGACAAGGAGCAACAGGTGTACTGCCGAAACCGACCAAAATAGGATATTGCCAACAAGCGACTCAACCTAAGTTTTGGAACTGTGCCTGTTGGCTACTAGGGGTAGTCAGTAGCCAGTGACGAGTCAGCCCGCTATGCCAGGGGTTCCTAACCTGGGGTACATGTACCCCCAGGGGTACATTTGCCTATCCGATGGGGTACATTTAATGTTATCTATAGAAGAGCAAAATATATTTGTATATAATATAGTTCCAAATATTTACACATATATCAGTGAATATTAGTTTCAAAAATCATTCCATGCGTGTTGTTAAATATATCTATGAATAATTATGATAAAATGTATTGTCATAGGAAATTTTAGGGGTACATGCTCATCTGTCGGAATGCTAAAGGGATAAATGGTAAGAGAAAGGTTGGGAACCCCTGCGCTATGCAAACTAGCCCCGCAACCAGGGAGGTAACCGGGCAATTCGCACCCCTAAATTTTTCAAAAGCTTGTTTAGTTATTAGGTGCAATAAAAGTGACAATAATTTTGCCAGTCCCGAAAATATCAGTTGGCTGCGGCCCTGATGCGATTGCATATACAATAGAATTTGCCTAACTCGTCACCTCAAAGGGATTAGAAAAAAGTGACGGATTAGGCGAAGTGACGAATTATGCAAACAGTTGAAAACTCTATCATAGAAGCTCGTATACTTTATCATAGTAACTCGTATACATACATATTGCTCTTATTTGCCGTAAAATAAACTTTATGACGTTATGGTTGAATGCAACAATTAATTCCTCTGCTCTATCTGGACTCCTCCATTTAATTTAGCACCTTTCAAATCTTTAATAAACTTTTCCACGTTCTCTCAATGGGGAGTCCGGTCGCGCTTCGCACCTCGTGTATAAATTCAGTAAGCAAATTTCGAGGCGCAACAATTCTGGGGTAAAGAACCTTAATTTGTTTGAATTCCCACACGCAGTGGCGGCTCGTGGTGAAAATGGCCGGGAGGGCTGCGAAATTTCATCTCTGGTTGAACATACAGGATTGTCGCCCTGCCCCTGGCTGTTTATAATGGCGTTTCCAGTCACTCCAGCAGTCCTAAACTTATCAAACTGGTAATTTTCAGTTGTCCTTATTGATACATAGAAAATATTCACTTCAGTTTAATGAAACCGAACCCAAACC
>Ga0210059_1002774_pt1 | contig 27669 bp, 13 predicted proteins | sample Ectturendosymbi2_FD_188042 | JGI IMG/M metagenome (GOLD analysis project Ga0210059, IMG submission 188042) | Ecteinascidia turbinata endosymbiont from Florida, USA - Sample 2 (SPAdes) (version 2) | ecosystem: Host-associated > Tunicates > Ascidians > Unclassified | place: Key West, Florida... | reverse complement strand
ATTGTGCCATTGTATTCTCATTTGCTCTAATGTTCACTAATGGTTGGTTTACTGCATGCGATGGCTTTTATGGTGCTTCTGCTTATTGGCTGAGTCATATGAAACAATAAACCATTACCATTACCATTACCATTGCGCGCTTTTCAACAAGCCAGGGCCGACCTTGTTTCACCAAACCCAACCACTGCACCTTGTAACTGCAATAGCTTCGTTTTCGTGGAATTATTTCTCCGATGTTGGGTCTTGCAAGGAAACTATCTCTACAGCCACTGAGGACAGGTTTCTTACACAACATCAATCTTGGTTGCAGTAACAGCCAATGGCAATTTGGCGACGAAAGCTCCAAGCATTGCATTTTAACAAGCACAGGCTTCGCATTTTGTGGCTTCAGGAAATATTTTTCCAACACGTTTAATCACATATTTTGTCCTTCAAGAATACAGCGACTTCGTGTAAAGTGACCTGTTCAATTTCCGCCACCAGCATTGCTACTGCCCTGGATGTTAATCGCCTTTTCCGTAATGACTCTCGTCATAAGAGTTGAGAAACCTTATTACGCTGGCTGTCGCGGGATGTCTATCTGGTGATAACGTTTCAGGCTGACTGCGCTTTGCAGAGAAATCGAAAGTTCTTTTGATCGATAAGCAGCAAATGCGAGGCTTACTCGACCTGTTGAGAAATTTCAACGAACAAGATGAAACCGTCAATCTTTCGAGCAGATGTCATAAGGGGACAATATTCTGACCTAAATCATCGCGCGAAGTGTCAAGTGCAGATCGGCAGTGATATTAACAATATCGATCTATGCTGGGGGGAGGGGTGTGCGCTAGTTACCGAAAGCAAAGGTGGCGCTCTGTTAGACATAGTTCTTATGCGGTCGTAATGTTTTTCGCACGATTGCAGGTGCATTGATTTTAGCTGTTTGCGTCGATAAACAAACATAAACAAACCGGAAAGTGCGTGCAAATGAAGCGTTTACAATCTGAAAACACCAAGTCTATCCAAATGCAATAGTTGTCCAGCAGTGTCTATCCAAAGGAAATTACTCATAGTGAAGCATCCGTCATTATGATCATATCAAGAGTATATATTTAGCCTACATTGTGACTGATTTTGAAGGGGAAAAAACGAGTCATGGTGGTTATACAGAAATCTAAGTCAACTGCTGAATTCGTTCTACAACTAATTCATTGTAAGCTGTTGCATTTATGTGCAGTCGTTTCTCAACCTGGTTTATAATGTCATCTGTAATGTTCTGATCTGCCCGAAACCCTCGTGAAAAGCAACATAATACTCCAGCAATACGCGAATGACCACCAGCACAGCAGAACGTATCTCTTCCCAGTCCTGAGCCAAATTGAAAGTTTTCAAAGTTTCTTTCAATCTTCAAAGATAGCTGGCGACACAACCCCTGATGCGACACGCCACCTGATGCGCTGGCTTTGAAATTATCACCATGAAAATTCATGCAGAATTTGAACGCTGATGTCAATGAGCTACAGTACTTCGGAGAACGAAAATATCAGATCAAATGTGACTACTTTGTAATGAACTTTCTTTACTATTTTTTCAACGGGGTGAGCATTTTTGACCAGTTTGGAACGAAATTCTACCGGGTTTCTGCTCAAGTGCTAACAACAATATGAGAAAACTAAAGCATTTTATTCAATATTTTTGATGATTGTTTTACTCGCAATAACATGAAGTAGCTTTCGTACAAAATGATTAAGCTTTGAATTTGGTGTAAAGTGATTATGTTTCGACTGAAAACAAAAACGCTAGACTTTACGGGTATGGTTGAAAATCAAAGAAAGGTTTGGAAAATCACTGACGCGAGTGTTTTTGAAAATGTGTGGAAAAAATATAGAAGAAACACTCATTCCCGAAAAGATATGGGGGTAATTATGGAAGAAAAAGGTATCGAAGAAAATCTTGACCCAAACGTGCTTGAAGTAGTTGTTTCAAATCAAAATAACTAACTACGCTGCGTTACGTGTAACAACTATAACAAATAAGTTTTACAAAAAAGTGAAATGGTAGTTTTAGCTGAAGCTTACGCTGTACCACGAGAACAAAAAGAGACAAAAGTTTAATAATTTCTATAAAAAATTAAATAGATAATTTTCAATACAGTTCAAGAAAACTGTTGAAGTAGCGCACCTGCGAATAGTAGTTACCCAAATGTCTCCTTCTTCGTATTCAACTTGAGGATTGTTTGCACGAAATGACATTTTCGCTTGTCTTAAAAATCTCAGTCGAATCTTAAGTTTCTGCACCAAACTCGTAAACAACTACCGGGAAAAAAACAATGAACATGTTGAAAAACACTTCAAATCGTCGGACAAAAAACATAATTAACGGACGATCTTGCAAGATTTAAAATTTGACTGAAGAAATTCTGCATGTTTGCTCATTCAGTAGCTTCAGTGCAAGCCACCCTAAACAAATGAGCCGTCCCAATGCCTTCCCTTGGTAGCCCCACATACTTCAAACGTTTCTGTGCACATGATGGCGTTACTACGTTTTCCAACGGGGAATTTGAGCATGTGATACCATGAAAAGCGCATAAACGATCACACCATCGCGCATCAGTCTCCCCGCTCGGGAACAAGTTCGGATTTTGCGTAAAATTAATTGCCCGAAAAATCCGCGACAATCTCTCGTCATTCATCTAACCTGGAAGTCCTATATTCTACCCGCTGCGCATCTGGGGAGGTGAATGGGGGCAGCGCAGAGTGCTTTTACTCTGGAAGACTTGAAAGCCACGCGTAAACGACAATCTCGCCATAAGCTGGTGATTAGAAACTGGAACATCACTTCATTCACAGGAAAAGAGCACGAACTGATGGAGAAAGTCAAATTATGTTCCCCGGATGTTGTTGGCATCCCTTCGACTAAGCGTTGTGCCTCTGGCTCTAACTCTGTGGAGATGTGAGATGCGTGGAAACTCTTCTGCTCTGGTGTTGAGCCACAAACGTATTCCCAGCTAGGCTGGGGTGGGTATACTCTAAGCCCTCAGCTTACAGGCTTTGTTGATAAATTGATGGTAGCACTAGATTACAAATACGTGACAGATTTGTCAGATTACAAGAAAGCTGTTGTACTTAAGAAAAAACGTGTTTGGTGAACAGCATATATTTATTGATTTTTCTCATATCAGGTGATCCATAGAACACACACAGACATAAGGATTTTTAACGCTTTCATCACCAGATATAACAACATGAGCAGACGTGGAGGCCATCACTATGCTAAGCAGTGTTTATAACCAATGCTAACTAGGCTATACAATACCAAGACTGAAAAATATGCAGTTTTGTTACTAAATACTACTGACTAGTCTTCTAAAGTAGTTCAATGCAAGTTAGCTATAAAAATAAAAGGCGAACTTACACACAATGAAAATGGCCAGAAAATGCGTTGCATTGCAAACAAAGACATTGCGAAACTCATTGTAAACCAGAGACAAAGAAAACGGGAGATAACAGCAACGCTTGTATTTGTTTGTACAGGTCACTGAAACTTTTAACAGATGACCACAGTGACTTCGTAGCGGTTTAACACAAAACAGATTGTATGCTCTTGTGTAATTTAATATGTACAGTAATTAGGTAGAATTTAGCAAATTACAATTGCACAAAATCAAAAAGTCTCAATTACAGTTACAATTACCAAAATTGTGTAATTAATTACACTCAGCTCACTCATAAAAAAACACTAGATAGTTATGAAAAACTACTAGAACACTAGATGAAATGCAGAAACACTAGATCTAGAGGAAAAACACTAGGAGTGGCACCACTTAAGGCTGCTGCGCACATACGCGATTGCACTGCGATTGCGGCGTTTTTGTGCCTTCGGCGCCAGTTTTACGCGACGGTCAGTGCACACTCTTGCGATTGTGGGATTGTGCAACGTCGCACGTGAATTTTCCTGGTTTTGCGATGCTTGCGACAGAGTAGGATTGAATTCTACTCTGTCGCGTCATCGCAGCGTACAATTGGTGATGGACTCTAGGCCGGGGACTGAATTTTCTGTTGGCGTGGTGTATTTCCTCTTTGCTGATGTGTTAGGACACTAATGAAAGCCTGGTATCGCTGGCTGGTTTCTTTTGAAAGCGTTGAGGAAATTCGCGTTGGTGAGTTGTAACAACATTGTAACACAACTGATTCTACATTTTTATCACAATGGCACTGTTTTGATATTAACAAACAACATAGTTAGCCTGGCAGTGATTGAAACATACATAATTTATGATCAATTCCATGACAAGAGGTGCGTTGGTTATAACATGCTGATGATGTTGGTCATTTGTTGTAGCCTACAGTAGGCCCAGGACCGTAACTAGGGGGGGGGCGCAGAGGGTGAAGCCCCCTAGAAAAATTTGGGCCTCACACTGAAAAATGTGTTGGACATAATTTAAAACTATTGAACATAGTTTGAAAACTTTCGACCCTTCTTAGAAAACTCTTTGCCCCCCTGGTATCTCAAGCTGGCTGCTGGACTTGCGCCACAAAAAATTGTTTGTAATGCGTTACATGGACTTGCGCCGCAGGCGCACAACCTGCGGCCTTCGATAAAAATGCGGGCCGTGCACGTTTCATTCAAAATACAATACTGCAAAAATATGGCGGCCGTTTAGCATAAATAAATAATTTTTTGTCTGCTGCTGATAAAAGCTTTGATACTTTGTAGAAAGACGGTCAAACATATGTGAAAGTAGGCTAGTCTAGGCGTGTGGAAGAAGCACAGAAGCAATGAAAAAATACATAGGCTAAGTTTCCACTCACTGGCGGCCGTAATTCAGAAAAACAAACGTAATGCGGTCGGCAGTGACATAAACATATTGCGCCCCTGCCCTACACCCACCCGAAAGCAGCCCAGAGGTGGACAACAAATGAGGGTGGTGTTAATCCAGAGAAACGCAGTAGTTGCTGAAACCTGTGATGTATTTTGAGTGCTACGGTTGCTGTCCCTGCGACATTACCGAGAAAAAAAACGAGTGTGAAAATAAACGATTGAAAAAATAGCAGGCATTATTTTTTACTTAGGACGTCACTAATCTCAATTTATAGTATGACTATGTAAGTGCGAAGTTTCTTATTTGAAAGGTGCTGGTTTCTACTATTTACTGTAGGCCTACAAATCCAGCGAATGTTGTGACAGACGCGCAACTCCTAAAGTAGCGCAGACACATTAATGGATGATAGTCGCAGGCACAGATAGATGAATTAGACGAATACAACTACCAAACAATGCTCAAGCCAATGATAAGTCAAGAATTCCAAGTAAGCTGCAATCGATGGCTGTCAACAACCTCCTTTTGTTGGTACTACATTACTTTAATACATCAACACAAGGACAGCTTCGCCGGCTAGGCTACATTACGGAATCCTGGCAATAACCATCACGCAAGCCACCAGCAAACAACGCAACTAGTGTTCGGGTACGATGGCAAGTTCCCAAAAAATGGACATATTGTTGATCTCTACCACCTCTGAAAGTTTAACGTGATTGCAAAACCACATTTATGACTTAAGGATTGTAGGCGGTAAGGCGCGTAGGCGCTCTATTTTGCATGCCCAAGTCGTATCAGATGCACGTATATTAGCCTTGCCAAAACTAACCTTTTTCTGTAGAATAGCTCAAATGCTGTGTCATTCACACGGCCATGTTTCGACTAAATACACACAAATTTCGATAAAAATGTAAAGAAATAGTGACTTCACCTTTGCAAAGAAAATGAAAAATATCAAACTCCTCTTGCGCCAACAAACAAGATTCTTAAACTTCGCCTCCGCAAAAAAAACGGGCAGAGCCGCTGCGTGAGCTGCTCAACTCCGCTTTTTATCCACTTCTGGAAGATAGTCCACGCCATCACTTCAGTTCCTGCGGCTGGTGTGCTGTGGTTGCCTAACACTGTGAACTCAGCAGCAGCTTACCACGCAGCACCCTCCAGTTTTAAAAATATAGAAAAATGAACAAATGTTGCAACTATTTCTTTCATTAGGGTCATGGCTTATGTCGCCCCTTGTTCAGCAAGAAATTGTTTGTAATGCGATACCTGCAAAGATAAAAGCTGCAAACAGTTGAAATTCAATACTAGATAACAAGAAATTATTTTAATGTAAAGTACGATTACTATGAGCGGTGCAACAACTTGCTTTTCTGTTAACAGTAATTTTATTTTTCATAGATATGTGTTAGAATGAGCTGATTTTTGTGTGTCAACGTAATTGTATTTAAAATTTAATGTTGTGCACTGCAAAGAAATTTAAATTTAATAGGGACTGACGAACCTTGAAAATGCCAGCTTTTCGAAACGGTGACTAATAATTTTTAAATTACATCTGTTTATTGTCATTACTTGTTTCACTGAAATTACTATGTTGTAATGGCTGTGCAGGAAACACACCACAAGTAGAAACTTTACATTTAAAGCATTTTTTAAGAAAAGCAATTTTTATTGGCGGTTTTAAACGACCTGCAGCCAACAGGAAACGTAATAGCGATTGAGTCAAACTACACCTTGTTCGATTTACTTGTCTACCTGCAGATTGGGTGGCACCTCCTTAATTTAAAAGCAGTATAAGAGTCTAGGTGAGAAAGCGCAATAATGCAACAATCGATATGAAGTGCATGGCGAAAACAAGCGAGTCTTGAAACTCATCTAAACATTGTTAAATATGGTTTCGGAGAAACCAGACATTGAAATTGCCGGTAATCTTCGAGACAGACTTAAATTGCGCAGGTTGAAGCCATTGAACCTTGGGAGGGTTTAATTGCAATGTCAAGAGCAAATTAAAATAATTGGGCAAGTTTTAGTTTTTTTGTGATAAACAGTCAGATTTGGGTTTAATTTTGCCATGTCTGCATCGCAGTGTTTAGCTAGCAATTTGTTTTTTTCCAAAAGGTTTGAAGAAGCTTAAAAATTGCATGTTTTTCCATGTTAAAAATTCTGGTTATTTCGTTAAATACTGTATTTTCCTTCTCATAAGAATGCAACAATTTTCTCTTGTTTCTAAATGAGATACAGAAACGAAATCCTGAAAAATCCTCCAAGTTGCAGTTTCACAAAATATTTGCTTTCAAACGCAAATTTTTGTCACGTGTGAGGAACAATCTCTGCTGCTGATTTGCAGGAAAAGAAAAATGAAAACGTTCGCACTTAACAACTGGGTCTTAGAAGTATCGACATGCACGAGTGTGATTGCATATAGAACAGTGGTTTTCAAATGGGTGGCACTTGGCTCACCAAGAGAGGAATATTTTTTTAATTCCTGGAAGAAAATTTGTTCCAGAGAGGAATTGGGAAGGAAAAGCTGTGGATGAACAAACCTAGTTTTTATTATTTGCCTATTCAACACGTAAAAACTGCACAACGCGTTTGGTTTAGATGAAAATATCAAAAGTACGCTGGGACAAGCGGCTTTACTGCAGTGACTGATGTTATAAAAGAGTCTGTTTGATTCATAATCATCTATAGCAGGGGTGGCCAAACAACCAGAGACCAACAGCCACATTTCTTACTGTGTTACTGCAACGTGCCACATCATACACATGAACATTACCCCTTCTCTTCCCTACACACATACCTTCGCTCACTGCTCAGCCCGATTTATTGTACTGTAAATATCACACACCAAAATGATAATGACAGAAATTTACAAAGCCGCGTGAATGTGGTCGCTTGGGTATGTCGTTCTTGCACAAACCACAAAGCGCCCTTCCACGCTACACAGTAACTAACACGTGTGTCGCGTAAATGTGCTTGCATGTATATGTGCTTGCACAAGCCACAAAGCACGCTTCCACGCAACACAGTAAGGAACACGTGTGTCGCGTAAATGCGCTCGCGTGTGTATGTGTGCTTGCACAAGCCACAAAGCACGCTTCCACGCAATGCGTGTGTTAAGTCGCACCCAGACTTTCAAGGTGAACAATTGGTACAAATTGTCGCGACTTCTACACGAATAAATGCGGTATTTGCGTAAGAAGAGCAGCATGAACACGGGCAAAGAGCCCTATGCGGCTCGAGCCGCAAGTTGGCCATCCCTGGTCTATTGTTTCTTCACAGTAGGTAGTGTGAAATTTCTGCAATTATTTTTTTGCGATTTTTGTTAGGGAGGAATAGACAGTGTTTGGGTTTGTAAGGGAGAAATACGAAAAAACATTTGAGAACCACTGATGTAGAATTTGAACGTCAAGATCAATTTGCATATTTCAAAAGTTCACAGTTGCACTGCCCACCGTATTATCGTTCACAAACCAATAGAGATCCTCCCATTCATGGGCGTCCGCTGGAATTTTTGCAGGGATTGGCAACATCGATATTTTGCTTATCCTTTTCAGCTTTCAATGCAAATAGACGTTCACAAAACTCTTTAAAAAGTTCCTAGTCCAAATTTCCAGGGAGGCAAATGCCCGTTTCACCCCCCTGTGGACGCCCATGCTCCCATTATTTCGTTTTATTCAACTTCATCTCCTGAAGATCATGCTTCTGCTTTTGAACCTTGATTTCAACGTCAGTCATTTAACATTATCTTCTTCTCAAAGTCACGAATAGCACTCAAGCCTCTTTAGGAAATTGCAGTCCACGCTTCTTGGCTGAGAGGACAATCCAGAAAATTTCGTGGGTGAATTTTTAAACGAAAGAGCGTTAAACACGAGGAAATACCTTTCGCAGCGCTTTATTTTATGGACCGAGCAAATTGCGTAACTGCCGAAATGCCTGGTTCACCGGTGGAATTTTTTATGTTGAAAGGGAGTCTGGTTAAAAATACCATGTTTTATCTGCAATTAAAAACAACCGCTTTGCGTGTAAGAAACGAAACATCAAATTGGAAAAGTTTAATTCAAAAATTACTTTTTTAAAAGTGTAATTTTCTCCCGGTCCAAGAAAAGAAAGAAAATGTTACGAAATATGAAATATTAAATTGTTGGAAAAATACTGAATCTCCGGAAACGCCTTTTTAATAGAAAATAATAATGTTCTTCCTTTCCGAATTACACGCTTGAGTGCTGTTACAAGACAGTTGAAGACAGCCAATATAAGCAATAACCAATAATATAAGCAATAACCAATAGCTCACAAAAGTACAGAAAACAATAGTTACAAAACTCACCGAAATATAAGGGAACCAAGCCTAACAACCACAACGACGAATCTGAAGTACGGGATTGACACTTCGTCTGAATGAAAAATTCAGCAGTTTGGTCGCAATCGACCACACCAGTTGACTTCAGGCGCGTCCGTACTTCACCCCGCTTCACCAACAAATGCCGAATCACAATCGCAACCGATCAGTCCAAACACGCAATGATCAATCAGCGTAGCAAAAACGTTTTGCCACTGAAGGGAATCACAATCAAAGACAGGCCCGGCGTCCAAAACAAATCGACGAAGAAGTAAACCAAACAGGAATTGCAAAAAGAAGCCACGCAAAAGCCGAAATAAAATTCTACACTCCCCCCAAAAATGAAACGGCAATGTCAATTTTAACAAGGAATTTGCGTTTGATTGACAGACTAGATATTCCATATACCAGAGAAGCACGTTCACGACGTACTATGCAATTGAAATTAGTAGATATAGTCGACGCAGTTAACGACATTCTACGCAGTCGAATTCAGCAGGCATCGTCCTTCTAGGTGGCGAGAGTAGCCGGATCGTCAGTCAGGTCTCTTCCACCGTTGCGTTGACCCTTGCACGAACAATTAAACAAAGTTTTTCTGTAGGTCTCCGCAGTTCATGTTCGCTGGTCTTCACCAGGACACTTCGAACGGTGCCGTGTGCATGCATAGCTGCACCCCCAGCACAACGTAAATCATCGCATCATCGCTCAATGTCAGTTGACAAGATATACTGCAGCTAAGCGTTGGCTCAACCTGACTTTGTTATTTGCTATGTGCTATGCTTGATGGAGCAATAAAACGCGAAAGTTCGTGGTCGTACCGCTCAGAGTAGCAAAGAAAGTTTCTATTCGTTGCCAATTGAATCAAGAGATTTGCCTTAGTTGGACAAATCATAGCTCGGCAGTAGATTGAGCTAGAGAGCTGTTCAAACCCTCTAAGGATGCGGGAAGTCTTGTACTTTTGATTTAAAAAATATTGGGAAGTTTTGGATTTGAGATTTTTTGTGGGTGACGTCATATTAGGGGTAGGATCAGGCTTTTAGCTTACGTCATCAGGCCCTGGGTCCAACCGCATGACTGAGCGTTTGGTTCTTTTTAAAAAAACTAAGCGAACATCCACATCTTTGGAACCTTTGATTGGCTTTCTAGCGTTTGTAGTTTGGAAGTAATTGCCCTAAAACCGTATATAATTAGCCCCCAGGAAATTAATTAATTATTTATTTGTTTGTTTGGTAGTTTCAGGCAATAACTTGCCAACCACAAACGCTAGGAGGCCAATCTAGGCACTAAAATTGCGGATTTTCACCTAGCCTTTTTTATAAAAGAAACAAAAAGCTCCCTCTTGCGGTTGGGTCCCAGGGTCTAATGAAGTAGGGCAAACAGGCATAAGCCTGCGCTCATTATGATGTCACCCACACAAAAACTCAAATCCAAAATTTCCGAATAGTCTTTCAATCGAATGTGCACGTCTTTCCGCATCTTTAGAGGGATTGATCAGCTCTCTACGTCAATCCGCTGGCGAGTATGGCCGTTTTGGGCGCACGCGGGACTTAAGGGTTTTAAGCTCATAAGCGCAAGTCCCGAGCCTGTATCAGTGGACCTTGATGAAGTATTTTTGAACCTCATCGTTGACACTGCAAGAGTAGATTTACGCTGAAGATGAAAACAGCGGCTTGTCAAAACGTCGTTTAAGCCACTGGTTGTTCCATTATTGTCGCTTGTACGACTTCGCAAACTTCCAACTTTTGTTCTGTTCCAAAAATCCAAATGCTTCACTAAAAATGTCGAAGTTGTTGTATTTAGATTTTGATTTCACGGAAAGAAATAAAGTATTAAATTAAAAGGAAACTCCAAAACACAATTTCAAATACTATCCAGTATTTCTAATATAATGTGCTTTACTAATATTTTCGAAAACTGGAAGTGGTTGCTAAACACAACTTTGTTTTAGTCTTATAAAATGTTTAGCCAGTGGAATTTCAGCAGGGATAAACCTGAATTGTTTGAATTTAAACTGGTGTTTATAATTAGACATAGCTTCCTGTAAAGAATGATAGATACGACTCACTCTCTTGTCCTGTTCCTACAAACATTAAATCGGTTAAATCAAATGGTTGGCAAGCACCGCGCACGAACCTTTCCTTATGCGTTACAACTTCCGTTGCCATCTGTGCCAAATAAAGTTACCACTTAAATTCCTTTAATTCAGTTCCAGCATTTGTTGCGCATTTCTCAGTCAGCAACGGTCTGGAAAATTCACACATTTTATTTATTACTGAAATAAAAATCTGCTTGTTTTGAATAGAGGGCAGTGTCGTGCCGCAACCTTTCTGATGGGGAGTTCACTGATGGTTCTTCAGTAGGTGGCACAAAGTGTCCATATCTATTTGATGTGCGCTGTTGGTGATGTCACTCCATGACGTTTCATCCACCCTTCCTAACCAACCATTTCGGCGGATTTTGATGACACAACATGTATAATGTCCTACATGTACTGCCGCCGCTAGGTGGTGTACACTTTATGCCCACAAGTCATGTGTTTAAACTATCAGCGTTCCACTTTATTAACATAGTGGAGTGAGACACTCAAGTCTGCGACGGCAGAGTAAACTATATTTAATGCGGCGATGATGGAGTAAAACATACGGAACACTGCGACAGCACAAATCACAAAAGTGAAAACGTATCGCTCCACGTTAGAACAGGCCAGTAAAATGCATTGAAAACTGCGACAAGAGAACACACTCAAAGCTACAAATTATTTGTAACACAATAATATTCTTCATGTTGAAGCAACAATTTATCGATAATGTGATTGTAAATTGCTTGCTTTTGCTTTAGCTGCGCCTTTCAGCTGATGCTGTATTTCTGGAATAGTGAGTATTCGCTGATACAATTCAAACAAGAAATTTAATCTGTAATTACTGAGGGAAATAATTCCATGATGCAATGGATATAACAGTTCAGAAGTAAAAGAAATAAAACCATTTAACAGTTCGTGTTGTACAGAAAACCACAAAAAACAACACACACTGGATCTAATGTTTATAATTTTGAAACACTCAAAATTTTGTTGAAAGATTGATTAACATAAAATAACGGTAATTTGTCACACTTCAGTCATTCTGGAACAAACAGCCGTAGAGTGATCCACAGAGTTCCGCAGGCGGCAGCACACAACCGCACATTCAATATTTGCTACGGAGCTGCAGTTTTTCAACTACCCCGCGTCAGAACCGTCGCCAGAAAATCTTCAGTAGGAGGACTTTACGTTTTTCCAAGGGTGCTTGACATTATGAGAACTTACATTACCTACAGTAGTTTATTGAGCTTTGTTTAGTAGCTGAAATGCAGTGTAACACTACTGGCATCAAGAATCAGTTCAAGATTTTATTTAGCACAAAATATTTCGTAAAGAGATAACGCTTTGTTTCAATGATTTCAAAACGTCATATAACGGCAAATTAACTTCTTTTTTATGTCATGAATTATGTAAAGATTTTTACGTCATTAACCTTGTAAAGTAAAAAGGCAATTAAGAAAACTCTTGGCAGACTTTGTCACACACCTCTCACAAACCATATGCTTTTCAAAGTTTCACTTTAAATAGTTGAAGTCTGCGTGACATGCTGTGAAACCTCTTCAAAAAGCAATCTTTCCAATCGTCTTTAAATTTATTGGTAAGATCTTTCTCAAAGGCAAGCTGGATTAGGTTGGCTTTGCGATTATGAAGCATAGTCTGCCTGTGGTCCGAAAAAGTATTTTTGAGTGCTGAGAACGACCTCTCGCATGTCGCTGCAGATGCTCCAAAGGTCGCTGCAATTTTGAAAGCTGCAGCGACGCCTGGCATTGCTCCAAGGCTTCCGCAAAACTCTTTTAAAATTTTTTCTGCCGTCCAATTTTCGTGTTGACATAAACTCGATGGGACCGTTAGTTGCTTCAGTAAAAATGATCGAGCCACAGCGAATTCCTCCTTAACGACAGGTATTCCACACAAGTGTATAAGTGGAGCAATTTTTGCGGGTATGAGAAACACGTCCTTATTTTCCGGTTTCAAGGCCGACAGCGAGCATATAACGTCACTGTTCCAATCAGAGAAGCGAGCATTCATTTCATTCAGCACAACGTCAATAACATTGTAATACAACCGTTTTAATTCTATTTTCTCATCTGGTTCTCGCTGACCATTCACCTCACACAGAAAGTCCGTCAACTGACTGTTAGCTGTACGCTTTCAACTACCGAGGGGCGCCCGACGAGACAACCTGTTTTGTAGGTTTTTTTCGGTGTCCCAGCGCCTTAACTTTATTTTTGCATGAAATTGTTTAATGTTTGTGCCAATAAACTCTCTCTCTCTGTCGCTCTTTCTCTTTGAGTGACTGTTATTTCTTGCACATTGTGAGTGACAAATGTTCCACAACGTCAAAAAATGTTCTTCACTGTGCAAATCTTTCACATAACTGCCGGCACTATCCACTAAATTAAATGCTGTAGACCACTCCATTGCTTCACTCTGCAAAAAATTATTAGGTTCTTCAAAAACACTGAGAATTCTCCTGAAAAGACTTACAACAAAGTAGAAAGTTTTTTCATCGATAGCTTGCAACAACCCCGAAGCCTCGATGCGAAGGCTTGCTTCATACTTCCGTGACCTGTGTATTTCTTGAGGAAGGGCTGTTATGTCAGACCAGTTTTCTCAAATTATTGTTACTGTGCGTAAGTGACCTGTCCATCTCTGATTCAGCAAGCGCTTCAGTGTTTTACCTTGGTAATAAAGATAAACTGTTGGATTCCTGAAAAACTTGTAAAAGAGATTGCAAATATTTAACGAATCTTCCACTAAACTTTCTGCTGCAATGGCCTGAACCACCACAAGATGAAGCTTGCGATTAAAGCAATGCACATACGGAACAACACGACCAACGTGGTTTTGAAGCAATTTTAGAACTCCTCCATCTTTCCCTGACATGATGGAAGCACCATCATACACTTGGCTTAGTATCTTGTCAGTGCTGAGTCAAAATTTTGTCAACTCATTGACGATCAACTCAGTGATTGTTTCAGAGTCGCCTTTTTCCGTCGAAGACACAGCGATTAGTCGCTCCCGTATCTTATTGGCGTTGTTGACGTACCTATATAATTAGGGCAACCAATTTTTTGACCTAAAAACTTCAAATTTTGACTTATAATTTGCAAATTTTGACTTTATTTTGACCTATAAATTTTCTGCGTTTGCAACTGCTAAATAAATCAGCCTTAGGTGTTGAGGTTAACCCAGAAGCATATTCATGCACTCCATGCTTCGAAATTTTGAAATATTTGGTTGTTGAACTTTGGGGATGATATACTGATAAGTACATAAATAACTACAGTAGAGTCAAACCTGAGAACATCATAAAGTTGAAAAGTTATATGCAGGCCCGTAACCAGGTTGGGCGAAAGGGGGGCGAAGCCTCCCCTAGGAAATTGTTCGCCCCCTCTGGAAATATGTGTTGGTTATAGTTTGAAACTATTGGACATAGTTCAAAAAATTTGGACCCCTCTCAGAAAACTCTTCGCCCCTCCTGATGTCTCAAGCTGGTTGCGGGCCTGGCTATATGCATAATGGATTGAGCATTTGCCAAACCAAGTACTGTAAGACCACGTTTCTTGCCGCCTCACCATGCCTATGCTACATACTATGCAATCGTCCAGTGGTGGGCAAAACAGCATTATTACGACAGAAGTCACAACAAACCCACTATTACTACAGAATTGCAACTAAACTTGCAAAAGCATATCAATATCTGTTGTTGTAGTTTCAATAAAGTATCGATGAAGAGAAAAAACTCTACTGCAAAAAAATTTTGACCTGTCGATAAGTTTTGACCGAATGATAAATTTTGACATTTTTTTTACCTAATAACTTCGGATTCTCTCATGGTATAAGCGTGAAATTTGGTTTGTTGGCGTTTCATGAACTTTCAAAACGGCAGAAAAATTTTGACTTTGTCGACTTTTGGTTGCCCTACTAATAAAAATCCATATGTTCTCTAGTCCCTTAGGGTCTCTCGTTCCATCTGCACATCTACTTTGATCGTATACCAATTTTCTCCTACCTCTTTCACGATTTCTTCAGTAACCACACTGCTCATAATAGCTATCATTTCATTTTGAATTTCAGGACTGACATATCGGGCATTTTCTGGAATTGTAGGAACTAACTTCGCGAGTTCAGGATCTGTGGCTAACGTGTATTCAAATAATTATAGAAACAGACCAGAATTGTCATCCAGCAGCTTTACAAATCCATATTCATCTCCTCTCAAAGGCAGCTGATTTACTGCTAAAAATCGAAGCATATCGAGTACTGAGGCAATGTAATATCAGTTTCGAGCAAGTTGATCAGAGATCAGATGAGTTGATATCTTTGTACCAGACTTGATGCGATTCGCGCATTCTCTCCACATTGCTTCGCACATGTGGAATATGTTCTTTAGAAGTATTCTTATCAAAACCTTTGCGGGTGCAAGTAGCGTGTTTCCAATCGTACTATCCTTTGCTTATGAAAACAGGTTCTGTGTAGTTTGAAACATGCCTTTGAGTACTTCCGACGTGGAAGACAAAAAGCAGCGTCTCGATTAACCGAATATTCTAACCACGGTCGATCTTTATGCCATGGACTAGAAAAAGACCGTCGTTGGGCGCCGAATGCTTTCAACGGGTATTTCTCCAAAACATCTTGTTTTCGTTCATGTACTCCCAGATCCTCGGCTGATGTTTTATCAAGTTTACTGGTTGCTGCAGAATCACGCAAACCACGTTCAACTCACCATGCAATGAACGCTGACCCGTTGCTCTCAAGCGTCAATACCTTTGTTACATCACAAATATGTCATTCATCAGGCTATGCTAGTCTAGGTAACAGCGACAAGTAATGCTCTGAACTTACTGACCCCAAAATACAGGACAAAACAGAATACGGATAAAAAATCCACCGACGTCAAGCGTTTCAAATTTCATTTGGGGGGGCTTGAAGCTTGGTTTGGGGGGTAAGACCCCAGAAGTCCCCCGTGGCGATGAGACTGCCCCGCGTTCCAACTTACCCCTAAACAGTTAATATATCACTTGCAAAAAGCAAAGTAACAATTTGTGTACTCTCCTCCAGGTAGCAGAACCTATGACCATTGACCAATCCCGACAATTACGCCATACTTGGGCGTTCCCCAGAGGGTGGTGTTGCAGCCACAATGCTGAGTCGCCTTGAGCCACCTAAAGAGAGAGTCGAACTGACGGCTCTCCGCGTAACAAAAACAATACTTTTCTCCACTCGACCAGCTAGTCTACTATCGCTGCTAAGAATTCAATGTTACATGTGGCGTAATCACGACGACAGTTGCCTCTTTTGTGTCCGTTGTTTCTTTGCTGAATTTAGCCAAGGCCGAGGTGAGGTGAAAGCCTGGCGATGATTGAAACTCGTTGAAACCGGTCAGGCGCGTTGATGGAAGTGCTGTTCATCAATAACAAGTCTTTTAAATCAACGCAGGTTTTTTTTCAATCAAGGCAGAGTTTTCTTTGAAAATGAATGAATATAGTTAGGGAAAAAACAAAGACAAATCCACATTCTTCACTGGAATATTTGAAAATATGTTCAGCCCAAAACTTAAATCGTTCAGTGAACGCCTTGAATGCCTTGAGGATACGCACTGGTGCAGTGGTTGTGACTTCTCCGTATCAACCAGAGGTTCTGAACTTTTCCAAGCATGTGGCCCAATTAATGAACAGAGGGTACATCCGTGGCTCACCGACTGTACTTCTCCAATGCGACGACTGTTGCACAGGGGCAGAGTCAATGTTCCCTCCAAGAAAATTTTGCAGTGAGCAATTGCTTGGTTTAGTGAGCGTGGATGTTTTCAATGAGCAGAGTTCTAAGTGAATTACACACTTGGTGAAGTATTATTAGTATAAATATAAAATCTTATCAAAATACCAACGAAGTGCACGTTTAATTTATATAGCTTCTGAAAAGGTTATGCGATATGCTCAGTAGTGTTCTGCTTCTGCCTAAAGAATATTTAATGATTTTTACTTTTAAATTTGGAATGTTGCAAGTGCGCGCGAATGGGATTTCACTGTGGAAATGGTCTGGTGGTAATGGGAATTTTCGCAGTTGCGCATATTTGAGGAAACATTGGGCATAGTAGAAACAATAACAACTAAAAACAACTTCTAATAACACTATGTGTGCTACAATCAATGCGAATACTGAGCCTGTTTGTTGTTAGAAACCATAGATATTCGAGGCTGCATACATGATAATGCCTAGAACAAATCATCTTGAACATTAAGCCTGCTTCTAGATTTCGTTTCCATGGCAGCCTGTCTGCCTCAATATGCCTTCAATAGCTGCACATTGTGCACAACGTGATAGGCTACGTGGAAATTTCCAGGTTGCAATATTTTCTAACATTTAATTTATTTAATTTAATTTTAAGGTGTTGAAACAGACACGAAATCCATAAAGTACAAGCACACATTTTCTGTACAACGCAGATTGATGAAAACACGCACAACAGCACGTTTTATAACGGCGATGGGGGTAAACAACAGGGTTACATACACGTTCTTAAGACTATTGTTCACTAACCCGTAACACTTGGTACAGAACTACATTCAGAATATAGGACACTGAGTCCAATCCTGGTCAAGGCCAGGCAAAGTACGAATGCGTTGTGGCATGCATACGTCCTCAAACAAATACAGGAATGTCCGAGCACTTAGTCACAAAGTAAAATGCGGTTGTAGTGTTCAGAGAAAAAGGACAAATAAAAACAATCTGACTCCATCAAAGCGCGCAACCATACGCTGTTAGACTTGAAAGTTGCATCGTTCAAGAAATGAAGAAAGAGAGAGTATTATGATGTTTGTAGATCTAGACAGAGTTGTAAACGGTTTTTTGAAGCCCCAACCCGGCCCGAGCCCGAAATAACAAGCCCAAACGCGGTCAGAGCTGACATTTATTTTTGAAGCCCAATTTAACCCGAAAACCAAAGTTACCGAGTGAGTCAAGATATGCGCAACTGCGGGGTATCAAAAGACGACGTGTGCTGGTGTAGCTGCAGGTACACGATTTTATCACAACCAAAATAGCAATCACCTCAAAGATTAACTTAAACAAGCACAAACTCAGCTTGTTAGTCAATGCAAATTGTGGAATGTAATGCTTCTCAACATTAAAACAAACTATCACGAAACTGTCCATGATGGCCCTATAGGCATAAAAGGAACTATTCAGGATAGCGCTATAGGCATGAAAAGCAGGATTGTAGGCCATCGTCTCTTAATACAAGCGAAGAATCGCGTGAGTGATTGATCTTTTTGACGCACGCGTGCCAATTTCCTCACAGCTGCTGTGGCCTGCTGGAAAAGAGTCTGACACTAATCCGAGCAGAGAACAAAAGAACGCAACTGCGTTTGCAAATAGAATTGGCTGACGAAAAATCACGATCATTTCACTTATAGAAGTCACCACAGGGAGCAGAACAAATGTACATCAAGAAAGAAAAAAATCATTACTTCGAATGTTATAAAAAACTTGTTTGTGCAGGCCCGAAATCGGCCCGAAACATTTTGACAGACTTAAGCCAGAACCCGTCCCGAAACCCGCCTGAACCCGGACCGACCCGAAAATCCCGGCCCGACTTACCACTCTGGTTCTAGAGCCACCTACGTTTGCAAAGCAGTATATATTGTATTGTGTAACGTCTTCACTCCCACACGCAAAACGCTAGACTTTAAACATGCATCGCAGTAAAGAGAAAAACACAAATACACGAAAGAAGACGAGGATATATACATTGCGGTAGTATAGAGTATACGCTTGATGGCGCTAATGCATTTCCGTACTCAGTTTCAATAATACTAGGTCGTGGCTCGTCAAAAATTCTTCCGTGACCCACAGGTTCAGAAACCATGCTTTTGACTGAAAGAAAAACTGACAGTAAGAGCGTCGATTAAACAAATGAAGGAAACATTTGTGACAAGGAATCTGTTTCATACATGGGAACTATGGTATGCGCATGAGTAGTTTTCCATTTCTTTATTTTGATCATATTTTGTCTCGCAATCATACAATGATCTAATAAAAGAGGCTTCACAGTATTGATTTCAACACACTCCATAGGATCGTCCATTCTTGAGTTCGATGAATTGATTGGCCGTTGATGTCGTTGTCGGTATTCTCGATAAGCACGTGCAAGCTCGAGTAACCTGTTATTGGACCGGCAAGCTTGTACGTAACAAGCGATTGCCACGCACAGAACCAGAAGTCCTACAACAATCAGGGCGATGATACCGGGATTTCTGCAGAAAAAACGAAATTAGTGAAACAGGCAGAGTTACTTTTTCTATTCTTTTGAAGTGAAACACAAGCTACAAAAATGGAAGAAAACGGCATTATTCAGTATCCACTCATCGTTTCGGTAGCAAATGAGCAAAATCGATTTTGCTTGTAAAATGCAAAAAAGTTGGTAAAATGCTTTGAAAAGATTTTGGTTGAAAAAGAGATTTTGGTTGAAAATAAAGCAGTTGCGAGAACAGCTTTTCCCGAAACATCTTTGATGTGAAAACTAAATGCAGCCAAAATGCAAGTTAAAAATATTGCAGTATTTCACACAAATTACTTACAGCGACCGTATGTTCACTTAATATGCTGTCTAAACTGTGCATTCTACCCGCGGTAGGGCCTTGATCTATTTTCTGGACAGTTGTTACCTTCTACGCAGTGATTGTATGTGCATTAAAGACATAGCTGCTCTTGACATGTTTTCACTCTTACTTTTCGCTTTTACTGCATAAATAACAAACAAACTAAATGACCCCCAACTGGCACTTCGCCATTTTTATTTCGCCTCGTGAAGGCACATGTCCATGCTCCTTTCCACTCAAAACCTTCACTTTCCAGTGTGTTTGAACTTCTGAAGCAACTTTCCAAAAACAACTAATCTGCCGCAAGTCAAAACGGTCCAGGTTTTCGATGGCTTCAAACAAAACATTGACTATACCAATACTGACGTACTTTAGTTTGTGTTTGTAATTTTCAGGGAGGGGTTGGTGCCTTACAGCCTTAAGTGTTTTCTACGAGTATGTAGCTTGGTTGCTTTCGATGAAGGATGCGTTGGCAAATCACCGACTTGCACAATTTTTTCTCTTTTCACTTGCGCGCTTTTCAGCAAGCCAGGGCCGGCCTTGTTTCACCAAACCTCACCGCCGCACCTTGTAACTGCAATTGCTTCGTTTTCGTGGAATTATTTCCATGATTTTGTCTTGCAAGCAATCTAGGTTGAGCAGCCACTGAGGACAGGTTCCTCGCACAACATCAACCTTGGTTGCAGCCTCAGCCATTGCATTTTGACAAGCTCAGGCTTCGTCCTTTGTGGCTTCAAGATCTATTTTTCCAATAGGTTCAATAAAATATTTTGTCCTTCAAGAACACAGCGACCTCGTGTGAAGTGACCTGTTCAATTTCCGCCACCAGTATTGCTACTGCCCTGAATGTTTATCGCCTTTTCCCCTAATGAGTCTCGACACAAGTGTTGAGAAGCGTTATTACGCTGGCTGTCGCGGGAAGTCTATCTGGTGATAGCGTTTCAGGCTGACTGCATTTTGCAGTGAAATCGAAAGTCGTTTTGATCGATAAGCAGCAAATGCGAGGCTTACTCGACCTATTGAGATATGTCAACGAACAATATGAAACCGTCAATCTTTCGAGCGGATGTCATAAGGCGACAATTTTCTGATCTAAGCCGAGCGAAACGTTAGGTGCAGATCGGCACTGATATTAACAATATCGATCTATTCCGGACGGGAGGGGGGGGATCTAGTCACCTAAAGCAAAGCTGGAGCTGTGTTAGACATATTCTCACACGGTCGTAACATTTTTCGCACGACTGCATTTGCATTGAGTTTTTCTGTTCGTGTTGATAAACAAATATACACAAAGAGAAAACCGGGTGCAAATGAAGCGTTTACAATCTGAAAACATCAAGTCTATCCAAAAACAATACTTGTTTAGCAATGTCTATCGAAAGGAATCCTAAAGGGTTAATAGCGAAGCATCAGTCACTCTGATCATCTCAAAAGTGTATATTTAGCCTTAATGAGTAGGTATCAGCTCCTATTAATATAGAAATAGCAGTTCTTTCATTTGTGACTAATTTTGAATGCAAAATTTCGAATCATGGTAGTTATACAGAAATCTGAGTAAACTGCTAAATTCGTTCCGAAACTAATTCATTGTAAGCTGTTGCATTTATGTGCAGTCGTTTTTCAACCTGATTTATAATGGTCATCTGTAAATTTCTGATGTGCCCGAAACCCTCTTAAAAAGCAATATGATACTTCACTAATGTACCAATGACCCCCACAGCAGATGTATCTCATCCCAGTTCTCATGCAAATTGAAAGTTTTCAAAGTTTCTTTCAATCCTCAAAGATTGCTGGCGCCACAACTCCTGATGGGCTGCACCACCTTGATGCGCTGACTTTCAAACTACTACCATGAAAATTCACGAAGAGTTTGAACTTCGATGTCAATGAACTACTTCGGAGAACGAAAATGTCCAATCGAATGTGACTAGCGTGTGACGTACTTTCTTTACTATTTTTTTACAACGGGAAGAGCATTTTTGACCAGCTTGGAACGAAATTTTACCAGGTCTCTGCTGAAGTGCTAACAACAATCTTTCACGCTTTAATAAAGAGAAAACTAAAACATTTTATTCAGAAAATATTTTTTATTATTTTTTTACTCACCATAACACGCACTAGCTTTCGTATGAAAGGATTAAGTTTTTAATTTGGCGTAGTGATTATGTTTTTACTGAAAACGAAAACGCTAGACTTTGCAGGTGTGACTGAAAATCTAAGAAAGGTTTAGAAAATCACTGACTCGAATATTTTTGAAAAGATGTGGAAAAAAGTCTAGAAAAAACACTCATTCCCGAAAAGATACGGGGAAATTATCGAAAAAAAAGATATCGAAAAAAATCTTGACACAAACGTGCTTGAAGTAGTTTTTCAAATGAAACTAACTGACTAGGCTATATGACGTGTAACGAACAATAACAACAAGTTTTACAAAAATGGCATGAAAGTCTTAGCGTTCCTGAAGCTTACGCTGTATCACGGTAACATGTCTGTTTTTATCGACCTGCGTTCTGCAGAGTGTGTGTGTTCATACTATGGACTTCGTGTCGGCTCATAAACAAATAAATTAATTAAATTAAATAAGAGATAAAAGTTTATTAATTTCTACAGAAATTTAATAGATAATTTTCGATACAGCCCAAAAAAAACTGTTAAAGTAGCGCACTTACGAAGAGTAGTAATCCAAATGTCTCCTTCTTCGTGTTCAACCTGAGGATTGTTTGCACGAAATGACATTTTTGCTTGTCTTAAAAATCTCGGTCATATCTTAGGTTTCTGCAACAACCTCGTAAACAACAATCGGGCATAAAAGCAATGAACAAGTAGAAAAACACTTCAAACCACCTGACAAAAGTCAAATAATCGGACAAAATAGAATTAACAGCCTATCTTGTAAGACTTAAAATGTGACTGAAGAAATTCTGCATGTTTGCTCATGCAGTAGACTCAATGCAAACCACGCCTATACAAATGAGGCGTCTCACTGTCTTCTCTTGATAGCTCCACTTACTTCAAACGTTTCTGTGCACATGATGGTTACTACTTTTTTCAAAGAGGCAATTTACTACCATGAAAAGCGCATAAACGATCACACCATCGCGCATCAGTCTCCCCGCTCGGGAACAAGGACTGAGTTCGAATTTTGCCTGGAGTTAACAGCCCGAAAAATTCGCGACAATCTCTCGTCATTCATCTAACCTGGAAGTCCTATATTCTACCCGCTGCGCATCTGGGGAGATGAATGTGAGCAGCGCAGAGTGCTTTTTACTCTGGAAGACTTGAAAGCCACGCGTAAACGACAATCTCGCCATAAGCTGGTGATTAGAAACTGGAACATCACTTCATTCACAGGAAAAGAGCACGAACTGATGGAGAAAGTCAAATTATGTTCCCCGGATGTTGTTGGCATCCCTTCGACTAAGCGTCGTGGCTCTGGCTCTAACTCTGTGGAGATGTGAGACACACGGAAACTTCTACTCCGGCGGAACTTTTACACCATCCCAGCTAGGCTGGGATGGATATATTTGTAAGCCCTCATCTTACAGGCTTCATTGATAAATGGATCGTAACACTAGATTGCAAATACGTGACGGATTTGTCAGATTACAAGAAAATTGGTGCTGTATTTAAGACAGACAGACATTTGTTTATTTAACATCGGAAAAAATCAGATATCAGGTGAGGAGAATGACCACAAGGTCTTCGAGTCATCCTTCTCCGCGAAAAAGTCGAACTGCGCAGAAGGCGACTCAAATCTGCAGAATTCTAAAGGCCTAATATATCAGCAAGGACGGTACAGGCATATCCACAGGACATAAGCACACATAAACAGAACATAACAACAAAAAACAACACAATTACAACACGCGGTACAACAAAATTACAGCAGACAAGCGGAAAAATTAAGTTTTTATAATATGTGAGGATGGCCAATTAAATAGTTTTTTTGTAACATAGAAAATCGAATATATTTGACTAGTTTAAAATCATTTGGAATATCATTCTATATTGTGGGTCCTCGAAAAGATGAGTGACATCGTTCAATAATTGTCTTTAGCTAGAGGGATTTGTATGTTAATTTGGAGGTTTGCCTAGTTCCTCTGGTTTTCTTAGTAGCAGAAATGTTGAAACTGTTTATGATATAATCAGGAAAGATATTGTGATAAATTTTGTACATATGTTTTGCTAATTCATAATTGTAAATATCCTTGATCTGTAGTATCCGTGCTGAATAGAATAGATCTATAAGTGGAATGCGCTCTCTACGATTAACTTTAAGTAGACTACGGATAGCTCTATTATTTAACTTTACTAGATCAGCAATACTTGACCAATTGGCTGTAGCCCAATTAAAAATTCCGTAAATTAGATGGGAGTAGACCAGAGAAAAATAAACTATTCTTAACAAACGCACACCAGCAAAAGGTTGGAGTTTGACTAGAACGCTGGCTCCACTAGCGACGTTTTTAGCTAAATTTTCCAAGTGGGAGGTCCACGTTAGTTTAGAGTCAGTAAAGACCCCCAAGTATTTAACGGAATCTACTTGGGAGATAGTTTGTTGAAAACATAATATATACATACTGTGTCTTTGTCTTTTATCACCGAAGAGAATAAAATTGGTCTTTTTAAAATTGATTGTTAATTTGTTTGCTTACATCAAGGCTACGATACTAGTTAACTCACTGTTGACAGATTTTTCAAGTTCATGTACACTCCCAGTTAAGAAAGTTAAGGTAGTGTCAGCAGTAAATAATAACGTATTGAATTTTGTTACAGAGGGTAGGTCTTTTATGTACAGTAAAAAAAGGATAGGACCAAGCGTAGGACCTTGGGGAACCCCGCAGGTAACGTATCTTGTATTTGATTTAATATCATTAGCATACACAAACTGCTGTCTTTTGGAAAGGTAACTTTCAACGAATTTGTCAGTAGTTCCTCTTAATCCACATTGGCTTAGCTTTCCTAGTAATATTTGGTGGTCAGCAGTATCAAAGGCTTCTTAAGATCCAGAAATATAGCACATGTAAATAGTTTTTTAGATATTTGCTCAAGGATATGATCTTGGTGTTTTAGTAGTGCTAGAGACGTTGAAAGTCCTTGGCGAAAACCAAACTGTTGTGGGCAGAGAATGTTATTTTAATGTATAAGCACTTTGCTTTCAAAGGGGCCCCCAATAGCAACTGCAACGTGTAGGTACTCTGCTTTTAAAGGGGTCCCCAACCGCCACTGTAATGTGCAAGTAGCTAACTCTGTTTTCACGAGGCTTCGACCAGCATCTCTAATGTGTACATAAGGAAACGCTTCAAACCAACTTCCATATCTTCTAAAACGACTGTGGGTTAAAATTTGTTCCACAAAGTTCTGAAAAGACCCTATCAAGTTAGAGCAAAAATTTATACCAAATAATAATTTTTTTCACTGTCAGAGAATGAAGCTTTTCACAATACACGGTAGTGTGGACGACTGTGAAAAAGGGGTCCCATCTTTAAAAGCGGATGTAGTGCATGTGAAATACAATATGTTTAGTTGTGTTCAAACATAGACCACTTTTATTCTTGGTTTAAACGGCATTTTTTAGTCAATGAACACTGGTAAGTTTTTAAAAACACTACACAGAGCTCGCCAAAGATTTCCTACCAAATTTGCCGGAAAACCAACACTAATCCTAACCACTGTAAATTTAATATTGAAACTAGCTATACCCCCATGCTATAATCTTAACGCCTAATGCGGCAAAGAGAAGTGCATAACACCGTAGCCCGCATATCCCCTTCCTAGGCTTGATCAAAAGGTTTTATCACGGCTGGCTGAGTATGACACCGTCATCTAATGGCCCCATTTCAGCCTTGCCTCGGGCCCCCCCAACCCTACGTCCACCACTGACAAGAAAATGAGCAGAAGTGGAAGCCATCACTCTTCAGAGCAGGCTAATATACAGGCTTATAACCAATGCTAACTAGAATAAGCAATGCTAACGCTGAACAATACAAAGTAAGTTTTATTACTAAATACTATTGATTGGTCTTCTTACAGTAATTCAATACAAGTTAGCTGTAAAAGCAAAAGCCAAACTTGTACACAATGAAAATGAAAAAGGCCAGAAAATGCGTTGCAATGCAAACCACGTAGGTTTCAACTCAAAACAGATCATATGTTCTTGTGTAATTTAAGATGTACAGCATTTAGGTAGAATTTTTAGCAAATTACAATTGCACAATATCAAAAAGCCTCAATTACACAAGATTTTGTAATTAATTACTTTCAGCTCACTGACAACAAACACTAGAAAGCCATAAAAAAACACTAGAGCACTAGATGAAATGCAAATGCTAGATCTAGTGGAAAAACACTAAGAGTGGCAGTGGCACCACTGTAGAAGTTCCTTTTGATGCAGTTTTTGCATCATTTCTTTTAACTTTGTACATTTATACGAAAGATCCACCTTGCGACAATGCTCAAGTCAATGATAAGTCTGGAATTCTAGGTAAGCTTCAATCGATGGCTGTCCACAACAACCACTTTTGTTGATACTAATATATAAACTCAAGGACAGCGTCGCCGGCTAGGCTACATTACGGAATCCTGGCACTCGCCATCACGCAAGCCACCAGCCAACAACGCACCTAGTGTTCGGGTACTCGGGAACGATGGCAAGTTCCCAACAAAAGGGCATATTGTTCATCTCTACCGCCTCTGAAAATTTGAACTGATTACAAACCCACATGTAAGACTGAAGGATTGTAGGCGGCTGGGCTTGTAGGCACTCGATTTTGCATGCCCAAGTCGTATCAGATATGCGTATTGTGTATACTTAACAGCGTTTTTTCCTGCTCGGCCATTACAAAATAATAATTTTCCTGAACCAAGTAATAACAGTTAAAGAATATAAATTACAAAATATAAGTCACCGTTTCGGAAAGCTGTCATTTTCAAGGTTCGTCAAATCCTATTAAATTTCAATTTGTTTGCATTGCACAAAATCAAAATTTTAAATCCATTGACAATGGCGCACAAAAATTAGGTCATTCAAACACATTTATGGAAAATAAAATTACTCTGCCACAGAAACAATTTGTTGTAACGCTGGTAGTAATCGTGCTTCACATTAAAATTTAATTTCATGTCATCTAATATTGACTTTCAACTGTTTGCAGTTTTTAGCTTTGCAGGCAACGTATTACAAATATTTTCTTGTTGAATAAGGGGCCGCATACGTCATGACTCCCAATTAAATAAACGGTTGTAACATTTGTTCATCTTTCTATATTTTTAAAACCGTGGTGGGTGCTGCGTAGCAAGCTGCGAAGTTCACAGTATACAGAACCACAGCACACCAGCCGCAGACATTGACGACATGGAGTGGACTACTGTATCATCCAGAAATGGATAAAAAGTGGTGTTGCGTAGTTCAGGTAGCGGCTCCGCTTGTTTATTTTGCGGAGGCGAAGTTTAAGAATTTTGTTTGTTGGCGGAGTGTATTTTTTCATCTTCTTTACAAAGGTGGAGGCACTAATGCTTAAAATTTTTATCCAAATTTGTGTGAAGTTAGTTAAAACATAGTCGTGTGAATGGCACAGCATTTGAGCTATTCAACAGTCACAGGTTAGTTTTGGTACATCTTAAATCAAGAAAAACGCAGCTACCATCTACAGAAACAAAGGAACGATACGTCCGGTAGCAACGACAACAACAGTGCACAGCAATCACGAAGAACGGCGTGTTCGAACCTTGCTGCGATATATGATTTAACCCAGTGCTTCCCAACCAGTGGGTCGCGACCCATTGGTGGGTCGCGAAGCTATTTCAGGTGGGTCGCGAAGCATTTCTAAATGTTACAGTTTTCTATTAG